>Ga0118677_10002927_pt1 | contig 33457 bp, 17 predicted proteins | sample AliMusrvi5mmetaG_FD_86154 | JGI IMG/M metagenome (GOLD analysis project Ga0118677, IMG submission 86154) | reverse complement strand
GGGTTGGGGGGAAGGTTGGGCGGTGGGGAGAGAACAGGTCGATCCTGTATCCTGTTTTATCCGATATCCTGTCATCCTGTATCGTGTATCCTGCATCTTTGCTTATCTCCGATACACGCAGACCACCTGCCCTTCCTTGTCGGTGAGGTGGACGGTGACGGTGCGGGTCGATACCGCGGCAAGCACGGGTGAGGGGGAGACGGCGGGACGTTGGGGGTGCCAGTTGATGCGCCGATTATTGAGGGTGCTCCACAGTGCCATCGCGTCGCCGAAGGTGCGGAAGGTTTGCGGGGTTTGGCCTTGCCGGTCGTTGGCGACGGCATACATCAGGTCGCGCGCGTCCGCGCTGTGCCCCAGTCCGAAGGCATGCCCCAATTCATGCGCGAGCGCCTTTTCGAGTTCCGGCACCGTCATCGGCGCCGAGGTGAGCGGATTTTTGGTGGCGAGATAGATTTCATAGTGGGGCGTCTTCCCGCCGCTGATCAGGCGCGTGAGGCCGAAGATGTCCGGCACGTTTTGATAGTTGATGGCATCCACCAACTGGATGGTGATCTGCGCGGCATTGGCGGGGACGCCGCTGATGATCGCCACACGCGGGTCGGCCTGCGCCCAGTCGCGAATCGCGGCTTCGCTCGCTGCGGGGAGCAGAAATCCCAACGGCACCGTGCCCTTCACCTGGTAACTGACCGCGATCGGATAATGCCCGTCAGCGAATTGCGCTGCCGGCGGAAACGGTTCGGACTGCACGGTATAGCCGAAAAAATAGTTGGGGGTGATGACGTAGAACGGCTCTTGCGCGGTATGCCCGGCAACAGGTGCCGGCGGAGCGGTGTAGGGAGGTAGAGACGTGTGCTCACCCCACCAACTGTCGCAGCCGGTCAGGCAACCCAACAACAGGAGCAGCACCGGCCACACCGCGAAGATGCGCGGCCGACCCTCCGGTGATGTCATAGCAAGATGAATTCGCTACCGCGATGAAATATCCTTGCGACCTTGGTGAGAAAAAGGACTCACTGCTTTGACGGCGAACAAAAGCAGTTGCCCAGACCGCTGAGCGGACACATGGTACCCGTTCAGGCTAGCGGCCTTTTTCGGTGGTTTCGATACGGCCACGTAAGGCTCGGTAACGTCGGTACGCTAAATCAGCCTACTCAACCACCGAAAAAGACCGCTAGCCTGAACGGGTACGATACATGTAACTGAAATCCGCCGGCGACTGGCACACCGATTCAAAGAGAATTCGATGGATTTCACCCGTTTCTTCCAACACTGGACACCGGAGCTGGCGATCGATCTTGGCACGGCAAATACCCTGATCCACCTATGCGGAAAAGGGATCTTGCTGCGCGAGCCGACGGTCATCGCGCTGGAAAAGGCCACCGGCGAGGTGCGCGCGGTGGGCGAAGAGGCCAAGCGGATGGTCGGGCGCACACCGGATGCGCTGGAAACGATCCGTCCGTTGCGCGACGGAGTGATCGCCGATTTCGATGCCGCCGAACTGTTGCTCACCCACTTCATCGGCAAAGTGTATCGCCGGCGACCGTTTCTCCATCCGCATATCCTCATCGGCGTGCCCTCCGGGGTGACCGAGGTGGAATGCCGGGCGGTGAAAGACGCCGCGCGGCGCGCGGGGGCGCGGGAAGCCTGGGTCATCGAAGAGCCGGTCGCCGCGGCGATCGGCGCCGGCTTGCCCATCCACGACGCGTCCGGCTGCATGGTGGTGGATATCGGCGGCGGCACCACCGAGGTGGCCATCATCTCGCTGGGCGATGTGGTGCATGCGCAATCCATCCGCGTGGCGGGCGACGAGATCGACGAAGCGATCATCGCCTACGTCCGCCGCGTGCATAACCTGCAAATCGGCGAACGCACCGCGGAAGCGATCAAACTGGCGATCGGCTCGGTGTGGAAACTCCGCCGCGAACTGGAATACCTGGCGCGCGGGCGCGATCTGCTGACCGGACTCCCCGCGCAAGTCACCCTCTCCAGCGTCGGCATCCGCGAGGCGATCGGTGAACCGGTGCTGGCCATTTTGGACGCGGTGAAACAGGCGCTGGAGCAGACCCCACCCGAACTCGCCGCCGACATCATGGAGCGCGGCATCACCTTCACCGGCGGAGGCGCGCTGCTACGCGGCGTGGAACGGCTGGTGCACCACGTTACCGGCATGCCGGCGCACGTGGTGGACGATCCCTTGAGCTGCGTCGTCCTCGGCGCCGCCCGCGTGCTCTCCGAAGGCGATCTCGGCCTGCGGACGGCATTCGAGCGGAAGCTGGCGATGCGGGAAGCGTGATGGGGGGTTTCAGGTGTCGGGTTTCGGGTGTCAGGCTGCGGCCGGAACATCCCTTGGTGCTTTCGGGGTGAGCAGGAATTCAACTGCTGCTGCTATTGGGCCACGAAGTAAGCCTGGTACTGTTTGGAAGCCGACGCCAGTCGCGCTCCGTGACCGCTGATCGCATCACCGGCAAAATCTGGCATCCTGTCCAGAGAACGAGGTGGCTTCGGCAACCTTCTCGCGTGAACTGATCACGGGGCGCGACTGGCGTCGGCTTCCAAACAGTGCCAAGCTTCCAACAGGATGCTGATGATTATTGGCGTTCATGGTTAGGACTGTCCTCGCTTGCTGCTGACACCTGACACCTGACACCTTATAAAAGGAGATCTCTCATGCCAACCATTTCCCGTCGCAATTGGGCTGACCAGCCCTGGGTGATGCTGACGCAGGACGATCTGGAGACCGAGCGCCGGCAGTGTCGTGAGGAAGGCAAAGATTTGGCGCCACTGGAGGCGGAATTTGCCGCCCTTGCTGCGCTCGATTTAACGGTCGAGGCTCATCAGCAGCGGACGGAAGCACTGCTGGATGCGACGCAGGCGTTGCCGATTATGCCGGATTATCCGTATTGCGAGCCGTCCGATCTCGCCGGCATTCAGGCAGCACGCCCGGCGGCGGTGTCGCTGCCGGCCCGGCAATTGAGCGAGGCGGAGTTGCTCGACAAGGCGCTGGGCGCGTGGCAGGGACGCGTCAGCGGGTGCCTGCTGGGCAAGCCGGTGGAGGGGAAGCGCAGCGAGCAGATGGCACGGTATCTAAAGGCGCAAGGACGCTGGCCGCTGGACCGCTACTTCTCCGGGCAGGCGACGCCGGAAGCGCGCGAGATCATGGGCTGGGGAGAATGGCACGCGCCGATGTTCGAGGAAAACATCACGCGCATGCCCAGCGACGACGACACCAACTACACCGTGGCGGGGCTGGCGATGGTGAAGCAATATCCCGAGCTGACCCCGGAGCGCGCCGCGCAATTCTGGCTGACGAACTTCCCCGCCTATTGCCTGTGCACCGCCGAACGGGTGGCGTACAAGAACCTGCTCGCGCAGATACCCCCGCCGCAGTCGGCAAGTTATCGCAACGTCTACCGCGAATGGATCGGGGCGCAGATTCGCGCCGACGCGTTCGGCTATCTGTCGCCGGGCGATCCGGCGCGTGCCGCCGCACTGGCGTGGGCGGACGCGGCCATCAGCCATATTAAAAACGGCATCTACGGCGAAATGTGGGTGGCGGCGATGCTGGCGGCGGCCTATCTGTGCGATGACCTGGAGACCGTCATTCGCGCCGGACTGGCGCAAGTGCCGGCGCGCAGCCGCTTCACCGCGGCGATCACGCATATCCTGGCATGCCGCCAGGCCGGCATGGGGTATGACGACGTGATCGCCGACCTGCGCACCCGCTGGGACGAGACCCAGCGCCATGACTGGTGCCACACCATCAGCAACGCGGAGATCGTCACCATCGCCTTGTTGTGGGGTGAGCGGGATTTCGAGCTGAGCATCTGCCGCTCGGTGATGCCGGGCTTCGACACCGACTGCAACGGCGCCACCGCCGGCAGCGTCATCGGCCTTCTCCTCGGCGCCACCGCCCTCCCCGCCAAATGGATTGCCCCGTGGAATGACACCCTCATCACCGACATGAAAGGCTACAACTGCGTGAAGGTGACGCAGATGGCGGCGGAAACGGTGGAGGCGATGAAGAGGTAAGAAATAAGGTAACCGTTCAGGCCTTGCTGGCGCGCGAGCGTCCTCGCGCGCCAGCAAGGCCTGAACGGTTACGAAATTAGCAACACTTGAGCGGTTAGGGACGACCGCTTTCCCGGGTTTTCTAGCCAGCCAAAGCAGGCGTGCACCCCGCCTATGGACCGCCGGCATCCTTGCCGGCGCCCCCGTTGCGCACAGCCTCCACGCTGCCGCCGGCAGGGATGCCGGCGGTCCATAGCGTTTGTGCCGATGATCGAAGAAGGTCACATCGGATCAGCAAGCTTTGCACTCAGTTACACAATCAGCAAGAAAATTTCGTGTTTTTTCGTGCTTTTCGTGGTTAATTAATCCGTGCAATTCACCGTCATCTTCGCAGTTATTCCAGCGTCAAGACCGACACGTAATTTTCCAACTCTTTGCGCTGGGCTTCCTCTTTATCGGTGGCATCGCTGATCAATTCGCGGAGCTTTTCGATGCGCGTTTCCTGAGCGCCGAGTTTTGTCACGTAACGTTTGTATAGATCCGAAGAATGATCGATCGCGCCCATGTTGCGGCGGATGCGTTCCTGCTCGGTACTGATGCTCTGAATTTCCTGCTGGAAAAGATTCTTTTTCCGTTGATAATCCAGCACCACATTTTGCATGGTCATCACGCGCTGTAACACGTCGCGCACTTTTGCACTGACTTTGCCGGTTTTTAAATAACCAACGATGGTATCGGTATCGACCTGGGTGAGGAAGGAGCCTTGAATCTCGGTATGCTCCTCCACCACCGGGAACTTCACCGGGTCTTTGCCGTTCATGCGCACGGTAAAGCGATACAGCTTATCGGTGCGCTCGTCGGCCTTCGCCGGCTCGATGAGATCCCAGCCGTTGTTGTAGGCGTGCTCGATGATCAGCACGCGCTCTTTGCCGTCCTTCACCTTGCAGGTATATTCCACTGCGCGGTGATATTTGCGCGTCACTTGCAGCACGCCTTTCACCACTTTGAAGGCGAGAATCTGCGCGTTGTCGTCATTCGCCTTGAACTCGCATTCCGCCCCCAGGTCGATCGCGTAGGAGATCAACCGCTGCTCGCCCGGCTGCAGGTCTTCGAAGGTGGCGTCGCCGCCGTAGACATCGTCATTATAGATGGTGATCGGCCCGCCCATCAGATGCACGCCGGTGAGGTTTTTCAGCCGCAAGCCGTAGAGGGGGAATTTCCCATGCACTTCCGGATTGAAGATGGACACCTTCCACGCGCCGACGTTTCCGCTCACGATCGGCAACAACGCCGACTGCTGGCGCGGCAGCGTCACCGGCTCGTTCATGTGATACTGGAACGCCTGCCCGAGATCGGTCGCCTTCGCGGCGGAGACTACCGAGACGCGCGCATGGCCGGGGGTGAGTATGTTATTCTCGCCAATATTGTTGGTAAAGAGCGTTACATTAGATGTAAACGAGGTTGATGCAGCAGTTGGCATTGTTGTTCTAACACCTGCTAGCGTTGCATTTGCTTTATCGCTGCTCTGTTGCTTATCCGCATCATCTGCATCTACACCTGCGGCATCGGCTGGGGTAGCGGAAGTCTTAGCTTCGGGAGCCGCTTCCTTGCCGAGATCGCCGGCGTAAGCCATCGGCGAGAGCGAGGTATACAACTCCGGCTTCACCAGCGGGCGCGGGACGTAGAGCGAGGTATACAGGTCCTGCATGAAGCTGATGGGACGGCCTGAGACCAGCGACAGCCGGACGTTGGTCCAGTCGGCGTCGCCGGTGTTTTCCACGATCGCCCATCCCTGCAGCAGCGATTCCTTGTCGCCCAGCACCAGCCGGTAGGAGGTTTTCCAGATCGGGGTTTCGGTGAGGTAGCCGACCAGCACGCGGCGCTGGCCTTTGCCGGTGAAGGAGAGCAGCATCGGCTTGCGCTGGTTGTCCAGCCCCGATGCCACCACCTGCAGCGCGTTCTGCAATTCGGCATTGAGTTTATCGTCGAGCAGGCGCAACGCGGCGACATCCTCCAGGCGGATCGATCGCAAACCGTCCGGGGTGAGCAGGTTGAGCATTTCCACCTGGACCACTTCATTCTCCACCACCGGTTTCTTGATTTCCACGCCGAGGATTTTGCCGGTGATGACCTCGTTACTGTTCTGCAGCGTCACCCGCGCCGCCACGCCGCGCAACCGGTTGAGCAGTTGCCCCATGGTGGGGTTGTCGGTGAGATTCACCGCGAAGGCTTGCAGGGTCTTACTGATGGGGTCTTTGGCGCCGTAGGTCACCGCGCCGACCTTGCCGCCGTCCAGATCGAGCAACACCAGTGATTTCAACAAATCGTTGATCTGCTCGGTTTTGAAGGACAACGCCACGGTGGCGTCGTCGGTTACCATACCGGAACGTTGAAAATAGCCGACGCCGCTGGAAAACAAAACCACGTCGGAAATGGGTAAATCAGCCGCCCACACCGCTGCCGCCAGCGCGAGCAACAGGATCAGGCTAAGTGTGCGTGTCATGTGAACCTCCCAGGAATGTAGTCCGCTCGGTACAGCTATTATACGCTGACTTGGCCGGTTTTGTTAGCGGTCGGGGAAAAATACTTTCGGCGCTTTACTCAACGCAGCGTCGTGGAGATGCAGAGCACGGCGCAGAGAGAGAGAGAGATTATTATGATCCGCGCGCGAGGATGAGTGCGCCGGGGGAGAGGGGACATGGGCTCGAACGGAGTCTCACCCTCCCGAACAGACGCAACGCAGTTCCATGGCGTGACCGCGGGGGTGATTTCGCGGGATGTCAGATTATGCTGGTTGTGTATTAGCGGCTTATCGCCCCTTCGGGGGATTAATACCGGCCAGTTGCGCCTATTTTCTCACGCTCAGCGGGCCAAGGGGTCTGCTTGGGTAAATTTGTTGCGAAAGTGGACGATTTTTTGCGCTATTTTCCGACAATTTCCGGTGAATTTGGTAGAGCAAAACAGCAATACCTTGCCGGTGCAAACACGCGCTTGCTTTTTAAAAAAGGAAACATATGTTTCTAGTGGGGCAAGTGGAGAAAATAATTTGAAAAATAGTTGGTCGAAAGGCAAGAAACCTGTTGACAGGGGAGGGAGTGTGGAATAATATGGCGTGGTAGGGTTGTTTTGAGGAAAAAAAGGGTAATCTGTGGTGGAAAGTGGTAGCGAGAACCCACTGCGAATATTCGGCGAGTCGGAAAACCAGGTGGACGACAAAGGCCGTATCAGCATCCCGAAACGTTTCCAACCGTTTTTCGAGGGGGGCGCGTTTCTGGCACAGAGCCTCGACAAAATATGCCTGACCGTCTGGTCGAAAGAATCGTGGGAGAAGATCCAGCGCCGACTGGACGCCTTGCCGGTGTATAGCGAAGAAGCGGATACCATCGAGCGCTTCCTGGGCCGCGGCAGCGAAGTGGCATTGGATACGCAAGGCCGGATGACCATTTCGCCCACCTTGCGCAAGAGCGAAGGTTTGACTGAGCAGGTCACGCTGGTGGCGCGCGGCAGCAAGCTGGAGATCTGGTCGCCCGAAGGGTGGAGCCGGTATAACGCCTCCGTGTCGCGCGAATCGGTCAGACAGGCATTGAACAAGATCGATGAACGGCTTCCCGCCGGGGCATAATCCCGCTGCGGGAGGGTGATCATGATACCTGAGGAGCAACCATCCGGCGCGGCCGGATATGCGGACGAGTTAACACACGAACCGGTCATGCTGCAGGAAGTATTGGACTTCCTGGATCCCCAGCCGGGGGAGACGATTGTAGATGGTACCCTCGGCGGCGGCGGACATGCGCTGGAAATTTGCCGGCGCCTGGGTCCGACGGGTCGGTTGATCGGGATTGAACAGGACGCGGACGCGCTGATACGCGCCCGGCACCGGCTGCAGGGATGCCCGGTGACCTTCGTCCATGATAATTTTCGGAACCTTGACAACATTTTGACCACTTTGGCAGTCGACGGCGTCGACGGCTTCTTGTTTGACCTGGGCGTCAGCTCTTTTCAACTGGAAACCGGCGCGCGGGGATTCAGCTTTCGCGCTGACGCCCCATTGGATATGCGGATGGATCCGCGCAATCCTCTCACCGCGGCTGCCCTGGTCAACCGGCTGAGTGAGGAAGAGATGGTGCGCCTTTTTTTCACCGCCGGTTATGGACGGTGGGCGCGACGTCTGGCGCGGGCTGTCATTACATCACGGCAACAGTCACCGATAAACACCACGACAGAGTTCGCAGACATATTCGCAGCAACGATTCCGGCAACTTATCGCAGCAAAATCCATCCCGCGACGCAAGCCTTTTTGGCCTTGCGGATCGCTGTCAATGAAGAGATCACCGTACTGGACGAAGCCCTTACCATCGCCGCCGATCACAGCAACACTGATGCACGCATCGTCGTTCTTAGCTATCACAGCCTGGAAGATGGAGCTACCAAATGGAAGTTCCGCGACCTTGCCGGCAGGCGTCCGCCCCCGTCCATCCCTTTCGCCGTGGAACCGCCCGCACCTGCACCGCGGTTCCGTATCTTAACGAAAAAACCCCTAACGCCAACGCCGGAGGAAATCCGGCGCAACCCACGCAGTCGCAGCGCAAAGCTGCGCGCCGTGGAACGACTGTCGGACGACGAGTGTTCGTCCTAATAACCAACTCAGGTAGTAAGTACCCACCTGAGACGACTGTCAACCCCCGCTCAGTCGAGGGTGACTGGCCCAAGCCCGCAATGGCGGGCCGCGGATGCCGAAGGACCACCTTGGGCACTGCCGCATTGTTCACGTCACCATCACCGTCCACGGATTACCATCCGTATTTACAGCAACAGTCGCCGCAACATGGTGAACAACCAAGGTGGTCCCGATGGCAGAAGCACTACGGAAAGTCTGGCTCGAACCGGAACACGTGACGGAAACACATGCTCCCCGGGTACGCTCACCCCGACGACGTCAACGCCTCCAGTTACCCTGGTTGCGGATGGCGTTGCCGATTCTGGGTGTCGCCTGCCTGGTGGGGAGTGGGATCGCGTTCATTAGTTCGTACGCCCACATCGCCGAAGCGCAAATCCGGGGCCAAATACTCCGGCAGGAGTATGCCCAACTCAATCGCGAGTGCGTCGAGCTCCATCTGGAACTCGCACGGCTGGCATCCCAACCGCAGATGGAAAAGGTGGCGGAAGCGCGCGGGCTTACGCTTCCCGATGCCAACCGGCTCCATTATCTGCGCGTGGCGGACAACTACCCGACCAAATCATCCGTCCACCTCGACACGCCTGCTCAGCGCCCTGCATGGCTGGCTCACTCCGGCCAACGCTTAGTCGCTACGCTGGGAAACGCGTGGTCCTTGATGGGCGGAGGACCTGACACTCAAGCCTACGCGCATGAGTAACTAAGGTCCACTCACTCTCCTCCATCCGAAAGTGAACATCCCTTGCCCAGGCGAGGGATGTTTGCGTTTCACCCCTCGCTTTTCGGCGGTATGGGTGCAGGGCTAAGATCAGCAAACGAGCAAGCGTCTCCCCCGGCTTTATGATAGGGATGAATGGGAATAATAGCGCGGGACAGGTTTCCGGTGTCGGATGTCAGGTGTCAGGATGGTCTTTGACGTGGCGGGGACAGTCCCCTTACGTTTCGGGGCCGTGGCGGGATGCGGTGAGGGGAGCCTGGAACGCAGTTACTTCGAACTTGGAATATAAATCGGCATGGCGACGACGTGGTATTCGGGCATAAATAAACAATTGCGGACGATCCGCAAGAACATCTTCTTCTGGTGCCTGCTGTTTCTGCTGGCATTTGGGGTGATGGTGGTGCGCTTGCTCTGGTTGGAGACGGTGCGGCACGAGCATTACAGTGAGTTGGGCGAACGCTACCGGCATCGCGAGGTGGTGCTGCCGGCCAAGCGCGGGCGGCTATTGGACCGCAACACCACGGTGCTGGCACTCGATGACGAATGCGGCTCGCTGTATATCGATCCCACCCTCTGCACGTATCCCGGTGAGGTCAAAGACAGCCACAAGTGCGAGCAGTTCTTCGCCGAGCAACTGGCGCCGGTCATTCAACAGACGCCGCCGGAATTGCTGGACGCGATGCACCGCCAGGTGCCGTTCGTGTGGGTGAAGCGCGATCTGAACCCAGAGGCGGTGGGCACGCTGCGCACGCTCGGACTTCCCGGGCTGGAAGTCAAAGCCGACGGGGGACGTTACCGCATCGGCATCGACCCGGCGCTGGCGCCGCCCGTCCCGGAGATCGCCGCGCCGCTGGCGGAAATCCTCCATCTTCCTGCGGAAGAAGTGACCGTGCAACTCAGCGCGCAGACGAAGAGCGCCGAGGGGAAAACCGGAAAAAGTCCGTTGAATCGCGTGGTGTCGAGCCTGAAATCCCATCTGGGTAAAGAGGGCAAAACCCCGGCGCCGGCGGACGGCGCAGCGGATGGCGTCTATGTCACGAGCACCGCCACCGTAATCACCGAGACGGCGGTGATGAATGCGAATGGCAGCGCCGTGGTGAACGCCACCGGCACCGCGCTGACCAGCGTGCCCACGCAAGGCGTCAACGCCGGGGCCAGCGCCACCAATCACCTTCCCGGCAAACCGCTTATCGTGAGGGAACAGGTGGTCGCGCTGCCGGCGGTGCAGCGCTGGGTGCGCGGGGTGTATCCGGAAGATGTGAAAAAGGCCGTCGTCGCGCTGCATTTCCCCGGCATCATCTTTATGAAGGTCGATGCGAACTACTCTCTCGGCGTCGATCCGCGCGTGTATGGCGGCGACAATCCGGCGGTGCAGGCCAACCGGGCCGCCGCGGTGCTGGCGCCGCTGCTCGATTTGAAAGCGAACCTGATCGAACGCCGTTTGTTATTCCGACCGCGCTTTGCCTGGCTCAAGCGCAACCTGTCGGAAGGGATGCTGAGCGCGATCAGCAAGCTGGAAACCACCATGTTCATCGTCGAGCCGGGCAAAGTGCTCGACCCGGAAGAGCCGAACGCCGATCCGCAGAAGCAAATGGAAGAATCCGTGACTCGCTTGTATAGCATGTTGAACGATAAGAAAGGCCCGGAAACAATCTCCAAAGCGGAAATTCGCCGGCGGCTAGAGCCGGGCAGCGTGCCGGGCCCGTTGGCGGTGCGCCCCGATTCGCACGGCAACCCGTCGCTTGCGGTGCAGAACCGTTTATACAATAAACCGATTCCCGGCGTGGTCTATGGGCTGCCCGGCGTCTCGGTGCAGATGGAACGCCGCCGCCATTATCCCTTCGGTCCGATGGCGGCGCCCACGCTGGGCTTCGTCGATGCCAGCCAGGCCAATGTGGTGGGCGCGTTCGGACTCGAACGGACCCAGGATGAGACGATCAAGGGGATCAACGGTCGCGAGGTGAAGGAAGTCGACGGACGGCAGATCACCATCCCGGATCAGAGCGTGCGCACGCTGCCGACAGACGGCCGCGACATTCAGTTGACGCTCGATTACGATATCCAACTGGCGGCGGAATCCTCGCTGGCCAAAGCAGTGGCCGGCTCGCATGCCCTCGGCGGCGAGTGCCTGGTGATGGATCCGGCCAACGGGGAGATCCTCGCGATGGCGTCTTCGCCAACCTGGGATGCCAACGCCCCCGGCAAAAGCACGGTGCCGCTGGTGAATCCCCTCGTCAGCAACTTCTACGAACCCGGCTCGACCTTCAAGCTGGTCGCGGTGATGGCGGCGCTGGAGGAACACCTGGTGCGCGATGGCGAGATCATCACCAACTGCACCGGCGGCTTCCCGGTGGGCAATCACACCATCCATGAGGCACACCACGCGCACGGTCCGGTGGATTGCGGGCGATTGCTGGAGCAATCCTGCAATATCGGCGCGGCCACGCTGGCGCTGAAGCTGGGCACGGCGCGGTTTGTCAAATGGTGCGACCGACTCGGTTTCGGTGTGCGCACGGGAATCGAGTTGGCCCATGAGACGCCCGGCTCGCTCAACCACGCCCATGCGAATGTCCGCATCACGCTGGCCAACATGGGCTTCGGGCAAAGCATGGCTGTCACCCCACTGCAGATGGCGGCGGGCTATTCCGTGGTCGCCAACGGCGGTTTTCTGGTGCAGCCGCACCTGGTGAAAGCACGCCAGCTTCCGGATGGGAAGATGGAGCCGGTCAAAGTGGTGAAAAAGCCGGTGTGCTCGCCGGAGACCGCCAAACTGATGCGCGCTTACCTGGAACGCGTGGTGACGAAAGGTACCGGCGACGCGGCCGCCATTCCCGGCTATCTGGTGGGCGGTAAAACCGGCACTGCGCAAAAGCCGGGCGCGCACGGCTACGGCGGCGGCAAGGCCATCGGCTCCTTCATCGGCGTCATGCCCGCTGACAAGCCCCGCCTGGTGATCATCGCCATCATCGACGAACCGCAAGGCTCGCACTACGGCGGCGTGGTGGCCGCCCCGGTGGTGAAAGAAGTCGGCCTGCAAGCTCTGCGCCACCTGAACATCCCCCCCAATCCTGCCATGCACGGCAAAGACCAGCGTCACCAGGGGCAGAAGGACGCAAAGCCGGCGACGCCGTAAGCGGTTGTTTTCAAAGTCTCGATGCCGGTCTTTTAATATTACAACCGCAGAGACGCAGAGAACGCAGAGGTTTCGCAGAGAAAGCAATTACGGATTGTGTGATCTGATGCGGTCCTCCCGTTCTCGATCAGAGCAGGTTGTACAAGTTGTACCAAACGCGATCAGAGTTGCATGTAGCGCCGCTACATGCAACTCTGATCGCGTTTGGTACAACGATGAAGCTGCGGGATCGTTTTGCTGGCCTCAGCAAAAGATGCTCTAAAAAGAACATGCTTTGGGAACGATTCATGCACTCCGTCTATGGACCGCCGGCATCCCTGCCGGCGCTGCGCGGAGGTTGTCTGCTACGGGGGCGCCGGCAGGGATGCCGGCGGTCCATAGCCTTTGTGGTAGCCTCCAAAGCAGTTACACAGACTACACTCTCCGTAAGAGACTCTATCCTGCTATATCCCAAACAACCATCCTGCCTAGCAGCTTGTTGCAGAACCCCGGCGGCCATCTCGCCGGTGAATTCATATCCCCCACTGCACCGGGAAATATGTTTCCGGGAAGACGGCGCGGGCTTCGGCGAGGAGTTCCGGCCATTGTTCGGGGGGATAGCGATCGGAGAGGTGGATGAGGAAGAGCTTGCCGGCGTGGGCGCGGGCGGCGAGTTCGGCGGCCTGGGGCGCGGTGAGATGATAGTTGCGGTGGGCCAGGTCGAGATCGGCGTGCCGGTAGGCGCTCTCGCAGACGATCACTTTGCAGCCATCGAGCCAGGGCACGAGTTTGGCCATCGCGGCGTCATCGAGCAGGAAATCGGTCAGGTAGGCGATGGAATCGCCGGGAGATTCCGTCAGCAATGCGGCGCGCAGCAGGTCGAGTTCATAGGGCTTCCCGTCAATCTCCAAGAGTTTCTGCTCCGGCGGTGCGGTTTTCACTGCTTTCAACCACGGTCCCGGCCGCAAACCCAACGCGGGCAAGCGGTTCGCATCCACATTGAGCCGCGGCGCCTCGCGCACCAGGTAGCCCAGCGAGGGGGTGAGATGATCCAGGTGCATGGTCTCGATGGTATAGGCCGGCGTCTGCACGAGCACGCGCTGAAATCGCTTCTTCCCCGCCGGATGCGCGACGGCGAAGGCTTCGTTCAGTTCAAAGCGCGTGCAGGCGAGATGATCGGGAAAGACATCTCCCACCCGCCAACCGGCCTGCTTGCCCTCATGCAGATTCCATAAAAATCCCTGCAGGCGATGCTGCAGAATGCGCGCGGTCTCCGGCGGTCCCCAGATGCGGTTCGGACGGTTGGTGCGATCGTAGACGCAGCGAAAATACGAGTCGAATCCGCCGATGTGATCCATGTGCAGGTGGGAAAAGCACAGGTGCAGGATGCGCTGAATCTCCGCGAACGGCAACGCCGCCAGGCAACCGTCGCCGCAATCGAAAAGCAGACGATCCACCGCCTTGCCGGTATGCAGATAAACCAGCAAGGCGTTATCGCGGCCTGCCGCGCCCAGGATTTGGTATTGGATACTCATGTGATTCACAGGATGCGCAGGATATTTTCAGGATAAGCAGGATAGGATTTTACTTTGCGGTGCTTTTTATACCGATACCGACGATGACACAAGCTGCCGGCGCGCGAGCATCCCCGCGAGCACTCCGGTGGTTTCGATACGACCATCCGTGGTCTACTCAACCACCGGAGTGCTCGCGGGGACGCTCGCGCGCCAGGAGGCTGAACGCTTTTGTGTTCCTGCCATGTTGCCTTTAGGTCGCTGACCGCCTGTGTCCTGCAGGCCAGTACCGATACTTTGCAGGCGTCCACTCTGGTCTACTAGCGGGTGAGTGGCTGCTCGGACGCGCCTTGCTGCGGCTGCGGCGCTACTACGAGCCCAATTGGACATTCCAAAGCGGCGCGGCGGCGCCGCACTCCATAATTATTGGCATGCCCAGGCGCGCGGCGGGGGAGTTGGGTTGGTAGCGATAGTCGCCGTTGGCCTGATCGATGAACTGCGGGTCGGTGATGACGGTGCCGTCGCGGGGGACCAGCGGGGCACGGTCGATCGGCGTGTAGCCATCGACGTCATACGTTTCGTTTTCGATCACGCCGCTACCACTGTAGAGCAGGTTGCCGGAAATGGCGGTGATGCCGCCGACCGGGGCGGAAAAGCACAGGTTGCCACCGGAGACGATGACGTTGTCCGCCGCGGTGAACCCCTCGCAACGCATGAAGGTCAGCCGGGTATCGCCCGGATTGATGAACACATTGCGGCGGAGGCTGCCGCCGCGCGCCATGTGATTGTGCGCCGGCCAGGCCACGTTGACGGAAAGGTTGTCTTCCACCACGCAATCGAGCCCCTGCTCGTCGATGTAATACGCGTGCGACTGCGGGGAATTGGTGCCGCCGAAGACGCGGTTGTGATCGATGACAATGCGCGCGGCAAAGCCGACGTAGACCGCCGCGCCGTCCAGCAGTGTCTGCATGAAATCGGTGAAGCGGTTGCCGCTGATGCGGCTGTCGGAGGAAGAGAGATGGATGCAGCTATAGGGCGTGTGGTGGAAGTCGTTCTGCAGCACCTGCAAACGCGCCCCGCTGGCGGAAAAGCCGATACCGCTGGGATAAAGGCGTCCGATGTGGTGTATCGCGCTGTGCGTGAGCCGGCTGTCTTCGCCGTTGAAGAGGATGCCGCACGCGCCGGTCTGGCAGATCTCGCAGGCGGTGATCTCGATGTTCCGACTTTTCAGCAGTTTCATCCCTTGCCCGGCGACGGTTTCCACCGTCAGCCGCTCAAAACAGCACCCGTGCGCGTATTCGCCGCTGAGCGCGCCGTCGTAGGCGTGCGCGCCGAACCCGCCGGCTTTCAACGGGGTATTGGTGACCGCCAGCGTCAATCCGCGCAGGGTGATGTCCGTCACGTGCGCGGCGGCCGTGCCGGCCAGCCGGATGATGTTTTCTCGCGTGGGCGCCACGGCGTCGAGCGTTTCCGGCGTTTCACCGGGCAGCGGCCAATAGACCACCCGGCCTGCCGTGCGATCGAGATACCATTGCCCGGGCGTGGTCATTCCCTCGCGCACGTTCCACACTTCATAGGTGCGCGCCTGCGGTTGCCAATTGGCGAAGCTGCCCGCCGGATGGCCGGCCGGATTGGCAAAGGTGACGGTGCGCGTTGCCGGATCGAGCGTGGATAGCCCGACCATCGACTCATCCCAACAGTGGTAGATAGTCAGTTCCGCGTTGCGCAGATCGAGCCATGCGCCCAGATCGCCGTCGCGATAGATTAGCGTGGTCAATTCTTTTTCGGTCGGTTTGCGCTCCCAGCCGCCGGCGGTGCTGCTCATCCAGCGCACGTCGAACACGCTCTCGTGCTCGAAGCGCCCCGCCGCCGGCAGATGCGCGCGCGGGCAGAGCCGCCCCTGCACCACCAGCAGGCGGAAATCCCACGCGCCGGCCTGCACTTCCGGGAGATCGGCCACCAGCCAGCCGTTGTCATCCCGTTGCCAACCGGTAATCGGCCGCCCGCCATACAACACCGGCGATTCGCCCGGAGCGGCCTCGATGGTCAACCCGGCATCCTCCGGCCCGAGCGTCACGCCGACGTCATAATAGCGCCCGCCTGCCAGCACCACCACGCGCGGGCCGGCGCTCTCCCGCGCTGCCGCGCACGCGCGCGCCGGCGAGGCAAAGGGATGCGCTACACTCCCCGGCCCGGCATCATCGCCGTGTGGGGCAACGTAGAAAGTGGCCATACATTCTCCTAAAGTCCGGTCGGTCGGAGCGCCCGGCCATGCATGGCCGGGCTACACGGATACGCCCCATACATGGGGCGTGAGAGACTCGCAAACGGGAGCATAACCATGGTTTCCCGTCGATTGCTCATCGGCAAGCCGGATGCATCCGGCGCATTATGGTAGCCCGGCCATGCATGGCCGGGGGACGGGCAGCGCAAGCTTATTTTCACGGCATTGGGCGTCTCGCCGGCACGTCTTCTTCTCACGGGCCGGCGAGATCCGCCTTCGCAAAGGCTATGCCGGACCAGCGCCGGCGCTCCGACCGGAGCGATCGGGGACGACCGCCTTTCCCTTGATTCAATACCCGCGCAGTGTCAGAGTATTAATCTGCATCACGTCGCCTTTGCCGTTCAGCATTTCCGCTTTCACGGTATAGCTGTCGGCCGTGACCATGGGAATGGTCGTATCGATGGGCGGGGTGCGCCAGTGGCCATCGCGGTCGGCGATGACCGTATCTTTATATACGCCACCCTTCACCGCGACCACCGACACCGAGCTTTCGTAGCTGACGGAAACCCGGACGCGCATGCCGGCGGGCGCGCGGCCAACGATGGAGAGGGTCTTCGTCGCGCGCTCATTATTCGCCGGCGCGACGATCCTGAAGGAATGGTCTTCCGGCTTTGCTACCGGCGCATGGTCCTCGTGATGCTCCGGCTTCGCTACCGGCGCATGCTCGTCATGATGGTCCGGCTTCACGGCCGGCGCATGCTCATCATGCCCGGTGGTGGCGCGAATCTGCCAGACGGTGGTGGTACCGGGCGTCAGGCGCAGGCTGACCGGAGTGCCTCTGACCACGGTGTGCCGATCGATCTCGCGACCATCGGCATTGGTGAAGCGCACATCGTGATGCAGGTGATAGCGCGTGCCATTGCGCAGCATGATGGTGTCACCAGTCACTTCGCTCACGATGCCATCGTCGAGCGCATATTGCGCCTCCACCGCGCTCCCATTGCCATCGGCATTCAAGGTCACTTTCACCAGGTCACCGGGCTGCACATCGCCGAAATCCACCGAGCGTGCCAGCGTTCCCGCCGCGCCGCGGATGATCGTGGCGTTGGCGGCCAGGATGCAATTGGCAAAGGTGCCGGTATGCGGGTCTTGTATGACCAGTTTCGGGAAGACATCCTGGGTTTTCCGCATCAGCACGCCGATTTTGACCGTCCCGTTAACGGCGGCTGGGGTCGTCGCGGCATCTCCCACCGGTTGAATGGTGATAATCGCCGTCTGCAACGCGGCGTTCCACTTCACGTCGCCGCCGAACGTCTCCGCGGGGAAACGCAATGGCACATAGGTGCTGTCGCCATAGAGGGTGGGCGGCACAGCCAGCGTCACTTCGCGACCGTTGACCATGGCGGTGCCGCGATTGATCCACAGTTGCACGGCCACCGCGCCACGGGTGGCGGTGATCTGCTGTGTCTGCGGAAACCATTGCACCTGTGCCTGCAGCGCTTCAAATACCGCGCGCATCGGCAACAACATCGATCCCTGCGCCATCTGCACCGGCGCCTGCAACAATGTCCCGTTCACCACCACATGTGGCCCGGGCGTGTTATACACCCCCGCCGGCAACGCCGTATCCTGCGCGTTCCCGCGCAGGGACAGCGCCGTCAGCGCCAGCAACGCCACCAGGACAACCCATCGATTGTTCATAAACACCTTCACTTTCGTCGATTTCGGTTCGATCCCGCCTCAGACACAGCGTTCGAATAGCTAAAGATTAACCGTACAGGGGATTCTTCCCTTTATTGACACTGATACAAACGCCTGCTAGACTGCGGTAAAGTAGTTTTGTTGCCGATTGCATTGGCATCCTTCTACCGTTCCCATTTATGACCGATAGGGAGATTTCGTCATGGAGCACTCAACCTCGCCGTTTACGACCCCTCTTCGCCGCCTGCTGCCGTTGCTGTTCGTGCTTTGCAGTGGGCTGGTTATCACCGCGCTGACGATGCCGACGCAGGCCACCTCCGCTCGCGGCGATTGGTGGATGTTCCATCACGACCAGCAACATACCGGGCGCAGTGCGTTTACCGGGTCGGCGACCGCTACCCAGAAATGGGCCTTCACGACGGGCAACAATATCGATTCCTCACCGTCGATCGGTGCGGACGGCACGGTCTACATCGGCTCGTATGACGGCAATCTTTATGCCATCAATGCCGACGGCACGAAAAAATGGGCGTTCCTGACCGGAGGCGCAATCTGGGCAACCCCGGCGATCGGGAGCGACGGCACGATTTACGTCGGCTCGCAAGACTTTAATATCTACGCCATTAATCCGGACGGAACGAAAAAGTGGGCGGTTGCCACCGGGAGCTGGGCGTGTTCATCGCCGGCAATCGGCGCCGATGGGACGATCTATGCCGGCTCGGGCGATAGGAAGCTCTATGCCATCAACCCGGATGGCACGAAGAAGTGGACCTATGCTACCGGGGGTTCCACATATTCTGCCCCGGCGATCGGGACGGACGGCACCATCTATATCGGGTCATATGATAAGCGTCTCTACGCCATCACCGCAAATGGCGCCGCAAAATGGATCTGCATAATCGGGACCGTCTGGACATCCGCCCCGGCGATTGGCGCGGACGGCACCATCTACATCGGCGCGGAGGATAGCAACCTCTACGCCATCAACGCAAATGGGAATCAAAAATGGCGGGTTGTCACCTCCGGCATCATCGATGCGTCTCCCGCCATTGGCACGGATGGGACCATCTATGTCGGCTCGGAAGATCAGCGCCTGTATGCATTCTCCCCGACGGGGTCGGTAAAGTGGGCCTATACCACCGGCGGGAAGATTCGCTCATCAGCGGCCATCGGCGCGGATGGCGTGGTGTATGTCGGGGCTACCGATACCAACCTGTACGCCATCAATTCGAACGGGACGAAGAAGTGGTCGTTCCCCACCGGCGGGAATATTTGGACCTCGTCGCCTTGTATTGGGGCGGATGGCACGGTTTACGTCGGCTCGGACGATCATAAACTCTATGCGATCGGCAGCACACCGCCGCGCACGGCCATCGTCACGCCATCGACGGGAGCGAACGGGACGATTACCCCGAGCACCGCGCAGACGGTCAATATTGGCGCCAACCTCACCTTCACCGCGGCGGCAAACGCCGGCTATACCGTGGATACCTGGCAACTCGACGGCGCCGGGGCGCAGACCGGTGGGGCGAAATATACGCTGAGCAATATCACTGCCAACCGAGCGGTGAAGGTCACCTTCAAACCGCTCACTTTTACCGTGACCCCCTCCGCGGGGACGAACGGCACCCTCAGTCCGAGTTCGGTACAGACGGTGACATATGGTGGCAGCCTCACCTTCACCGCGACGGCGAATGCCGGCTATACCGTGGATGTCTGGCAACTCGACGGCGCCGGCGTGCAGGCCGGCAAACTGAAATATACGCTGAGCAATATCACTGCCAACCGAGCGGTGAAGGTCACCTTCAAACCGCTCACTCCGGTCGGACGCGGCGATTGGTGGATGTTCCATCATGACGCGCGGCACAGCGGGCGCAGTCCATTCACCGGGCCAGGCGCCGCGGCGTTGAAGTGGGCATTTTCGACGGGCGGCATCGGGTCTTCTCCGGTTTTCGGGATAGACGGCACCATTTATGTCGGGGCAAAAGATATGAATCTGTATGCCCTCAGCACGAGCGGCGCGAAGAAATGGGCGTTTGCGACCGGAGGGATGATCGACGGGGCTTCCCCGGCGGTCGGGTTAGACGGCACCATCTATGTCGGTTCCCAAGATCACTACCTGTATGCGCTCAATCCGGATGGCACCCGCAAGTGGAAATTTGCCACCACCGGGATTATCAATTCCTCGCCGGCCATCGGCACCGACGGGACGATCTACGTTGGGTCGGGAGACTATAATCTGTATGCGATTAACCCGAACGGCACGAAGAAATGGGCCTACGCGACCAAAGCCGCCATTAACATGTCCTCGCCGGCAATCGATGCAACCGGGATCATCTACATCGGTTCTTGCGATAACAAGCTGTATGCTTTGAACCCGACCGGTACGCTGAAGTGGACATATGCCACCCATGGGATCATCAATTCCAGTCCCGCGATCGGCAGTGACGGGACGATTTATGTCGGCTCACAGGATAATCACGTCTATGCCATCACCCCGAGCGGTACAACGAAATGGGTCTTTGCAACCGGCGATTGGGTGATCTCCTCTCCGGCCATCGGCGCCGACGGCACGATCTATGTGGGCTCGGCGGATAAGAATTTTTACGCAATCACGGCGGACGGGAAGAAGAAATGGGCGATGCCGACCGGAAACTACATTCTTTCTTCCCCGGCGATCGGCGCGGATGGCACCCTCTACATCGGATCAGAAGATAGCAATATCTATGCCATCAACACGAACGGTACACAAAAATGGTCATTCGGCACCAAAGACCTGGTAAAGTCTTCCCCGACCATCGGAGCCGATGGCACGTTATATGTCGGTTCGTATGACGGCAAGCTGTATGCGCTCGATGCCCACCCGTTGATAACTACCCCCTCTTCCGGCGCCAACGGGACGATCAGTCCGAATGCGCCGGTGGCTGTCACTTCCGGGGGAAGCGTCACCTTCACCGCGACCGTGAACACCGGCAATACGGTGGATAGCTGGTCGCTGGATACGAAATCGGTGCAAACCGGTGGAACAAAATACACGCTGAGCAACATCACCGCCAACCATGCGGTGAAAGTCACGTTCAAGCCGCTGGTCTACACCATCACCGCGTCGGCGGGCGCAAACGGGAGCATCAGCCCCAGCACACCGCAGACGGTGACCTATGGCAGCAACCTGACCTTTACCGCGACGGCGAGTTACGGCTATACCGCGGCCAGTTGGACGGTGGATGGGAAACTTGCGCAAACCGGCGGCGCGCAATACCCGTTAAAAAACGTGACGGCCAATCATGCCGTCAAGGTGACGTTTGTGACGACGGTCACCGTCATCCCGTCCCATGGGCCCAATGGCAGCATTACGCCGGGCACGTCGCAGAAGGTGCCCTCCGGCGGCAGCATCACCTTCACGGCCACCGCTAATGCCGGTTACACGGTGGATAGCTGGTCGGTGAACAGTACGGTGACGCAAACCGGCGGCGGGCAATATACGCTGAAGAATGTGCTGGCCGACACTTCCGTCGCGGTAGCGTTCAAAGTGCTGCCCCCTCCGAATCTCAACCAGCCCGACCTGGCCATCAAGTCACCAAACGATACCGGATTCACCGGCGACCATATCTATAGTACGGATGGCAAAAACGAGACAGTCAGTGTCATGGATGCTCCCGGCGGCATCCACTCGCAGCCGCAAACCTATACCTACACGTTCTACCTGCGGAACGACGGCGCGACCGCGGACACCTTCACGCTGAAACTGCTCGACAGCTCACCCTCGTTGTGGACGATACAGGTTAGCGACCCGAGCGGGAACGATATTACCAGCGCAATCAAAGCCGCCGCCGGCTGCAAGACCGACACGTTGGTACCCCGCGGCATAGCCGGCACTTACACCTTCACGCTCAAAGTGCCGGCGCAGGCTTCCGGTTCGGCGAAACAGACCATCACGGCGATTGCATCGAAAAGCAGCGTCAGAGTGGATGTGGTGGTCGCCAATACTTCGGTCACCTTCACCTCGCAATAGGCGTCGGGCAGCGGTAGTAAATCGGCGCGGGCGCACAGCGAGAACACTGAGCGGGGATGAACATGCGCCGTGTGGAAGTCCGAGACCCAGCGGAGCCGGGGTTGAGTGGTAAGAAACCTTGCATCAGCCTTACCGCCTCCTGGCGGTCAACCGCCAGGCTATTGAGATACGCCCCATAAATGGGGCTTCTTACAGATATATACGCAAGTCCCATTTATGGGGCGTATTTCAATAGCCCCGGCATTTATGCCGGGGTGGGGAATTGGTTTCTGATGAGGGTGTGAGCGCAGTGAGCCCCGCCAGGGTTTACCTATCACCGGCGGGGCTCGCTGCGCTCACACCCTTCCAAACCCCTGCGCTCACACCCTCATCAGAAACCGTTTTTCCTTCCCCGCGGAAAGCGGGGACTGCTTCGGATGTCCCCGTTTTCCGCTCACTTTTCGGATATTGAATGAGCGGTTTCTTACCACTTAACCCCAACTCCGCCGGGGCTCGGACTTCCAAACCAGGCGCACACCGTAGGCAGCAAGATTAGAGATACTCAAACATCATCTCCGCGCTCTCGATGTCGGTGCGGGCGGGGATGTGGATGCCGGTGGGCACTTTGAGGCGCGGGTGGATGGTGACGGAATCGGCGAGGGAGACGCCTTTGCGAATGACCACCTCGTCGCCGATAGCCACGAAGCGGCGCAGCGAGATCGGTTGTTCACGGGTCGATTGCAGCTCGACCATGGTGCCGGTCAAGGTGTCTTCGATGTGGCTGTGCGGGCCGATGACCGAACCGGCGCCCACCGAGGAACGCACGATGGCGGCCTGCTCGAAGATTTCGCAGTCGTCGTCGATATTGCACTCGGAGAGCTTCACCCCCGGGTAAATCCGCACGTATTTGCCCACGCGCACCGGCGGCACGATTTCCACCAACCCCTGATCGAGCTTTTCGGCCAGCGTCAACCGGCTGATCGGGTCGGTCATTTCCAGTGACTCCGCATCGATCTGTACCTGCTCGCCGTCCCGCGAGACGTGCGGGGTCAGCGCGGTCATCGAGGAAAACAGCCCGTGCATCACGTCGATCATCGTTTCCAGATAACTGGGAATATTGCCCAGGTCACCCATGCGGGCAATTTGATACGCATAGACGGGATAGCCCTGCTCGACCAGCCACGGCAGCAGATCGCCGCCGATATCGAACTGCTTTTTGCGCATGGCCGCGACGTCGGGCCGGCGGGTGATTTCGCGCATGGCGACGGAGTCGATCAGGTAAAAGCCGGCGTTGGTGACCAGCGGGGGCAGTTGCGGGTGGCGCTGTCCATCGACGCCGTAATGGCGGTAAATCTCCTCCAAAGAAGGTTTTTCGATGAATCCGAGTACGCATCCGCTTTCAGTCCGGTCGATCAATCCATACCGATTGGCGATCAATTCCGCCGGTTGTTGCGCCGCGGCAATGGTCACCACCGCGCCGGATTTCCGGTGAAAGGCCTCCATCGCCGTCAGATCGATGTCGAGCACCGAGTCGGTGGGGAAGACCAGCACGGTGTCATGAATGTCGAAGTAGTCGAGATTGGTCAACGTGGCATCCGCGCTGCCGGTATTTTCATTATCGTAGAGCACGTGCGAATAGCGCACGCGCACCCCCAACGCTTCGCCATACCCGACGATGCTCTTGATCTGATAGCGGTTCTCCTTCCCCTTGGTCACCATGATGTAATCGGTCACTCCCTGCTGTTGCAGGATGCCGATAATCCAGTCCAACACGCGCCGTCCCAACAGGCGAACGGCCGCCTTGGCGCGAAGATACCCTTTCGCTTTCAAGGTCAGGGGACGAAAACGCACGCCTGATCCGGCGGCCAGTCCCAGTCCGACGATATGCACGAGGCACGCTCCTTCGAAAGAGTGTGGGAGTATGGGAGTGTGGGAGTGTGGGAGTGACGATGATTTACCGACACCGCCCTACTCCCACACTCCCCTACTCCCACACTCCCACACCGTATTACCTGCCGCACAGTATAGCCATCAGTCGCTGGGTGCCGTGTCGGGGGAAGCGGACAAACGGCGTGGCGTCCATTGCGGGAGTTAGGCAACGTGGGTAAAATGGGAAGATCGACGATGGAAGCGGAGATCACGATGAACAACGAGCCAGAACCAGTGCCGGAAGTTCCCACGCCGGAATCCCCGGAGATTCCCACTTACACCCGCGGGCCTTTCCAGGGCTTGAACGGGGAAGTGGTGCGGCTGGGCGCCGTCTCCTTTTTCGCGGATGTTTCCAGCGAGATGCTCTACCCGCTCATTCCGATCTTTCTCGTCACCGTGCTGGGCGCGCCGGTCGCGATACAGGGATTGATCGAGGGATTGGCGGAGGCGACGGCCAGCCTGTTTCGCACCGTCTCCGGGCGGCTGTCCGATCAGTCGGGCCGCCGGAAACCGTTCGTCTTTTGGGGCTACACGCTCTCGGCGCTGGCCAAGCCGCTGATCGGGTTTGCCGGCGGCTGGCCGTTGGTGTTGGTGGCGCGCGTCGGCGACCGCTTCGGCAAAGGTTTGCGCACCAGCCCGCGCGACGCGCTGCTGGGGGATATCGTGGAACCGGCTTATCGCGGCAAAGCGTTCGGCTGGCATCGCGCGATGGATACCGCGGGCGCCGTGCTGGGGCCGTTTATCGCCCTCGCGATGATTCAGTTCATGTCCGCCTCCGGTACCCACTCGAACGGAGACATCCTGCGGCTGGCCTTCCAACTGGCGTTCATCCCCGGCATGATCGGCGCGCTGCTGGTGCTGAGTGTGCGCGAGCGCCGGACGGAGCCGAAAGTCGGTGCGGCCGGCGCACCGCGCCTCAGCCTCAGCACGCTGCCGCCGGCCTTTCGCGCCTATCTGATCGCCTGGGGCGCTTTCGCCCTTGCCAATTCCAGCGACACCTTCCTGCTGCTGCGCGCCACGCGCATCGCGCAACCCAGCGGCGCGGCCAGCGCGGCCACGGCGGCATTGGTTATCCTCTTTTACATCGCCTACAACATTATCTATATGGTTGCCAGCCCGTGGCTGGGCCACCTGTCGGATAAGTTCAATCGCAAATCGGTGCTCATCGGCGGGCTGCTTGTCTTCGGGCTGGTGTATGCCGGCTTCGCGCTGGTGTCGCAAGCGTGGATGTGCTGGCCGCTGTTCGCCGTCTATGGCCTCTACATCGCGGCGACGGACGGCGTCGGCAAGGCGCTGGCGGTGGACCTGGTACCCAAAGACGTCCGCGCCAGCGCCCTCGGCCTGCTCGGGACCGTGACCGGCCTGGCGTTATTGGTCGCCAACCTGGTGGCCGGCGCCTTATGGACCTATCTCGGTCCCTGGGCTGCTTTCGCTTACGGTACCCTGGGCGCGATTCTCGGCGTGGTGTTGCTGACGCGGGTGCCGATGGAGAAGGTGGCGTGAGGAGTAGTCAGGGGATTTGCGAAGCTGTCTAAAACGTCTCGGCACCGGCCTGTTAGCAGCTGGGACGCTGAATAAGCTTGGCACTGTTTGGAAGCCGACGCCCGTCAGGCACTACAGGCGCGCGAGCGGATCGGGTATCCTTTGGTGCTCGCGGGGACGTTCGCGCGCCAGCAGGGCCTGACCATGGCCGGCAGAGGACTGCCGGCTCCCAGGTGCGCATTTTTGTGCGAACCTAGATATCCCCTACATCGCGGCTCCTTGTCTTCTCATTGCTCACATGGTGGCTGACTGACGCCTTACAATGAGGTGTGGATATTATGCGACGTATCGGATTGGATTATCGAGGAGTTGCCCTGCTCGCTGCCTGTCTGTCGCTCCTGGGCGCGGGCGATCACGGCAGCACGAGCGCATTTCTTTCCAACGGCCTGGGCGCTCGCGCGCGGGGGATGGGCGGCGCGTTTGTCGCCATCGCGGATGATACTACGGCAGGATATTGGAATCCGGCCGGACTGGCCTTTGCCCGTGCTCCCCTCACGCAGGTGGAAATGAAATTTGACCATATTGCGCTCGAATACACTCCTCCGGGAGGCCGTGGGCAAGGCAATATTCAGCATACCCTCGTGATCCCCGCGGCAGGTACGCTCATTCCCTTGCAAGACAAACGGTTTCCCTCCGTTGAAATATTGGGCTATGTGCCGTACGGATTGCAACTGGATTGGGATCAGCATGCCGTCTATCGCTATAACGTCACCGCCGATCAGATCCAGGTATTGAGCGTTGGTAGGGCAACGTCCTATAAGGCGAATGACCGCTTTGCCGTGGGCGTCGCCGCGTTTATGAATAACGGGAAGGTTTCCCTGGCCAACAAGGTGCCGTCTACTGTCTATGCCGGGATTCCCGGTCTGCCGGATGCCGCGTTTGCCGCTACCGGGGACGACACGAGTCCCAATGTGCATCTCGGGGCATTATGGCTCGCCGGCAAGACGCTGCGGGTCGGCGCCGCTTATCGCTCACCCATTCAACTGACGATCCAGGGGGATGCCCATTTAGCGATCCCGGGCGGGCCGATCGTCACCGATCAATGGAACCTGCCATTGCGGTTGCCGCAGAGTGCCTCGCTCGGCGCCGCCTGGCAAGCTACACCGGTACTCCTGGTGGCAGGTCAAACCGATTGGGTCGATTGGTCATCCATTGCACAGCAAGCGATCACATTTCAGCAAGGGGCCTTACCCAATCAACTGCTGCCGCGGCATTGGCATAACCGCGTGCAACCCCGCATCGGGATCGAGTATTCCGGTTACCAACCTCTCCTGCTGCGTGCCGGATACTCCTACGATCCAACGCCGGTGCCGGCCAGCACCCTGGATCCGTTACTCTTTGATCTCAATCGCCACATCGTCTCTGCCGGCCTGGGTACCACCGGGCGCGACTGGAGCCTCGATGTCAGTTATGAGTATTTCTTCGGTCAGCCGCGCACGACGACGACGTCGATACTGCCTTTTCCTACCAATGGTCGTTATGCCGGTCATGTGAATGTCGTGACGCTCACGATCAATTATCGGAAGTAAGTGACGACCAGCGGGTCATTTTCGAGATGCAGCGGGAGTCGTTTCGTAGGTCTATTATCAGCGTAAATATGCCACGCTGCTGGCCTGGGAGGGCGAGACTCCGTTCGAGCCCAATTATTGCCGTTGTGTGCTACTATTCGTGGGGCTCGAACGGAGTCTCGCCCTCCCGAGGCAGCAGCACCGCATATGCATGCTGGTCATACAGTATGTGTGATTGATATTTCGCTGCCAGTTGAACGATTCCTATGTGCGCTCTTGCGGGGCATTGATCGCCCGCATAATCGTTACGCCACCGGCACCGTAAAAATGAACTTGCTGCCCTTGCCGACTTCGCTCTCGACCCATATCCGCCCGCCATGCGCTTCGACGAGTTGCTTGGTGATGTAGAGTCCCAGCCCGATCCCTTCCGCTTTTTGCGTGTCTTTGGTTCGGTAGAAGCGTTGGAACAGTCGCGACAGCTCTTCCGGAGGGATGCCGTGACCGCGATCGGTCACGGAAATTTCGACGACGCCATCACTTGCTCGCGCGTGGATCTGCACCGGTGTCCCGGGTTCGGAATATTTCACCGCATTGGACAGCAGATTGGTGAGAATACGTTCCAACCGGTCATAGTCCGCGAAGACGAGGGGGAGTTCGTTCGGCACTTCGAGCTCGACACGTTCGAAATCGATGATGGCGGAACAGCGTTTGAGGAATTCGTCCAGATAGCTGCGCAGATCGACCGGTTGCTGTTTCAACGCTAACTGGCCGCCTTCCGCCCGCGCGGTATCGACCAGATCCTGGATCATCCCATCCATGCGCTGGATGCTGCGGAGGATGGCATCCATGCTTTGCTGAATCTCGCCGTCGACGCCGGCTTCTTTGATGGACTCGACGGCCAGTTGCGTATGCCCGCTGATGATGGTCAACGGGGCGCGCAGATCATGGGAGATCATATGGAGGAACATTTTTTGCTGTTCCTGCAATTCGTGCATCGGCGTGATGTCGGTAATCACCACCACGGCACCCAGCCGTGTTCCATCGGGCAACAGCAATGGCGCAGCGCTGATCGACACCCAGACCGGTTGCGGCACCAGCGGCGGTTTAAACACCAGCAACTCCCCGCGTAAGGTCTCGCCGCGTAAGGCGCGAATGGCCGGCATCTCTTCAAACAGCACCGGCTGACCCTCGGGTGTTTCCATGCCGAGTATCATCGGCGCTTCCGCAACCGGTTTGGCGGACATGCCGGCGGAAAAACCCGTCAACCGTTCTCCGGTCGGGTTGCTGCGCACGATTACGCCATCCGGTCCGAAGATCAGCACGCCATCCGCGATCGAGTTCAGCGAGGCATCCAATTCGGTGGCCCACCGCTCCACCTCCGCCAGCAGGCGCTCCTGTTCGGTAATGTCCTGCCAGTAACTGATGACCCCCCAGATGGTCTGCTCCGCTTGTAACGGACTGGCAGAGATCAACATTTCCAACTCGCGTCCCTGGTAATCGGTGAGAAGCACCTGCTGGTTCGTCACCAACTCACTCCGGCTCGCGCGGGTGACCGGACTCTCTTCGTCCTGCAGGCGTTGCCCGTCGAGGTGCCGAATATTCAGCATGCCGACCATTTCGTCATGCCGTTTGCCGATAATCTCCTGTCCAATCAGACGTGTGGCCGCGGCGTTGGCACGGGTCACAATCCGGTTGATATCGAAGAGCAGGATGGGGTTATTGATGGCGGAAAAACTGGTGTCGAGCTCTGCCGCCCGGCGCTCGACTTCATGGAGCAATCGTTCATGCTCCTGCTCGTTCAATATCCGTTCGGTAAGGTCGGTGGCCACGGTGGCAAAGCGATGCGCCCCGAGCGGGATGGCGGAAATCAGCAGGTGCCGGCCGGTGTGCGCATCATCGAATTCCAACAGCAACGTCTCGCCGCGTTCCAGTTGCCGCGCGTAGTCTTCAAATTTTGCTCGTGTTTGTTCGATAAAGGGATACAGTACCGTGGCACGCTGTCCGATCGCCTCTTCCCGGGGAATCTCGAAGATCCGCTCATAAGCGGGATTAGTATCACGTACGATCCAATCCGTGGGGCATTCCCCTTCATCGAAGATGATCTCATCGATGGTGACCGATTCGCTCATATGCTCGAAGAGGTTGCGAAACTTGGCTTCACTGGCGCGCAACGCGACCTCCGCCTGTTTCTGCGCGGTAATATCGCGTACCGCCACCACGCGCACCGGGCGACCTTTATAGAGAATATTGCGCGCGCGTATCTCGCCGATCGTGTGGGAACCATCCTTATGCAGTGATACCGCCTCGTAGGGACCGGGGTCTCCCGACTGGACGCGCCGGGCCATCTCCTCGCGTGATTCGGGGGCGGTGAACTCCAGCACTGAGTGTCCCAGCATGTCCTCCGGGGTGTAGCCCAGGTGGTCGGCAAATGTCTGATTTACTTCGATAATCTGCCCGAACTCATGCAAGGCGATTCCTTCGGAAGTGGAGTCCGCGAAAGCGCGAAAGCGCGCCTCACTGTCGCGCAGCGCTTCCTCGACGCGTTTGCGTTCGGTGATATCCTGCAACACGCCGAAGATCCGTGCCGGCTTGCCGTATGGACCCATTTCGATTTCGCCCACCAGCAGCAGCAGGTTGCGTATCGTCTCATCCGGACGGACGATACGCACTTCATACTGGACGGGCGGCCGTCCGGCGATGACATCGGCAAAATATTGTAAGAATCCCCGACGATCTTCCGGATGAATGTGCTCCAGGACACAATCCCAGGTACTCGCGATTTCATCCGCATGCCGCCCGCAGATGCGATAGATCTCTTCCGAAAAGCTAAAGCGTTCCTGCTCGATATCCCATGTCCAGTTGCCGACATGAGCCACGGCTTGCGATCGCGCGAGATTCCGCTCGCTGGCGCGCAGCGCCTCCTCGGCATGCTTGCGGGCGGTGATATCGGTGAAGATGGCGACAGAGCCGATAATCCGTGCACCGGCACGCACCGGCGCGCTGCTGACCAGCAACCAGCGTTTGCCTTCCGGTCGATGTACAATCACCTCGACATTGTGGAGCGCCTCCCCTTGCATGGCCAGCCGGGGCGGCACCTCGTGCAAGGGGAACGGTTTGCCATCGGGGGTTTCCGCGCGCATATGCGCCCAGCGTACCTCCATCGGCTGTTGGCACTCCTCGGCACTAAAGCCGAGTGTCTCTACGCCGCACGCATTGGTATGAATGATTTCACCGGACAGGCTATACATGGCGATTGCGTGCGGCAGGGAGGAAATCATGGCATTTAATTCGGCGACGCGCTCTTCGATGGTGGTGAGCAGGCGTTCACGCTCCAGGTGATAGGTCCGTTGCTCGGTAATATCGGTGTAAATACTGACCGCTCCCAGAATGCGTCCGTGCGGCGAAAGCACCGGTGCGCTACTGGCCGACAGCCAGACCACCTGCCGTGGGGTGGGAGCAAACGCCAGCACTTCGTCGTGCACGGTTTCCCCATGAAGGGCGCGCCAGGCCGGGATACGCTCCTCCGGTATTGGGGAGCCGTCCGGTAAGGTCGCCTGGTGTAGCCGCATTCGCTCCGCGGAAGAGCGCGGCTTCTCCTCCGGGGTATAGTTCAGCAGGCGCTCCGCCACCCCATTCATGCGGAGAACCGTGTCATCGGGGGCATATACCACCAACGCATCGGGGATCGATTCCATGATCGCTTCGCGTTCGCTCAAGAGGTGCTGGCATTCTTCTTCCGCCCGTTGGCGCGCGGTAACGTCATCGAAGGTGGCGACGGCGCCGGTGATGGTACCGTCAGGGTCCCGGATCGGGTTGGCGCCGACCATGATGATGCGTTCGGTTTCGTCGTAGCGGATGAGCATCAAAATGCCATGGCTGGATTCTCCATGCTGCAAGGCGCGGGCGAGGGGAAAATCATACGGCGGGAACGACGTTCCATCCAGGTGGGAGATGGTATAGTGCTCGGATGGTTGATAGATCGACGTCGTAACCTGACCCCCGAGTAACGTGTAGGCTGCCGGATTCGCCAGCGTGATCTCCCCCTGCACATTCGCGATGATCACGCCGGAGGGCATGGTCTGGTAGAGCGCCTGCAGCGCGGCGTTCTCCGTCTGCGTTTGCGCCAACCGAGCAGTGCATTCCTGCAGTGCTTGCTCCAAGTCGTGTATGCGTTCCTCGTTTGCGCGCGCATCGTCTTCCACGTCGCCTACTCCTCGCACTGCCTCTCATGAGAAGCTGACCAGCAGTCATGAGAAGCTGTCTACCAGTGTAATGCGTGGCGAAACGAATGCGTGTAATATTTTGTTTTACGCATTAGCAAAGTGAGTGCGTCATTTATCATTTCGGATAGTATTTCACCCATTCAGGATTGAAACTGACCGGTTACTCGTTAGCAGGTCGGCGCTGATTGCGAGCGGACATTTGCCAGAATCACCCGATGCTGGTATCCTTGTTGCTGGAACCGTGTGTTCCCTATAGACCGACATGGTCCCGTTCGTTTGGCTTGCCCCAGTTTCGTGCCGCGCACGCCTCTTTGCTTGCCCAATCACCGCTTCTCATGACGGTTGCCCGACGCCTGTGTGCGCGGGTCTTTGCGCTTCCGCAGCTTTGATAGGAAGCGCCGTAATTACAGCGGCAGATCGGCGAGAGCCTTGATGCCACCGGTAGGCGTGCTTTTTGCGCGCTTCATCGGCGACATTCTTAGAGGCTGTCTTCAAAATGCTCGCAGCCGTCTCGTGGGTCCTTTTCGCGCCTGCCCGCGGCGGAGTTCCTGTCATGTATGGCCGCATACATTCTCGGAACTCCGCCGCGAGCAGGCGTAAAAAATCCTCCACGATACGACTACGATCATTTTGAAGCCAGCCTCTCACACCATTTACGACCCGGCAGGTATGATGCATACCGGCTCGGGCACCTGGCGCCATCGCGCAGGATTTCGCGCGGCTGAAATTCGTGTGCGTCCGGCAGCCACAAAGGACACTATGCTTTTCGAAGAATTTCCCCTGCACGAGCGTTTGCACCGTGCCATCGCGGCGGCCGGATACGAGACGCCCACGCCCATTCAGGAGGCCGCCCTTCCGGTGGCCCTCGCCGGGCACGACGTCGTGGGCACCGCCCAGACCGGCACCGGCAAGACCGCGGCATTCGTGCTACCCATCCTGCAGCGCTTGCTGAACGGCCCGCAAAACGCGCGCCGAACCCGCGCGTTGATCCTGACGCCCACCCGCGAATTGGCCGAACAGATTCACGTCGCCATTCGCCAGTTGGGCCAGCACACGAATATACACTCCGCCACCATTTACGGCGGCGTGGGCATGATGCCGCAGGAGCGCGCGCTGCGCAACGGCACTGAAATCATTGTCGCCTGCCCGGGCCGGTTGCTCGATCACGTGCAACGCGGCAACGCCAATTTTGACGAGGTGGACGTGCTCGTGCTCGATGAGGCCGACCGCATGCTGGATATGGGCTTCCTGCCTCCCATCACGCGCATCATTGGCCTGCTGCCCACCGATCGCCAGACCATGCTGTTTTCCGCCACCTTCGCGCCCGAGTTGAATACCTTCGTGGCCAAGACGCTGCGCAACCCCCAGCGGATTGCCATGGATACGGCCGCGATGCCGGACACGGTGGAGCACGCGCTCTACCCGGTGCCGCAGCACCTGAAGACCAAGCTGCTGATGGCGCTGCTGAAGCGGATGGATACCAAATCCGTGCTGATCTTCACGCGCACCAAGCACCGCGCCAACCGCATCATGGAGCAGCTTGAACGGGCCGGGCATTCCGCCGGCGTGCTGCACTCCAACAAGTCGCAGACCCAACGGCAGTTGGCGCTGGACCGCTTCCGCGATGGGCAGCTCCGCGTGCTGGTCGCCACCGATATCGCCGCCCGCGGCATCGACGTGGCCACGATCTCGCACGTGATCAATTACGACGTGCCCGACTGCGCGGATAGCTACATCCACCGCATTGGCCGCACGGGCCGCGCGGAGCGCGATGGCGAAGCCCTCACCTTCATCACCACGGCGGATGGCGTCATTCTGCGCGACATCGAGCGCACGCTGGGCGCGCGCATCGAGCAGCGCCACCTGGACGACTTCGACTACAAGCAAGCCGCGCCGCAAGGCGACGAGTTTGCGCGCCCGCCGCTGCCCCCGCGTGGCCGGACCGAGCGCGCGACTCCGCGCTCCCCGCAAACAGAGCGCGCCCCGCAGTCCGCGACCGCCGGCCCGCGCGGCGGCAGCGGCAATGCCGCCCCGCGCAAGGCCAAAGCCGCACCGTCTCCCTTCGACAAATTCCGCAAACCGAAGGCCGGCAGCAGCGTCGGCGACCAACCGCGCAAACGGCGATGGTAGACGTTAACCGGTCGGACCGCCGGGTCTCGCCGGCACGTCTTCTTCTCACGTGCCGGCGAGACGCCCAATGCCGTTAAAATAAGCATCCTTCGCCGGGACACCAAGGTGATTGTGTCACCCATAAGCGTTATCGCTCTCACACGCGTAGGCAGACAACGCAAAAGGGAACCGTTTCGGTAATA
>Ga0118677_10002925_pt1 | contig 33462 bp, 27 predicted proteins | sample AliMusrvi5mmetaG_FD_86154 | JGI IMG/M metagenome (GOLD analysis project Ga0118677, IMG submission 86154) | reverse complement strand
GATAAGGATGGAACTTGTCCGGCGGCGGCAACTTGCTGGGCGGGAACTTAGCGAGTTTCGCGATGTCCGGCACTCGCCAGGGCTCGGCGCCGATGCCGAGGAAGCCATCGGAAAGGAGCAGCACCGGGGTCATATACTTGACGGCCAGGCGGCTGGCTTCTATGGCCATCTGGAAGCAGTCCGCGGGGGTCGCCGCTGCCAAGACCGGCATGGGGCACTCTCCGTGGCGGCCGTAGAGGGCCTGGAAGAGGTCGGATTGTTCGGTCTTGGTGGGCAGTCCTGTGGACGGCCCGCCGCGCTGGATGTTGATGATGACCAGAGGCAGCTCCACGATGGCCGCCAGTCCCAGGGCCTCGGATTTGAGCGAGACTCCGGGACCGCTGGTACCCGTGGTCCCTAAGGCGCCGGCGAAGGCGGCGCCGATGGAGGAGCAGACCGCCGCGATCTCGTCTTCAGCCTGGAAGGTCTTGGCTCCGAGGTTCTTGTATTTGGAGAGTTCGTGCAGGATCTCCGAGGCCGGGGTGATGGGATAGGATCCGTACCACAGTTGGAGTCCGGAGAGATGGGCCGCGGTCAGGAGCCCCAAAGCCATCGCCTCATTGCCAGTGACATTGCGGTAGAGCCCGGGCTCGACCGGGGATTTCTTGATCCGATAATACTGGCCGAAGAGCTCCGTGGTCTCGGCGAAAGCGTTGCCCGCCAGCAGGGCCTTCTTATTAGCCTCCGCCATCACGGGATTCTTCTTGAATTTCGTCTCGATCCACTTGAGGGTGCCTTCCATGGGCCGGTCGTAGAGCCAGTACATCATGCCCAGGGCGTAGAAATTCTTACAGCGCTCGGCCTGCGGCTTGGTGAGCGGCATGCCCTGGAGCGCCTCTCCGGTACGCCGGGACAGTTCCACCGGGATGACGCGGAAATCCGAGAGCGAGCCGTCCTCCAGAGGATTGGCGGCGTAGCCGGCCTTGCCCAGGTTCTGCGTAGTGAAGGCGTCGGAATTGGCGATGACGAGCCCCCCCTTACGCAAGTCCTTGGTATTGACCTTGAGGGCCGCCGGATTCATGGCCACCAGGACATCCGGCGCGTCGCCCGGCGTGAAGGCCCGGCTGGAGCTGAAATGAATCTGGTAGCCGCTCACCCCGAAAAGGCTGCCCATGGGAGCCCGGATGTCGGCCGGATAGTCCGGGAAAGTGCTCAGGTCGTTGCCGGCCAGGGCCGTGGCCGTGGAGAATTGCAGTCCGGTCAGCTGGATGCCGTCGCCGGAATCGCCCGCGAAACGGATAGTGACTGAATCGAGTTCTTCAGCGGGCTGCGGTTTGGGCTTGACGGCCTTGAGTTTATTCATCGCGCGCTCCGTCAATAATATTAGGGAATTTTACAGGAAGCTCCGACCTAAGGACACTATACCGCTTCTCTAAGGGGCCAATCAAGGTCGCGCGCCGCGGGACGCCGGAGGCTCAATGCCCCCGCCGGAAGAATCCGTTAAGCTTGCCCCACAGGCCCGGCGCGGAAGACGGTCCGTTGCGGCCGCAGATCACCGTGATATTATCCAACCCGCCCTCCCGGCGCGCCCGCTCCACCAGCGCGGTGGCCGCAGACGCCGGGACGGGTCGAGCCCGAAGCAGCCGGGCGATCTCTTCGTTTCCGACCATCTTGGTGAGGCCATCGCTCGCCAAGAGGATCATGTCACCGGCCTGGACCGCGTGCTCAGCGACATCGACCTGGACGTCGGCTTCCGTGCCCACGGCGCGGGTCAGGATGTTCTGCAGAGGCGAATGCTCCGCCTCCGCCAGGGTGATGAGGCCATGACGCGCTTGGTCCGCGACCAGGGAGTGGTCCGCGGTCAGCTGGGTCAAGACGCCGCGGCGCAGGAGGTAAAGGCGGCTGTCGCCGACATGGGCCACGCTCAGGGAGTCCGCGTCGACCTGGACCGCGACCACGGTGGTCCCCATGCCGGCATATTGGGCAGAGGCGCGCCCCTTTTCATTGATTGCCGCGTTGGCCGCCTTGATGCAATGCTCCAGCCGCCGGCCGCGCGGCGACAGCCCGCCTACCGCCGCGCGCAGGGGTGTCCGATGCGCGCAATCCCGGACGATGGCGACCGCCAAAGCGCTGGCCACCTCGCCCGAGTTGTGCCCGCCCATACCGTCGGCGACGATCATCAGGCCGATTTCATCGTCGATGGCCCAGCTGTCTTCGTTGCCGCGGCGCACGCAGCCGATATCGGTGCGACCCGCAAAATCCCAACCGGGCGCAGGGCTCAAGGCTACTCCCCGGACGCAGGCGCCGCAACATCCGCCGCGGCGCTGGCGGCGGCCCGCAGATCTGCCGCCAGCAACGACCCGCGGCCGTAGCGATCATCCGGATTTTTGGCCAGACCTCTGTTGAGGATGGGAATCACTCCTTCGGGCAAGTCGGGCCGGATGGCACGAGGGTCGGGATGCGGTTCGTTTGCGATCTGAAAAAGCAGCGCGCCGTCGCCGTCTCCGCCCAGGAAAGGCTTCTGTCCGGTCAACAGCTCAAAGAGGATGACGGTCAGGGAAAAAAGGTCCGACCGGCCATCCACTTTCCTCCCCGCCGCCAACTCCGGACTCATGTAGGACGGGGCGCCTGAAGCCGGGCCCGCGGCCGTCATCATCCCGGAAAGGGCCGTGAGGGCGGCCATGCCGAAATCGGTGACGCGGATGGTCCCATCCGCAAGGAGCATGATGCGGGCAGGCTCGACATGTCGGTGGACGAGGCCATGTGAGTGGGCGTAGTCCAGGGCCTCGGCCACGACCGCCATGTGCTCCAGGGCCTGCGCCCAGGGCAGCAAGCCCTCCTTGCGGGTATAAGGCACGAAGTCGTGCCCGTCCAGGAGTTCCGCGGCGATATAGGCCACGCTGGACGCCTCGCCTGCATCGAACACGCGAGCGATGTTGGGATGACGGAGCGCGGCCGCGGCCGCGGCCTCGCGGAAGAAGAGATCCTTGGCCCCCTGAACCGGGGCATCTTCGCCCACCGTCCCGAGCGCCAAGGCCCGGATGACCACGGCTTGGCCGGTGCCGGGGTCGCGGCCCAAATAGACGGTGCCGCAGTCCCCGGGTCCTATTTCCTTCGTGATCTCGTAGCGGCCGATGGTCTGTCGTGAGGATCCCGCGGCGCCCTGCGAACCGACGCCGCCGCCGGGCGGCGCAGTTCCCCGGCGACGCGCCCTCGCGAAACCCCGCCTGAAGACGACGACGATGTAGCCCAGGCCGAGAAGAATCGCAGGGTAAGCCACCTTGATCCAATCTCCCTTGAAGAAGAGATAGATACCGGCGGCGGTCGTGCCCACAGCCAGCAGGAGGCAGACGGCAAGACCCGCGGGAGCCCTGAGGTGAGAGAGCCCGAACATCACGAAAAGGCCCATGGCCAAGAGCAATGCCAGCTCGAGTTCAGCGGCCCAGGGCGGCCGCCGGATATAATTACGATGCAAGATGTTCTCGATGACGTTCGCATACACCTCGATGGCTGGAAGGTTGCCCGCCACCGGCGTGATGAAGGTCGAGCCTAAGCCGGACGCCGCGAGCCCCACGATGACGATCTTGCCTTTGAAGGCGTCCCTGGGTGTCTTGTCGCTCATCACATCGGCGAAGCTGAAGTACTGGAAGGTCTGCTCGGGTCCGTTGTAGGTGATGAGCATGCGGCCGCGAGAGTCGATCGGAATGACATGTCCGCCGATACGCAGGGATCGCCCCGGCAGCCACTGGGCGCCTAAATCCCCGAACCCGCCATGGGCCAAGACGAGCTCCATCGGGAAAGACGCATAGACGGCATTCCCGTATCGCAAGACCGGCGTTTCCCAACGCAGGACGCCGTCGAAATCCGGAGCCTCCTGGATGTGCCCCAGCCCCACGCTGGCCGATGTGAAGCGCGCCAGGGGATAAACGGCCGTAAGCCCTGAAGCGAATGTCATCCCGGCCGCGGGGCCAACGCCGGAACAGGAAAGGGCATGGCTCGACACGGACAACGACAGGGCGTCGGAACCCGCCGCAAGCTTGCCACGCGGCTTGAAAAGCACAGGCAGCACGACGTTGCCGGCCCGCCGCATGGATTCTTCGAGCCTGGCGTCGGAATCGAGCTGACTGATGGATGAGGAGAACTCGACGGCGAATGCCTTCTTTCTATCCGTCACCGCTCGCTCCGCCAGCAAGCCGTCGTAGCGCTCCCTCAGATGCCGGATCTCGGCCAAGCCGGGGCTATCCTCCGTTTCGGATAAAGGGACGTCAAGCCCGACGACCTTGGCGCCGGCGGCCGAGAGCTTGTCGATCAGGCCTGCCAAACGCCACCTCGGCCAGGGCCAGCTCCCCAGCCGGGCCAGGGAATTGTCGTCGATAGCGACCAGGACGATCTCTTCGGCCGTGGCGAGGTTCGCCCTCAGCTTACAGCGCACGTCGTAAAGCCGGAGTTCCAGGCCCTCGCAGAGGGGCCACCCCGCCAGATAAGCCGCCATGACGCCAAGGGTGAGCAGCGCCCCGATACCGACGTTGCGCGTCGCGATTCTCCTCGTCGCAAAGAAACCACGGAGTCGCGAAGGCACGATTGGCAAAGTGTAACTGATGCCGTCCATTCCTGTCAACCAGCGGATCGAGCATTCCCCGAATATGCTAATTTGTTGCCATGTTCCGGACGCTCTCTGTCCTCTTGCTGGCCGCGGCCGCTCCGTCCGGTCCGGTCGCGGCCGCCCCCGCCGCTCTCTCCGCCGGGACCATGACCTACACGGTCCTGCCGTCCGGCCGCTATAACGTTGCGGTCCTCGGCATGCTGACGACCACTTGCGGACGCGCCATAGAGATGGAGCTCGCAAAACTCCCGGAAGTCGCCTCCGCTTCGGTGGACTTCGATGCCGAACGGCTGGACCTGACCGTCAAAGTCAACCACGCGCTGTCGTCCTCGGCCCTGCGCAAGGCCCTACACCGCGCCGCCCGCATCATCAACCTGGAGACGGATTACTACGTCGGCGGAATCACTTTCCTGCCATAAATAAGGAAGCCCGCCTAACGGGCGGGCTTCCAGGCCGATATTATCAGGAGGACCGGACTAGCGGGAAGGCCCCCCCGGCACCGTCGCGCAGGGGGTGATGGGGATCCCGCCTCCGGTTCGAACGGCCTTGGGCAAAGCCCCTAGGAGCAGCCCGGCGGCGGCCCAGATCACTTCGCGGATGTGCCGCACGACGCCAAAAGCGAAACCTGCGCTGGCCGGCAGGCCCAAACCCAAGAAGATGATGGTCTTGCCCGCCTCCTGCGTCCCGACCTTGGCAGGGACGATGAAGGTCATGCCGTCGATCAGGTTGGACAGGGCCTCGATGACCATGGCGGTCTGGACGGTCGCCTGTATCCCCAGGAAACGGCATATCCAATAAGCCTCGAAAGCTCCCCAGGCATAGCCGAGCATGAAGAATCCGGTCGATGCGGCGAAGCGCCGGGTATCATAGACGCAGAATCCCAGGCATTGGCGGGGGATGTCTCCCATGGCGGTCAGCCAGCCGCTGAACCGGTCTCGCCCGGCTACGGGACCGCCGGGCACGTCCTTCGGGAACAGCCGTTTCCAGGCCGCGACGCCAACCGCGGAGAGAACGCCCAGGACCGCGAGCAGCGTCAGAGCGCAGCCGCGGACCAGCTGCGGGTAACTGCGCGCGACAGGGCTGGCGGTGGCGATGATGAAGAAGAGCCCGAGGAGCACGAAGAGCGCCTGGGCCAACGATTGCGTGAACTTCGCCACCACCACGGAACCGTAGCGGACCTCCGCGCTCTGGGAATCATCGAGTGAAGTCGCTCGGATGAATTCGCCGGCGATAGTGGCGCTCGGCGTGAGGTAGTTCACGCCGTCACCGACGATACGCAGCTTCAGCAACTCCCAAAACGAGTACGCCTTGCAGCTCTGGCGCGCGAAGGCGTAGCGCCAGCCGACGGTATTGAGCCATTGGGCGACGATCTCCTGCGCCAGGATGAGGGCCATGCCCCAGCCCACCTGCGCCAGATGCCCCCAGACCGCTTTGGGGTCGATGCGCCAAAGCAGGAAGACCAAGGTCAGGGCCGCGACGGCCAGAATCAGTTTCTGAAAGCGCTTCATTCGGGAAAGGCGATATGATACCAAATGCGGAGCCGCCGGTCCCGGCTGGCGGCCCCCGCCTGCAGGCCTACTTGCGGATCAGGAAATGCTTCTGGAAGATTTCCAACTGGAATCGCCGGCCTCGGTCGACTTCAGCAGGCTGAGGGAGTCCCGCGGGCTTGGCCTTTTGTTTCGCCAAAAGCATGCGGCGCAACGGGAGCTGCAAGCGGGAGGCAAGCGCCTGCGCGACCTTGCTCTGCCCGGAGGCGTTGAGGTAGGGATATTTTCTATCCGACAGCAAGGCGCTGGGCGGATCGGAACTCAGGGCCGGAGTCATGTCGATATAGGGCAGGCCGTTGGCTCGGCAGGCCTCCCGATAGGCCGTTTCCACCTTTTTGGCCTCGGGAGATTCCGGGCCGCCCGGCGCGGACAAGTCCGGGACATAGAGCACCAGCGCGGGCATTTGCTTGGCCCGTAGCAGATCCTTCAGCCGACGTATCGCCACGTCCATCTTCGGCAGATCCAGCGCCGACCGCCGAACCGGCTCGTGGCGCCAATACAAGCGTTCCATGACCCGGCATAGGAATTGGCTATGACTCCGGAGGAAATTCTTAAAACCCGGATAGGGATATTTCGCCTGCGGCAACTCCTTCCAATCGCCCGGAAAGACCTGGAACAAGACGAGATCCGGCTGAAAGCCGAGGCCGCGCTTCGCCAGGAAAGCCTCCTTTTGCTCAGCACCATAGACGTAATTTGACAGGTTGATGGTCCGCAGCGTGAGGCCAGCCGGGACTTTCACCAGATTCTCCAAGAGGCGCGCGAAGGTCTTCTCTACAGGGACGGTCAGTCCGAACCCGGGATGATCGCCGACCACGGCGATACGGAACTCGTCGGCAGGCTTCTCCTGGGATATCTCGCGCTCCCGCAGGCCCTGGGAGCTGATGCTCACCCAAGCTCCCAGCTTGGACCCCTCCGCGCCGGGCTTGAGCTCGAAGCGCAGCGCGGGATCAAGGCTGTCCTGATAGATCAAGGCATCATGAGACACTCGCGCCCGACGGAAACCGGCCTCGAGCAGGCCGCCCAGCAGGGCCAAAAAAACGACCGCGCCCAGGATCCGCTTGAAAGCTTTCATAATAAGAAATTTAGCAAATAGAACCGGTGATGGCAACGACTTGCGGCGGATTAAAATCGCAGCCGCGCCTGGCGTCCTGAACTCGAATACGGAGCGATCTCTTTGGTAACATGTAGGCTGACGGGCCGTTAGCTCAGCGGTAGAGCATTCGCCTTACACAGGTCCCAAATGTTTCTGCCCGTCTCTGCCAGCCTGATACTCCCTCGACACTCCGACCAAGCCGACCTTATACCGTGCGCCGGTCTGATACGGTTTCGACTGGCCGGAGGGCACCACAGAGGGCACCACGCGGAAGCTGCGCCGGACGCGGTGCATGGCCGACCCCCTGCCCTGTTCCTGGCTTATTTTTGGCTTTTAAAATGCGAAACCGACCGGGGCCAGGATAGCCATATTTAGCCATTGGAAATGGCAACCGCCAAGGCCACGGGGCCGTATTTTCTTCGTATTTTTCGAGGCCCAACCTACTCTCGCGCCTGGCCTGGCCTCGCACTATTTTCGCACTATTTTAGTGCGCCTACTTATTCTCGCTAGGGGCCGGACGCGAGCAGGGAACCGCCGACCGCGCCTCTATTTCCCCTGTATTTTAGACCCCAACTAATTCTCACGCATAAACAGCATGGGGCCGCTACCCAATGAGCGGCGGCAAGTCCGGCTCAGGTAAGGCCGGATTTTGGTAGACTTTGCTCAGTCATTGGAGGCATCGAGACAAGATAATTTGATTTGACGTTCTGGCTTCACCGGGGCCGCGCGTAAGAGCGCGGTAAGCTCACTCGGCATTCCTTCGAGGGGCATATGCGAAACCGGATTGAGGCCGCTGATAACCCCGCTTCGGCGGGGCGAAAGGGCGGCATTCATTCGGGTTATGAGAATGGCTCGGGTGGGTGTCGCCTGATTGTTTGTAGGTGCCCGCCTCAGCTTAGAAGCCCAGCTTGAAGCCGTTTTCGCTTCCTTGTGTTGCCGCTCTTGTCGTTGCCTTTGCCAATATCCTTGGCGGCGCTTATGGGGAGACGGGAGGAATAATCACATGGATGCTCTTCGCAATCTAAAAGAGATACGGGCTTTCGGCGACAGGTTAAAGTCGTTGAAAAATAGCATGCTCTTGGATGTGTGGGAAATGGTGTTTCGGGAGAATCGCAAGAGATGGAAAATGGAACCCTTGGATGATGAGATACGCAATCGCGGTGGCCTTGAGGAAATTTACAAGAGGATGGCCAGCGATGGAGATTATACCCCTATCATTGACCCTAGAAAACGTGCCGAGCAAAAGCGCAAAGAACTAGGGCAATATGCGAAACAACACGCTAATGACCGATATTGCCAACGCTGTGGATTCAATATGGGCTCGTATGCCAGTCGCCGATACTGCTGTTGGTATTGCGACCTAACGGGATTCCTTTTTGGGGGGCGTTTTGAAAGTGATGGTTATGAGATATTCTAGCCTTTCATCTCAGACGGAAATTGTAGAATCTTCATCGTTGGGGCAACCCTATCACCCTTTGCTCTAGCCGCTCGGCCTGTAGGGAGCCTAATCTTAAAGCAACCCATGAGTAAGACGCAGCACCCTCACGATGAGGCTTACCGCTTCCTCACGGCCTCGCACCTTGGGATAGTGGTGAAGGGGCCTCGATTCCCCCGGAAGAGAGCAACTTCTGCTCATGATATCAGGGGCATCCCGTCTGCAATAGCTGCCGACTTGAAGCGCCTACGGATTCCAGTGAGCGAGGTGATCTCAGCGCATAGCGCATTGATGGTACCCGACGGCTGGACGAATGCCTATGGCCCCATGATCCCCAGAGCCAAACGGCTCGACCGGGAACGCAAGTCCTATGCAAGACGCTTGCGGGCGATGGCCCGTGATCTTGAATCGGACGTGTTGCCAATGATGTTGCATTGGCTACGGGGCTTTGGTCCAGAGACTGACCCCCATGTTGAGCAACTGCCGCCCTTGCTAAAGACCTTGGCAAGCTACTTGGCCCCCGGACTAGACGCAAACCAGAGGCAGCGCAGATTTATTTCTTGGCTTAGAGGCAAAGCTCAAATCGCGCCGGGCCGAGGGCGTAAACACTCGACACAGCTTCGGGATATCCGCATAGACCTGCTCTGCCTGATGTTTGAGAATCGGACCGGCAAACCCCGTCATACCCTTGTAGCGAGAATCATGAATTGGCTTTCGCCGGATTGGCGCGACCTTACCACTGACGATGTAAAGAAGGCGCGGGCAAGAGCTGCACCTTTTTCTCTTGGCGGGGCCACAGTCCGAGGGGAATTAATCCGCAGGCTTTTTTGTTCTTAGCTCCCTGACTTAGCCCAGCCCGACTGGTACACTCCTGGCATCACTCCATGAGGAACCAGCACAGCGACACCTTCAGCACAACTGACCTTCACTTGGCGAGTTTCCTGCTTGCCAACGGATGCGCCCTTGCCACGCCCCGCCTGCTCGATAACCGCCGCATCGAGTTCCGCTTTACCGAAACTGAAAGATGCCGGGCGCTTGCCCTTGAATTCGTTTCCGGTAGGGGCATTATTGAGGCTCGCCGATTTCTCGACGCTCAAGGGCAGGCCCGTGATATCCGAGACCTGACCCTTGGAACCAAAGAGCGCCCCAAAACAGGATTCAATGATGGACTATAGGAAATTCGGGCGGACGAGAAGTAAAGGGTCATTCGCACGGATACCGGCCTGGATTTTCCGCGACTCGCAGGGGTTGCTCTTTAAAACGCTCAAGGGCTCCGAGGCGAAGGTGCTGGATTACCTGTGCTTCCGAGCCAACAATAGTACAGACGAAACGCCCAGCTTTACCGTGGCCGGTTTATCCAGGTCGGTAGGATTGAGCCGCGACACCATACGCAAGGCTCTTAGAGTTCTGGGCAACTTAGGCATCATCGCTCTTTGCGATGCCAAACAAAAACCAAAATTGTTTGCTCGGATTTTGCTTACTCAACCCAACTACGGCAACGACACAACGGCCACGGCTCAAACCGCGCCCGCCCCTGACTCAACGCCATTCTCTCTTTCAGGTTCCACCAACGGCAACGGCTCCGCGTCCCCTGGGGGCGACCCTTCCGGCCTTGGCCCTTGCCCTGGGGAGCCGGGCCAGGCCGGGGCGCAGGTGTCCCTCTCTCAACAACAACGGCCACGGCAACGGCCAACGGCTACAGACTACAACACTAGACTCTCGGCTAGACTGTCAAGGCCCGTCGGAGAAAGGGCGAAAAACTCGCCACATGGTGGCGAAATATTCGACACTCAAGCGCCTAGAAAGTCGCCAGTCCCTCAGGGCTTGAAGGCTGGCGAAAAACTCGCCACGTCATCGACGGCGGGCCACAGTGTGAGTGAGGCGGCTCCTTCCCTCGACCTGGATACTGAGCTTGGCCGCGATGACCCTGATTTCTTGGCAGAAATCAAAAGGATTCGAGGGGAGCAGCCATGAACCGGCCCCGGCTCATTGCCCGCGTCTGCCAAGCCTGCGGCCAGCCCTTCCAGGCCAGGGCGGCAGATGTGCGCCGGGGCTTCGGGCGGGCCTGCTCGCCGCGTTGTAGTGGCAGACTACGCCGGAGGCCCCAACCGCCAGCCTCGCACCCCTTTACGGAAGGCTCGCACCTATCCCAAACAACCGAAGCCGGAGGAAAATAACAATGGACCAAAGACTAATGAACGTCCGGGAGTTGTCCGCGTATCTGTCAATGCCGGTCCCAACGGTCTACGCCTATGTCGGCAGGGGCAAAATCCCCCCCGCCTGCATTCGCCGGATTGGAAGGGCTCTAAAATTCGAGCGGGCGGCGGTAGACGCTTGGATTACCGGCCAGCGGCAGCCTCAAGCCACCGCTCAAGGATGACCACGATCTGCGCGTTGATCGTCCGATGCTCTTTCTTGGCGACTTCGGAGAGCGCCGCATGGAGACGCGGCGGCATCCGCAACGGATAACCCTTGCGCTTCACTTTCCCTGGCGCGGTCATGGCCCCAAGTATACCCCTCGCTGGCCTGCCTGTCAATGTCCTAGTGATATCACTTTGATATTGACAAAGGCTTATGCCGGAGCTATACTGTATATGTCTTAGTGATATCACATAGACATAGAGGGGGAATATGGCCATCTTCAAGAAGCGCGGCAAATGGTGGATCGGATACCGGGCCAGCGGCAAGCGGCACCGCGAGCCCATAGGCGAAAGCTACACCCTCGCCAAAGAGGTCCTGGCCAAGCGCACCGCCCAAGCCGCCGAGCGCAAACACTTTCCGGCCCGAGTCGCCAACGCCTCGACCTTTGAAAAAGTGGCCGAGAAATTTTGGGACCTGCACGGAAAGCATCTACTGTCCCCCTCCTGGGCCGCGATGCTGGGCATTGTCCGGCGCAAATTCGCCGGGCGCAAGATGGCGGAGATCGGCACGGCGGAGATACAGGGCTTCTACAATGAAATCGCCGCCCGGACCTCAAGCTCCACGGCCAACCGCTACCTGACGCAGGTCCGCTCCATCTTCAACAAGGCCAAGGCTTGGGGCGACTTCTACGGGGACAACCCTTGCACCTTCGTCAAGAAGCAACGGGAGCGGGGCCACCGCCTGCGCTTCCTGGCCACCGATGAAATCAAATCCCTCTATGCGGTCGCCCTTCCGTCCCTCTACCCGGTCCTAGTCGCCGCGCTTCATACCGGGATGCGGCAGGGCGAAATCCTGGGCCTGCGCTGGGAAAACGTGGCCCTCGACCGCTCCACGATCTACATTCTGCAATCCAAGTCCGGCAAGCCGCGAGAAATCCCCATGACCAACAAACTGCATGAGGTCCTGACCGCGCTTGGCCCCCGGCCCGAGGGCTTGGTCTTTGATATGCCCCTCATCACCCTGCGCCGCTACTTCGCCAAGGCCCTCAAGGCGGCGGCAATCTCCGGCTTCCGGTTCCACGATCTGCGGCACACCTTCGCCAGCCACTTCATCATGCGGACCAACGACCTGACGACCCTGCAAAGGCTCCTGGGCCACTCCACGCCCGCCATGACCATGCGCTACGCGCACCTGAGCCGGGGCCATGTGCAATCCGCAATGGCGGTCTTTGAGGCCACCATGCCGGAGAAAACGCCGATTCTGACGCTGACAGGGCACCAGGAAGGGCACCACCTATACAGCGCGACCGCCTGCTAATGCTGAAAAGTGTAGTAGAATGAAACCTATTCGGGCCGTTAGCTCAGCGGTAGAGCATTCGCCTTACACGCGGCGGCTGCCCGCAGGACTTTCCCATGCGCTTCCATCAACCGGCGCTCCATCGTACGAATCGTGATACCAATCCTGCACCCACTCCCACACATTGCCGGCCATGTCGCATAGCCCTTGCTTCGTGTTGCCCGCCGGCTTCGAGCATACCGGCGCCGTCGGCTCGTATCCGCAGTCCCCTATCACAGCCCGCTCGCAGGTCGCCTCGTCGTCGCCCCACGGATATCCCTGCTCCCGGCCCCCGCTGCGCGCCGCATACTCCCATTCGGCTTCCGTCGGCAGGCGCCCCCCCGCCCACCGTGAAAAAGTCCTGGCCTGCTCCCAATCCACCCCGACGACCGGCTGGTAGTCCCCTTCAAACCAGCGCTCTTGCGAGTCCTCCTTGGTGCAAACGCCTGCTGCAACGCAGGCCCGGTACTGCTTGTTCGTCACGAGCATCTGGGCCATTTCAAAAGACCTGACCTTGACTTTATGCCGCGGCTGGGAGGATGGACCGAGATCGTCGGCGCCCATCATAAACGTCCCACCCGGAATCCTTACCCATCGGATGCCGGCCCTACCCGCCGTCGTCCTCACGGGCTTGGCCGGCCTTCCCCATGACCCGGCGTGCGGAGTTGCTGGCGCGGAAACAGCTCCCCCGACTTGAGCACCGGAGAAGTTGACGACAATCCCAGCCCCCACCAGGGCCACAATACCGGCCCGTAGCCAGGAAAGGCGACCAGCTGCCGGCATAAAGCCGACAACCTTATCCAGGAGATGAAAGGCGGTCAAAGTAAAGAACGGGAACAAGATGCATTGATGCCGCGCCTCCTTACCAAACGGATACAGGCGCAGTAGGGAAAGGACGATCAGCTCCGCCAGGAGCAGAAGAGACAACAGACCGGGAACGCTGGAAACGGACGACTTTTTAGATTGCTTCCGGAATAGCGCTAGATACAACAGCAGAGGCGCAAACACGGCGAGGATCCCCAGCGCGACGCCCGCCGACGGCACCTCGATGGGCAGCATATAATTCATGTCCGCACGCAGATTGCGCAGCACGAAAGCCATTCGCGAAGTGCCTGGGCTCCAACAGAAGTTGGAAAGATACCCTATCGAGGCGAGATAGGTCATCTGGTATTTCATGAGCGCCAAGTAGAAGCAGGCGATGACGGCCACAGGCAGCCCAAAAGCCGCTAACAACACTCGCCAGTTGCGGCGTGACCATGCCAGGACGCGCCCACGCAACTGCGGGTGCGCCGCCCCGAGCAGGGCCAGAGAGCCAACGCAGGCCAGGAAGAACAAAATGGCGCAATATTCACTGGCAATCGCCAAGCTGGTGAGGATTCCGAACCACATCAGGGAACGGTTCCTCCGGGCATCGCCGGCCAAGGAATCGACGAGGCAATAGAAGGCGGCAAGGACGAAGAAAAGAGCCAGCGGGTAGGACCGGATATCAATAACGATTTCCCTCATCGTCGTGGAAAAGCCGTAGGCTGCCGCGGCCAGCAGGGCGACCGCCCTGCTCTTGCACAGTCTGGCCGCGATCAGGCCGAGCAAATAGACGCCCGCCATGCCGGGGATGATGGAAGCGGAGCGCCAGGCCAACTTGGAATGACCAAACAAGGCGGGCACGCGCAACACGAGGAGATACAGGATGGGATGCGCAAATCCCCTCCAGCGGCCAAGGAGCGACCCCCAATCACACATGCTTATGCGCATATGCTCGTAGCCGTCACTATTTATGTGTTGAGAAATCCCCAACCCCAACATCGGGACAAGCGCGGCCAGAGTAATGGCGAGCAGAAGATACGGGAACAAACGGTCGACTGAATCCCTCCGGATTCCAATTCTTGCGAGCAGAGTGGTGGGAGGGCGTTCCCGCATCATGACGCCCCCCCAATCATGGCTAGACCCCGATGTCCTCGTTCCAGAGCCTGGGCTTGAGCCGGATGAACTCCGTCATCATATCCCGGCATTCGGCCAAATCCAGATTGACCAGTTCGACGCGGCGGCGCGAGTAGCGCTCCGGCCCTCGGAAGGTCCGGTTCTCGCCGATGACGACGCGCGGTATTTTGTAAAGCAGGATGGCGCCCGTGCACATGTCGCAGGGCGAAAGAGTGGAATAGATGGCGCAGCGGCGGTAGTCGCGGGCCTTGAGGCGCCCCGCGTTCTCCAGGCAATCCATCTCTGCGTGCAGGATGGCCGAGCGCTTCTGCACGCGGCGGTTATGCCCGCGGCCAATAACGCGGCCGTCCTTGACTAGGACCGCGCCGATGGGGATGCCGCCCTCCCGCAGCCCCCGGCTGGCCTCTTGGATGGCGGCCTTCATGAACTTGAGGTCCTGCTTCATCTGGTCATTCATCGCCGCGAATGATATCAAATCCCAAAAAAGTTATCATGGCCTAGGGCCCAGGGCCGCGCCCGGTCCCACGGAGGAGCGAATGGAAGAAGAACGCAAGAAGAGCCTGCTGGCAAGCCTGGCGATCGTGGCCGCCGCCCTGGCCGCTTTACTCGCGACCCGCTATCTCCAGCCGGCGCCCGCCCCCGCCGAGACGCCCGCGGCCCCGGCCGCCGCGGCCCCACGCTGAACCAGCCGCTGGCTACTGCTTCGGAGGGTTGCCGAAGACGACCTGGGCCAGATCGCGCGCCGTCTTGCGCATGCTCTCCGCGTGCGCGTCGAGCTCGTCGCAGGTGATGCGCATCAAGGTCAGGTCCTGACCGCCCTTCTGATTGAATTCGACCAGCTTCTGGACGCTGCTCTCCAACAAGTCAGCGCCCGGGGTCAAAGTCCGCGAAAGCTTGTTGAGCGGATGAATGAGGCTGGCCGCGATCCGATAGGCGAGCAGGCAGGCCAGCAGCAGGGCCGAGCCGGAAAGGAGCAAGGCCACGGTCCTGCGCTTGGTGTAATAGTCTATGCGGGCCTGCAGCAATTTATCCAGCTCCGGAGCCGCCGCATCCCAAAGACGGAAGCTTGCTTCCCGTGCTCTCGCGCCGGCCCCCATAAACTCGTCTGCGGAGACCATCGGGGCAGAATCCTCAGCCACGCGCTTGGTCAGCGCGATGAACTTGTCCGCGGCCGCTTCGTAATCCTCGTAGGCCAGAGGGACGCTCTTTTGGAAGGAGTCCACGACCCCATGGAATTCGTTCTTGTTCTCGCTTAAAGCCGTATAAAGGTGCGCCCGGATCTGGTCGCGGCCTTCTTCCTCCAAGAAAGCGGCGTGGGCCGCCAAGGCCGTGCGCCGGGCCTGGGAAACGCCGCCGCGCCCGAGCGCGTCGCGGCCGGCGGCCGTGACGCGCGCCAAGCGCGCCTGTGCCCGGGGCAGCAGAACCAATGTGTCGGTGATGAGATGGAAGGTGTCCAGCTCCGGGTCGAGGATGAGGTTGGACATGTCCCCCACATGCGTGATCATGGCCTCGATGAGGCCCGAGAGTTTTTCAAGCTGCGCGTCGAACTCCGCCCCGGGGCCCGCGGCGCCCAATGCCTCCAGCCGCCGCCAACCGCACTGGAGATTATCGACGGTGGCGAGCTGACGGCCGCGCTTGGCCAAGCCCTCGCCCGTGAACTGGAGCAAGGCGCCGTAGCGCCGGTCGGCGTCTTGTAGGCCCGCCATATCCTTCCGGATAGATTCCTTGAGAGCTTCCGTCTCGCGCGCGCAAACCTTCGCGTCCCGACAGCGTTGGGCCAGCAGCCGGCGGTCCTGGACGTCCCGCAGGACGGCCTCCAGGGGCCGCTGATACGCGGTACCCGCCAGTTCGCGCCGCGCGAAAGAGATATGTTCGTTAATACCGCGCACTTCCAGGAAGGCGAGCACGATGATAGGCAAAGCGAAACTGGCGGCCACGAAGAAGACCTTCTTGGCGATGCTCATGAAAGCGCCACCAAGCCTTCACGGATCGCAAACCGGGTCAGGCCCGCTATGCTGTGGATATCCAGCTTCTTCATCACCTGCATGCGGTGCGTTTCGACGGTCTTGGCGCTGAGCCGAAGGTGCAGGGCGATCTGCTTGGTCGAACGTCCCTCCGCCAGCAACTGCAGGACCTCCCGCTCGCGGGAGGTAAGGACGGAAGCCGCCGCGTCCGCCGCAGCCACGCCCAGGACGCATCCCGCCACCACGATATGAGCGATCGCGGGGCTCAGATAATCCTGTCCCGCGGCGACCGCCGCCACGGCGGTCAGCAGTTCTTCGAAGGCCGAATCCTTGAGCAGATAGCCCGAAGCCCCGGCCTTGAGGGCCTCCCTGACGAAACGGGGGTCGGAATGCATGGACAGGACGATCACCTTGACCTGCGGCCGCAAGGCCAGTATCCGGCGCGTCGCCTCGATGCCGTTTAGGTTGGGAAGGGATATGTCCATGAGGACGATATCCGGGGCGAGTTCCTGGGCTTTCTTGACCGCGCCGGGCCCGTCGCCTGCCTCGCCGACGACAGACAGGCCGGGATTCTTCTCCAGCAAGGTCCGCAGGCCTTCCCGGAATATCCGATGGTCGTCGCAGAGCAGCACCCGGATCGTCATATCATCCCTCCCCGGTGACGGCCTTGAGCGGAGCGCGCAGGACGGCCTGAGTGCCCTGGCCGCCGGCCGAATGGATCGAGAATCCCCCCCCGCAATGGCGCAGGCCCTCGCGGATGCTGAAGAGGCCGAAGCCGCCGGATCGAGCCGTCGCGGCCGCAGCTTCCTGGGAGAACCCTATCCCGTCATCTTCCACCATGATCTCCACGGAGCCTTCGCCTTGCCGGATGCGCACCGAGGCGCGGCGCGCGCGGGCATGTTTGACCGCGTTCATCAGCAATTCGCGCACCGCCTTGTAGAGCACGACCTTGACGGCTTCGTCCATGGGACCAACGCAGCCTTCGTCGCGGACCTCCATGCGGAGGCCGTGCTTCTTCTCCATCTGCTCGGCCAAAGACTCCACGGCCGGTCCGAGCCCCAGCTCATATAGGAGAGGGGAACTCAGTTCGAAGGTCAGCGAGCGCGTGTAGCGCAGCGCCTCATCCACCAAAACCCGGACCTCCTCGACCCCGCGGCTCCCGGCCAGCGTTCCCAGCTTGATCTTGGCCGTGGCCAGAATCTGCCCGATGTGGTCGTGCAGGTCCGCCGCGATCGCGCGCCTTTCCCTTTCCTCGGTCAAAGAAAGCTCGATGGCCAAGCGGCGCAGCTGCTCCTGATAGGAATCGCGGGAATCCACCAAAGCCTGGCGGGCGATCTTCCTTTCTATGAAGCAGCGGAACAACTCAGCCAGGAAATCGATGAGCTTGCGCTCCTCAGCCAGGAAAGGGCCTTCGGCCGCCTGCGGGAACTCCTGGGCATAGACGACTTCTATGCGCCCCTGCCGGCCGTCGCTGGCGACGATGGTGGCGCTCTGGCGCCACGGCGTCACCCGGAACCCGGAAGCGCTGAACTCCTGTGTCCCCAGCGATATCCGGGCCGAGGCCGCCGCCGGATACTGCCAAGCCGAGGGCAGGATGGCCACGACCTCGCTCATAAGAGCGCCGATGTCCTTGGTTTCATCCTGGAGCATCTGCGCGGCCAGCTCCTTGACCCGCTCTTGGAAGAGGTGGAGTATCTTTTCCCTTCTCTGGCGGGGCGCCTCGCGGGCAAGGTCGGCCCGGCCTGCGGCTGTTGTCGGCGTGTGCATTGTCCTGTTAAAAATGGATTGTATCAAATGCGCCATAAGGAATTAAGATGGGCGATACCAGGGAATACCCGATTCGAGGAGCCGCCCCGAGTTGGTTTAATGATTGCACGTAGCGCGATTCCAAAGGAGGGAAGCAAATGTTCGACACCGGCAATACCGGATTCATGCTCGTGGCCACCAGCCTGGTCATGCTCATGACTCCCGGCCTGGCATTCTTCTACGGCGGCCTCGTGGGCCGCAAGAACGTGCTGGCCATCATGATCCAGAGCTTCGTCTCGATGGGTGTGACCACCGTGCTGTGGTACATCTGCGGCTATTCCCTGTGCTTCAGCGGCGGCGAGGGCGGCATCATCGGCAACCTCGACCACGCCTTCATGCGGGGCATTGACCTCAACACCGTGTTCTCCAGCACCAATAACATCCCGGTATTCGTGTTCTTCGCCTACCAGATGATGTTCGCCCAGATCACCCCGGCGCTCATCACCGGCGCCTTCACGAACCGCGTCAACTTCAAGGCCTACCTGATCTTCCTGGTAGCCTGGCTGCTGTTCGTGTACTTCCCGCTGGCCCACATGGTCTGGGGCAACGGCCTGCTGGCCAAGCACGGCGTGCTCGACTTCGCGGGCGGCATCGTGGTCCACGCCTCCGCGGGCTTTGCGGCCCTGGCCTCGGTATTCTTCGTGGGCAAGCGCAAGGTTTCGGACGCCTCAGCGCACAGCATCCCGCTGGTCGCCCTGGGCACGGGCCTGCTGTGGTTCGGCTGGTACGGCTTCAACGCGGGCAGCGAGCTGCGGGTCGACGCCGTAACGGCACAGGCATTCGTCAACACCGACGTGGCCGCCTCCTTCGCCGCGACCACCTGGCTGATCCTGGCCTGGGTCATCGAGAAGAAGCCCAAGTTCGTGGGCCTGCTGACCGGCTCCATCGCGGGCCTGGCCACCATCACGCCCGCGGCCGGCTACGTGACGCTCAAGAGCGCGGTCATCATCGGCATAGCCTCCAGCGTGGTCTGCTACATCGCGGTCAACATCAAGAACAAGATGCAGTGGGACGACTCGCTTGATGTCTGGGGCGTACACGGCATGGGCGGCGTGCTCGGGGTCATCTGCCTGGGCGTGCTGGGAAGCAAGTGCGTCAACGCGGCCGGAGCCGACGGCTTGATCCACGGCGGGACGAACTTCTTCCTCAAGCAGACCATCTCCGTGGCCTGCGCCGCCGCCTACGCATTCGTCTTCACCTACGTCATGTTGTTCCTCATCAACATGTTCACTCCGGTACGGACCTCGGCCGAGGAGGAGGAGATGGGCCTCGACGAGAGCGTGCACGGAGAGACGGCCTATCTGCACAACTGAGACTTCGCTTCCCCACCCGGACGGTTTGCCCCGTCCGGGTGGGGATTTGTTAGGATGGGTCCCATGAAGACGATTCTGACCTTATTGGCGTTGGCCTGGGCCGTCCGGGCGCAGGCCACGCCGTCCACGCAGATATGGATTCCTTCCACGGACATCCAGCCCTACAAGGTCTGGCACCTCAACATCGACACCTATCTGCGCACCCAGGACGAGAACAATGGCGTACGCAAAGGGCCGCTGGAGGTGGTCGGCCCGACCGTCGGCATCCTGCCGACCCAGAAGATACAGGCCGAGGCCGGCTTCGACCTGATGTATCAAGGGGACAAGGTCCTCGATAACAACCCGCTCTATTTTCACGGCAAGGTGGGCACGCCGGAAAAATCCCTGGCCGAGTGGTCTCCAGCCTTCGCCGTCGGGTGCTACAACATAGGGACGAAAAATGGTTACACCAACCAGGATCTTACCTACGGCCTCCTGGCGCGGACCTTCCCTGTCGTCGGACGGATTTCCGCCGGCTATTTCGGCGGCAACGGCGCGGTCCTGCGCGACTCTCAAGGGCGGGTGGCCAACAACGGGCTTTTGGCGTCCTGGGACAGGAACATGAAGGAGATTTCCGACAAGCTCTGGTTCGCGGTCGACTACCAGGGCGGGGAGTCCCTCATGGGCTCGACCAACATGGGATTCTCCTGGGCCTTCTCGGAGAAGACGAGCGTGCTCTTCGGCTACAACATCTACAGCGACCGCGCCGTGGCCGGGAAGAACACGGTCACGATACAGGTCGACATCAACCTCTGACGCCTGGCGGATACCGTGCGGGCGGGAAGCTGGAGAAGATGCGACCTCGCCGAACCCTACGGGGTCCGCACTCAAGACCTCAACAAGGCTGTAAAGCGCACCACCGCGCGCTTCCCACCGGATTTCATCCTTAAAATTTCATAGGATACCTCCTATGCTCGACAACATCTCCGCGGAATTCATCCGCCGCATCCCCAAATCCGACCTCCACCTACACCTGGACGGCTCCCTGCGCCTCAAAACACTCATCGAGCTCGCCCGCCAGGAAAAGGTCAAGCTCCCCTCCTATACCGAATCCGGCATGCGCCGCCTCGTCTTCAAGCCATCCTACAACAGCCTGCGCGAATACCTCAGGGGATTCGCCTACACCTGCGCGGTCCTGCGTTCACCCGAGAACCTCGCCCGCGTGGCACAGGAGCTCGTGGAGGACAACGCCGCCGAGGGCGTGCGCTACATCGAGGTCCGCTTCGCCCCCCAGCTCCACGTCTGCGACCGCATGACCTCCACCGACGCGGTGCGCGCCGTGGCCCAGGGCCTCTGGGCCGGGGCCAAGGCCCACAACCGCAGGCCTGAGGTGCGCAAAGGCGAGGACCTGCCCTTCCACTACGGCATCATCGTCTGCGGCATGCGCCGCTTCAGCGCCGGCATGTCCCCCTACTACGCCAACCTGCTCAGCATCATGGAGCACGCCGACAAGGACGACATCTACGCCGCGGCGTCCGCGGAGCTTTCGCGCGCGGCCGTGGCCTGGTCCCAGGCCGGCATCCCCGTAGTCGGCTTTGACCTGGCCGGCGAGGAGGCGGGCTACCCCCCGGAGCACCACCGCGAGGCCTACCAATACTCCCACGACCACTTCATCCGCAAGACCGTACACGCCGGCGAGGCCTACGGCCCGGAGTCTATCTGGCAGGCCATCACCCAATGCCACGCCAACCGCATCGGGCACGGGACCTTCCTCTTCGCGCACGACATGATCCAGGACCCCGACATCCCAGACCGCCGCCGTTACGTGGAGGATTTAGCCAGCTACATCGCCAGCCAGCGCATCGGCATCGAAGCCTGCGTGACCAGCAACCTGCAGACCACGCCCTCGCTGCAGTCCATCGCCGCTCACCCCATCAAGAGGATGATTGACTACGGCCTCTCGGTGAGCATCTGCACCGACAACCGGCTGGTCTCCGACACCACGGTCTCCAAAGAATTGGAGCTGGTCGCCCGCCACGTCAACCTCACCCGCCACCAGCTGCGCAACCTGGTCATTGCAGGGTTCAAGGGAAGCTTCTTCCCGGGCAGCTATAACGCCAAGCGCGACTTCGTGGCCGCGGTGGTATCGCGCTACCGCGAGGTGGAGAATGAGTTTCTGACCGGGCCGGCTTGATTCCCAGACGCCCTTAGCATCTCATATTCGAGTATAATACCCATTAACATGGACCTGAAAGCGATTTGGCGGCCCACCGTTGCGGTGATTTGCGGCGCATTCCTCTCGACTTCCGTTTCAGCGGGGGTGATGATGGAGGGGTTCTACTGGAACGTGCCCAACGGCTGGTACCACACAATGACCGCCAAGGCTCAGGAACTGCGCAACATGGCGGACGGCTACGGGATAGACCGGATGTGGTTCCCCCCGCCGTCCAAGGCCCAATCCGGGCCGAACTCGATGGGCTACGACCCGCACGATTACTTCGACCTGGGCTCCTATGACCAGGACGGCTCGGTGGCCACACGCTTCGGGACCCAGCAGGACCTCAAGGAGGCCATAGCCGCCTACCGCTCCGCCGGCATCGCCTGCATGGCCGACATCGTCCTCAACCACAGGTCCGGCGGCCTCCTCGAACCCAATCCCAACGCCGGCATGGCCATGCGGACTGATCTGAGCAGCATCGCCAGCCGCAGCCACGGCTACGGCGGCAAGACCGGAGCAACTCCCAAATCCGCCGGGACCACCTGGACCGATTTCAGCAACACCGCCAGCGGCCGGGCGCAATGGCACTACAACGAATTCCACCCCTCGACCTTCGAGGCCGCCGACGAGGGCAGCTTCGGAGACATGCCCGACATCTGCTACGTGACGGGCAACAGCCCCGGGCACGCCTATTACGACATCATCCAGTGGGGCCAATGGCTGCAGGACCCCAAGAATGCCGGCTTCAACGGCGGCTGGCGCTTCGACTACACCAAGGGCTACCACCCCTGGATGGCCCGCGATTTCTGGGCGGCCACCGGCCAGCCGTTCAGCGTCGCCGAATACTGGGACACCAACACCAGCCTCATCGACTCCTGGATCAGCGCCTCCGGCGGCGGCATCTCCGTCTTCGATTTCCCCCTCTATTACACCTTGCAAGGCGTCTGCAACGACGCTGCGGGCTCGGCCTGGCTGCCCGACCTCCTCAACCCGGATAAATCCTACGCCGCCCGGAACCCCCTGCGCGCCGTGACCTTTGCGGCCAACCATGACACGGACGGCATCGCCAACGACAAGATGCTGGCCTACGCATTCATCCTGACCTACCAAGGCTACCCCGACATCTTCTGGAAGGACTATTTCGACTACGGATTGGCGCACGGCGGCGGCGCGGACTCGCCGGGCGCGGGCAACGGCATAGCGCCCCTGGTCTGGTGCCGGGAAAAACTCGCCGCCGGCTCGCCCAGCATCCAGGCGCTCAAGCGCGACGATGGCCAGCTCATCGCTTACGCCAGCGGCGGCTACGGCGCCTCCCAGCCGGGCTACGTGGTGGTCATCAACTCCAATCCCACCGACTGGAAGGGCGCGCGCGTCCAGATCGGCAACAACTACCTGAAGAACAAAACCCTCAAGGCCTACGCCTGGTCCTCGACTGTCAAGGGCCATAATCAACGGCCCGCGGACGCTTCCAGCGATACCAACGGCTGGGCCACGATCTCCGCTCCGCCCCGCGGCTACGCGGTCTATTCCGTCAGCGGGCTCTAAACGGCTTGCGGCGCGCCTGGCCGGTCCTCATTCTGCTGGCCGCGGCGGCGATCGCCCTGCGCCTGACCGGCATCACCTGGGGCCTGCCCGCCATCTACAACGCGGATGAGCCGCATCTCATCAATCTCGCGCTCTCCTTCGGCGGCGGCAGCCTCAGGCCGGCCTTCTTCAAGTACCCCACCCTCTGGCCTTACCTGCTCTTCTTCTGCTACGGGATCTATTTCGCGCTTTGGTCGGGCCTGGGGAAGCTGCACGGAGTCACCCAGTTCATCGGACTCTATGCCTGGCATCCCACGGGCTTCTACCTCATAGCACGCGGCCTGTCCGCAGCCTGCGGACTGCTGGGGCTCTGGGCGCTGATCCGGGCCGAACGGTCGCGCCGTCCCGACGGTCTGCCCTGGGCCGCGCTCCTGCTGGCCTTCTCACCGGTCTTGGTGGAGCTTTCCCATTCCGCCAAGCCCGACTGCCTGATGTTCATGTGGGCCTGCCTCGCCTGGTTATTCCTGCTCAAACTTCATCGGGACGGCGACCGGCGCTCGCACTGGCTGGCTGGGCTGTGCATGGGCCTGGCCATGTCGAGCCAGTACACGGCCGGGCTGCTGCCCGTGGCCGCGCTGCCGGCGCACTTCCTCTCGCCCGCTCGCCCGCGGCGGCGCTGGTTTTGGGAATGCGCGCTGGCCGCCCTGCTCGGCTTCTTGGCCGGTTCGCCTTACATCGCTTTGGATTTCCCCAATTTCTGGGCCAGCATGAAGGACCTCTCCGAACTGACCGCCTTGCAGACCTGGAGCCGCCTGGCCACGGCCGAGAGCGTGCTGCGTAATGTCTGGGAGTTCGCGGGGCACTGGTCCCTGGCCGGAGTGGGAGCCGTTCTGGGGGCCGTCAGGCTCTGGCGGAAGGAGCGCCGTCTTGCCTGGGTGTTCCTCATACCGATCGCGGTCTACATCGTGGCCTTGAGCAACAACGAAGAGGGCACCTGGCCGCGCTATCTGCTGGCGGTCTTCCCCGGGCTGGCCTTGCTGGCCGCAGAGGGCCTGTCCTGGCTGCAAGCCCAGACGGGCCGCGCGACGCTCGCCCTCCTCTTGGCCGCGGCCTTGGGCCCGGGGCTTTGCGCCTCGGCCTTCTACGACAGAGGCCTCCAGTTGCCCGACACCCGGGCGGAAGCGACGGATTGGATGCGGCGCAACGTGCCCGCCGGCGCGACGGTCCTGCTCGACAGCCAGCACGCCTCGCCGGACTTGAACATGATCCGGGAACAAATCGCGGGACTTTGGCGCAAGACCCGGGAGGCGGGTTCCCCGCGCGCCCGCCTCTACCTCGGCATGGCCGCCACCCACCCTAGGGGCGGTTGGCGCGTCTACCGCATCGCGCGCTCCGCGGCGGACCTGCACTCCTCGCCCCGCCATGTAAAACTCTCGCAGGCCGACGCGCCGACCTTGGACGTTTCCGCCGGTTTGGCCGCGGCGCTCGCCGTGGGAGTCGAGTACGTGGTGATCTCGGATTTCGGGGCCACCCCCGAGCGCGAGCCGCAACTGGCGGCCTTCTTCGCGGGCCTGCAACGCTTGGCCTTGCTGCGCGAGTTCCGCCCGGAGCCGGGACGCATCATGGGCCCAACGCTCAATATCTATCGCCTATCCCCCCCGCTGGCCCCGCGGGACTAAGTTCAGCGCGCCGTCAACGCGCGGGCCGGAAGCCGCCGTAGAGATGCACGCCCGGGTCGTCGTTGAGGCGATCCGCCGAACGCGCGCGGCCGGCATTGAAAAACCAGGTACCGCCGCGCACCACGCGCGCCAAGCCCGCCGGGCTTTCCCAGGCGCTGCCGTCGCTCGGCGCCCCCTGGTAGGACTCATGATACCAGTCCTGCACCCACTGCCAGGTATTGCCGGCCATGTCGCAGAGGCCCTGCTTCGTGTTCCCTTTAGGCTTGGAGCACACCGGCGCCGTGGCCTCGTATTCAGCGCAATCCCCGGTCACGGCCCTCTCGCAGGTCGCGTCCCCGTCGCCCCAGGGATATTCTTGCTCGCGGCCCCCGCTGCGCGCCGCGTACTCCCATTCCGCTTCCGTGGGCAGGCGTCCGCCTGCCCAACGCGAAAACGCTCTGGCCTGCTCCCAAGTGATCCCGATGGCCGGTTGGGAGTCCCCTTCAAACCAAGGCCCCAGCGACACTGCCTTGGCGCAGGCCCCGGCAGCCACGCAGGCCCGGTACTGCTTGTTTGTCACCAGCGTCCGGGCCATCTCGAAGGATGGTATCTTGACCTCGTGCCGCGGCCGGGCGGAGGGGCCGCGGTCGTCGGCGCCCATCAAAAACGTTCCGCCGGGTATCCGCACCCATCGGATGCCGGCTTTGCCCGCCCTCGTCCGCGCCGGCCGGACCGCCTGTCCCTCTGGCGCGCCCGCCGGCGCCGCCAAAAAGGAGCGCCGGCCTTGGCCGGGGACGCCGCGCGTGGAATAATTGACACAAATGGCGGCCGCGGTCAGACCAAGAATGCCGGCCCCAAGCCATCGGAAACGCCCGGTTGCCGGCAGGCGGCCGACAATCCAGTCCAGCAGCAAGAAACCCGTCAAGGTGAAGAACGGGAACAGGATGGACTGCTGCCGCGCATACCCGCCGAACGGATACAGCCGCAGCAAAGAAAGGAGCACCAACTCCGCCAGGAGCAGAAGGAACAGCAGGCCGGGGACTCCGGCGGCGCGCGGCCCGCCGGAGGGCTTCCGGCAAAGAGCGCGATACAACAGCAGCGGGACTAAAACGACGAGCATGCCGAGCGCGCCTCCCGCGGAGGGAATCTCGACGGGCAGCATATAGTTGAAATCGGACCGCAGATTGCCCAACACAAAATCGACGCGCGAGATCCCCGGACTCCAATAGAACTCCGGAAGATGCTCGAAAGACCTAAGATTATGCCTCAGATGCGCCAAGTACAAGCAGGCCATGACAAGACAAGGCAGCCCAAAAGCAAAAAACGCAACGAGCCGGTCGCGGCGCGAGCGCCGCGCGCAGCGCTCGCGCAACTCGGGGTTCGCCGCCCAGAGCAAGGCGAGGCAGACAATGCAGGCGAGAAGAAAAAAAACAGCGTAATATTCGCTCGCGATAGCCAGGCTGACGAATATCCCGAAGCACACAAAAAGGCGGCTCCTGCGGGCGTTTCCGGCAAGGGTGGCAACGAGGCAATAGAAAGCGGCGAGCATAAAAAAAAGGGCTAGCGGGTAGGACCGGACGTCAATGATGATTTCCCGCATCGTCGCGGAAAACCCATAAGCCGCCGCCGCCAGCAGGGCGACCGCCTTGTTTCGGCAAAGTCTTGCCGCGATCAGGCCGAGACAATAAACGCTCGCGGCGCCGGGGATGAGGGAGGCCGAAAGGTAGGCCAGCTTGGAATGGCCGAAGCAAACGGGCAAGCGCAGCGCCAGGGGATATACGGGAGGATGCGCCAGGACTTTCCATTGGGCATAGAACGACTTCCAGGTGCTTTGCAAGGCAAGGTTCAGATTGAGATAGCCGTCGTCGCTTATGGGCGCCAGGATCGCCGACTCCAATGCGGGGATCAGCGCGGCCACGGTGATGGCGAGCAGGAAATACGGGAATAGCCGTTGGCTGCGGCTCCTCGTTGTTTCCGCGCTTTCGGGCAGCATGGGGATAGGAAAAATTATACTTGAACATCGACTATACTTTGTAGAATTCCTTTCGAAATGGCCAACCTCTGGGTCACCAAGCCGCTTCGGGTCTTGCTCCAGGAGAACCTGGACGAGACTCACGCCCTCAAAAGGGTGCTAGGGCCCCTCAATCTCACCATGCTGGGCGTAGGCGGCATCATCGGGGCCGGCATCTTCGTCCTCACCGGCCAGGCCGCGGCGCAATACGCCGGCCCCGGCATCGTGCTTTCCTTCATCTTCTCAGCCATCGCCTGCGCCTTCGCCGGGCTTTGCTATGCGGAATTCGCCTCCATGATCCCCGTGGCGGGCAGCGCCTACACCTACGCCTACGCCACCATGGGGGAGTTCTTCGCCTGGATCATCGGGTGGGATCTGGTCCTGGAGTATCTTTTCGGCGCATCCACGGTCGCGGTCGGATGGTCCGGCTATGTGGTGAGCTTCCTTAGGGACTGGGGCGTGCATCTGCCTGCGGCGCTGACGAACTCACCCCTGATCTATGAAGTCAAGACCGGTTGGCAGGCCAGCGGCGCCATCATCAACCTGCCGGCCGTCCTCATCATCGCGGCCATCACCACCTTGCTCGTGGTCGGCATCAAGGAATCCTCCAGATTCAACGACGCCATCGTCATCACTAAGGTCTGCGTGGTCCTGCTCTTCATCGCCTTCGGCCTCAAGTTCATCCATCCCCAGAACTGGCATCCCTTCATCCCGCCCAACGACGGGACCTTTGGCCATTACGGCTGGAGCGGGGTCCTGCGCGGGGCCGGCGTCATCTTCTTCGCTTATATCGGATTCGACGCGATCTCCACCACGGCCCAGGAAGCCAAGAATCCCCAGCGGGATATGCCTATCGGCATCCTGGGCTCCTTGGCGGTCTGCACGGTGCTCTACGTGCTCGTGGCCCTGGTGCTCACCGGCATCGTCAAGTACGACAATCTGCTGGTCCCGGACCCCATGGCCGTGGGCGTGGATACCGCCGGGCCGGGACTGTTCTGGCTGCGCCCCATCATCAAGCTCGGCGCCGTCGCGGGGCTAAGCTCGGTCATTTTGGTCATGCTCATGGGCCAGCCCCGGGTGTTCTACGCCATGGCCAAGGACGGGCTCCTGCCCAAGGCCTTCGCCGCGGTGCACCCGCGCTTCCGGACCCCGCACGTCACGACCATCCTGACGGGCAGCGTAGCCGCAGCCTTTGCGGGCTTCTTCCCTATAGGAATCCTGGGTGAAATGGTTTCCATCGGGACACTGCTGGCTTTCGCCATCGTCTGCGCCGGGGTCATCATCCTGCGCCGCACCCATCCCGACGCGCACCGGCCCTTCCGCACGCCCCTAGTGCCCTGGGTGCCGGCCTTGGGCGTGGCCACGGCCTTGATCCAGATGGCAGGACTGCCCCTGGGCACCTGGCTGCGGCTCATCGTCTGGATGGCCATAGGCTTCTGCATCTATTTCGGCTACGGCCGCCACCGCAGCAAGCTGGGAAATCCGGTCTTTTAGCGGGCGCCGCGCGGCACCTTGCCCAGCCCCCGGCAGGGCGCGTGCCAGATGTCGCGCGCATATTCCAAGATGCTGCGGTCGCTGGAGAACCGGCCGGAGCGGGCCACGTTGACGATGGAGGAACGGGCCCAGCCGGTGCGGTCGAGATAGCGCCGGTCCGCCTCGTCCTGCGCGCGCGCGTAATCCTTGAAATCGGCCAGCACGAAGTAGGGGTCCTCCTGCAGGAGGTTCTCCAACAGCGGCTGGAAAAGGCCGGGCTCCCCCGGCGAGAAGACGCCCCGGGCGATGAGGTCCACGGCCTCGCGCAGTCCCGGAGCGCTGTCGAGCCACTCCTTCGGCCGGTAGCCGTCGCGGCGCAAGCGGGCCACCTGCGGGGCCCGCATCCCGAAGATGAAGATGTCCTCCGCGCCGACCTCTTCGGCGATCTCGATGTTGGCGCCGTCCAAGGTGCCCATGGTCAGGGCGCCGTTCATCATGAACTTCATGTTGCCCGTGCCCGAGGCCTCGGTGCCGGCGGTCGATATCTGCTCGGAAAGGTCCGTCGCGGGGATGATCCTCTGGGCCAGGCTCACGCGGTAATCCTCCAGGAACACCACCTTGAGTAGGCCGCGCGTCCCAGGGTCGGCATTGATGACCCCCGCCACGCTGTTGATGAACTTGATGATGTGCTTGGCCATCCAGTAGCCGGGAGCGGCCTTGCCGCCGATGAAGGCGGTGCGCGGCACGAAGGTCCCGTCCGGGTCGGCCTTGATGCGCAGGTAGCGCTGGATCAGGAACAGAGCGAAGAGCACCTGCCGCTTGTACTCGTGGATGCGCTTGACCTGGACGTCGAAGAGTGAGTCCGGGTCCACGGTCACGCCCATCGTGCCGCGCAGGTAGGCGGCCAGGTCCCGCTTGTTCTCGGTCTTGATCCGGCGCCAGCGTTCCTGGAAGCCGGCGTCATCCTGCAGGGCGCGCAGATCCCGGAGCTTGCCCAGATCGGTCGGCCAGGCGTCGCCGATGGACTCGGTGATGAGGCCGGCCAGCCGGGGATTCGATTCCAGCAGCCAGCGCCGGGGGGAGACGCCGTTGGTCTTATTCTTGAACCGTCCCGGGAACATCTCGTGGAAGTCGCGGAACAGGGTCTGCTTGAGGAGCTGCGAATGCAGTTCGGAGACGCCGTTGACCGAATGGCTCGCCAACACGCACAGGTACGCCATGCGCACCCGCTTGGGCTGCCCCTCTTCCACGATGGACATGCGGCGCAGGCGCTCCAGGTCGCCCGGCCAGCGCTGGGCCACCTCTTTGAGAAAGCGTGAGTTGATCTCGTAGACGATCTCCAGGTGCCGCGGCAGCAGGGCGGCCAAGAGCGGCACGGACCAGGTCTCCAGGGCCTCGGGCATCAATGTGTGGTTGGTGTAGGCGAAGGTGGCGGTGGTGATGGCCCAGGCCTGGCCCCACTCCAACAGCTCGTCGTCGAGCAGGATGCGCATGAGCTCGAGCACGGCGATGGCGGGATGGGTGTCGTTGAGCTGGATGGCGACCTTTTTGGGGAAGTCCTTGAAATCGTCGTTGTGCACGCTGAAGCGGCGCACGATGTCGGCCAAGGACGCGGCCGCGAAGAAATACTCCTGCTTGAGGCGCAGCTCCACACCGGCCGAGGTCTGATCGTTGGGATAGAGGACCTTGGAGATGTTCTCCGAGGCGATCTTGCGGTCGTAGGCCTTGAGGTAGTCGCCGTGGTTGAAGTACTCCAGGTCGAAATCCTGGGTGCCCTTGGCCGACCAGAGGCGCAAGGTGTTGACCACGTCGTTGCGGTAGCCGGGGACCGGCACATCCGAAGGCATGGCCAGGACGTCCTCGGTGTCCAGCCAGAGCGTGGAGAAAGTCCCATCCTGCTTCCAGTGCTTCTGGGTATGGCCGCCGAAGCGCACCCGGATGGTGTATTCGGGCCGGTCGATGGCCCAGGGCGTGCCCAGGTGTAGCCAGTTGTCCGGGGCCTCGACCTGCTGGCCGTTGACGATCTTCTGCTGGAAGATGCCGTAGTTGAACATGATGCCGTAGCCGATGGCGGGCACGCCCAAGGTGGCCATGGAATCCATATAGCAGGCGGCCAGGCGGCCCAGGCCGCCGTTGCCCAGGCCAGCGTCGGATTCCTGCTCGCGGAGTTCCTCCAGCTTGAGCCCGTAGGCCTGCAGGGCCTTCTTGACCTCGCGGTCCATGCCCAGGTTGAGGACCGCATGCGTGAGCAGGCGGCCGATCAAGAACTCCATGGAGAGGTAATAGACCCGCTTGACGTTCTGCTTGTGGTAGCGCTGTTGGGTCTTGATCCAGCGCTCCATCATGCGGTCGCGGACGGCGTAGGCCAAGGTCATAAAATCGTCATGCGGGGTGGCCGTGTACTCGTCCTTGGCCAGGGCGAAGGTCCGCCGCTCCAGGAAGGACTGCTCGATGGAGCTGACGCTCAGGCCGTTGCGCAGGCGGGCGCCGGCGGGAAGCGGCGCGGCCGCCGCAGGGCCGGTCCTGGACTTGGTCGTTGGCATATTAAGTATGATACCACTTTAGGAAAAACCATGAATAAACCCCGGGCCTTGCTCCTGGAAAACATCCATCCCGACGCGGCCGCGCGCCTGGCCGCGGCGGGCTTCGCCGTGACGCGGCGCCCCGGCGCCGGCTCCGAGGCGCAGTTGCGCCGGCTCCTGCCGGGCGTGACCCTACTCGGCGTGCGCTCGCGCACCCAGGTGACGGCCGCGGCCCTGGCGAAGGCGGACTGCCTGCTGGCCATAGGCTCTTTCTGCGTGGGCACCGACAACGTGGACCTGGACGCCGCCGCCGACCGCGGCGCGGCGATCTTCAACGCGCCCTACAGCAACACGCGCAGCGTGGCCGAGCTGGTGATCGGCGAGGTCATCATGCTCATGCGGCGCGTCTGCGACCGGAGCCGCCGGCTGCACGAGGGCGTCTGGGACAAGTCGAGCGCCGGCAGCCGCGAGGTGCGCGGCAAGACCTTGGGCATCATCGGCTACGGCAACATCGGCGGCCAGGTCGGCATACTCGCCGAGGCCCTGGGAATGCGGGTCCTGTACCACGACCTGGTGGAGAAGCTCTCCCTGGGCAACGCCCGCCGCTGCGCCTCCCTGGCCGAGCTGTTGCGCCAGTCGGACGTGATCACGGTGCACGTGGACGACCGGACGCGCAACGTGGGCTTGATCGGGGCGCGCGAGCTGGCCGCCATGCCCGCGGGAGCGATGCTCATCAACGCGAGCCGCGGCAAGGTAGTGGACCTGCAGGCGCTGGCGCGGGCCCTGCGGCGGGGCCGCTTGTCGGGCGCGGCGGTGGACGTGTTCCCCCAAGAGCCCGCCGCCGATGGCAAGGGCTTCCGCAGCCCGCTGCAGAACGCCCCCAACGTGATCCTGACGCCCCACGTGGGCGGCAGCACCCTGGAGGCGCAAAGCAATATCGCGGCCTACGTCTCGGATCGCCTCAGCGCCTACCTGGGCATGGGCGACACCTTCTATTGCGTGAACCTGCCCCAGGTGCACCTGCCGGTGATGCGCGACTCGCACCGGTTGCTCCACATCCACCGCAACGTGCCGGGAGTCATGTCCCAGATCAGCTCCATCCTGGCCGCCCACGGCATCAACATCGCTGGCCAGTACCTGGAGACCAACGAACGCGTGGGCTACGCGATCACCGACATCGCCAAGAAGTACGACAAGTGCGTGCTCCAATCGCTGGCGGACATCAAGGAAACCATCCGCCTGCGGGTCTTGTTCTAGCTCCGTGACGCGCCTAAAAGTGCTGGCCGCCGTCTTCATCTGGGGCGCGGCCTTCGCTTTCACCAAACGGGCCCTGTCCGAACTCTCCCCACTGGCGCTCACCCTGATGCGCAGCGGCCTGGGCAGCCTCACCATGCTGCTTTGGGCCCGGACGCCGGGCCTCTTCCGGGCCATGCGGCCGAAGGAATGGCTGCAGCTCGGCGCCATCGCGCTCTCAGGCGTAGTCGGCCAGCAGCTCATCCAGGCCTACGCGCTGCGCGGCACCAGCGCCAACCACGCCGGCTGGATACTCGCGGCCACGCCCATCATCGTGACGCTGGCCATGGCGCTCTTCTTCGGCGAGCGCATCGGCCCGCGCTGCTGGTCCGGCTTCGCGCTGGGCGCCGCGGGCACCGCCCTCGTAGCGCTCTCGCGCCAGAGCGTCTGCGGCGCGGGCCTCATCGCCACCCGGCGCGGGGACCTGCTCATCATGGCCAGCTGCTGCAACTGGGCTCTCTACGTCATCATGATGGACCGCTGGCTCCGGTCGCACTCCCAGCGCGCGGTCACGGTCATGAGCATGGTGACGGCCTTCGGGATCAACACCGCCGCCGCCTGGGCCGGCGGCCAATGGCGCGAGCTGGCCCATGTCAGCGCCGGGGCCTGGGCCTGCCTGGGATACCTGGGCGTCCTGTCCTCCGGCTTCGGCTACCTCTGGTGGAACGCCGGGGTCGAGGCGATCGGCCCGTCGGCGACCGCGGCCTTCCTCTACCTGGAACCCTTGGCCGCGCTGGTCGCGGGCCGGCTCCTGCTGGGCGAGGGCATAGCCGCCACCGCGCTGCTGGGCGGTGCGCTCATATTGCTGGGGGTCTACTGGGTCAACTCGGGCCGGGAGCTGCCCCGCTCGCCCGAAGAAGCGGCCTGAACGGCGGCGCCGGACGACCGGCCCGATAACAGCGCCGCGAACCTGCCCGAGATGCGCACGGGCAGCGGGGCGGGCTTGGGCTCGCCCTCATCAAGCAGGCCGGCGGCACGCGCTGCGGTCCGCAGTTCGCGCGCGTCCCGCGCGGGCGGGGCGATCCTTATGATCCCCATCCGCGCCTGCTGCTCCTCCAATCTCCGATGAAGAACCTCGTTGTTCAAGGCCGCCGCCATCCGGGCCGGCGAACAGGGTGTCGCGCTCGATGCGGTCAGGATCGGCGACATCGTGCGCACCGCGCTGGATCGTGGCCGCCTCAACGTTCCCTGGGCCGGCGGCGGCTTCACCATCTCCGGCGGTCGGCTCGATCTCGGCAACATCACGGCGCCGGCACGCGATGCCAATGTCGCTGCGACGGGCGCCGTCGATCTGTCCGACCAGACGCTCGATCTGCGCTTCACGTTCATCGGCGCGCCCCGCGCCGACGCGCCTGGCGGCCAGCGTCCGGAAATGCAGATTGCGCTCAAGGGGCCGATCGAGGCCGCGCG
>Ga0118677_10002922_pt1 | contig 33485 bp, 28 predicted proteins | sample AliMusrvi5mmetaG_FD_86154 | JGI IMG/M metagenome (GOLD analysis project Ga0118677, IMG submission 86154) | reverse complement strand
ACCGCTCATGCCGACAGCTATAGTCAGAGGTGAAAACATAAATTGCGCAGGGAGAATAGCCCATGCGGCGCTGAAATCCAATCAGCGGGCGGAAGCCAGCGCCTGCGCGAGATCGGCCGTGAGATCGTCGAAATCCTCCAAGCCAACGGAGAGGCGGACGAGGCCATCGCTGATGCCGCGAGCAAGACGCTCGGCGCGCGGCAGGGCGGCGTGCGACATGGTCGCGGGATAGGAAATGATGCTCTCGACCCCACCGAGGCTGACGGCCATCAGCATCACCTCGACGCGGCGCAGCATGGCCTTGGCCGCGTCGCCACCGCCAGTCAACTCGAACGAAACGACCGCGCCACCGCCGGATGCTTGGCGCACATGGATTTCGCAAGCGGGATGCTTAGGCAGGGTAGGGTAGAAAACCTGTTTGATCTCCGGACGTGTTTGCAGCCAGTGGGCGATGCGTTCGGCGGTCAATTGTTGCGCGGCGAAGCGTGCGCCAAGTGTCTTCAGCCCACGCAAGGTTAGCCACGCGTCTTGCGGGCCAAGAATCGCGCCGAAATTGTTTTGCAGGCTTTTCAAGCGCTTGCCGAGCGTTTCTTCGCGTGCCACCGCGAGACCCGCGATCAAATCGCTATGGCCGCCAATAAATTTGGTGGCGCTGTGGACGACAATATCAAAACCCAGCTCCAGCGGGCGCTGGCAAACCGGCGTCATGAAGGTGTTGTCGGTAATCGTCAGTAAACTGTGTTCGCGCGCCAGTTTCGCAACGGCAATGAGATCGGTGATTTTGAGCCGTGGATTGCTGGGTGTCTCGACGAATATGGCGCGGGTCGTCGGCTTGATGGCGCGCCGGATATTTTCAACATCCGTCGAGTCCACGAAGGATACGTCGAGCTGCCCTTGTTTGAAGAGGGTCGTCAACACGCGGTAGGTGCCGCCGTAGATGTCCTCGCCGGCAATCAGATGGTCGCCGGGCTTGAATAGCAGCAGCACGGTGGAAGTTGCTGCCATGCCGGAGGCGAAGGCCAGTCCGCGCGCTCCGCCTTCGAGGTCGGCGATGGCCAACTCCAGCGCCTCGCGTGTGGGATTATCGCTACGGGCATAGTCATAGGGGCCAAACTTCTCGGGATCTTTCTGCGCGAAGGTGGAGCACTGGTAGATTGGCACGCTCGAGGCGCCGGTGTACGGATCGCGGTCGCGCCCGGCGTGCAGCAGGCGGGTGTCGAGTTTCACAGGGCGTTCTCCAGGTCGGCCCGCAAATCGTCGATGTGCTCGATCCCCACCGAGAGACGCAGAAGGCGATCGTGGATCCCCAGCCGCGCGCGCAGCGCCGCGGGAATGTCGGCATGTGTCTGCTGGCAGGGGTAGGTGATCAGCGATTCAACCCCTCCCAGGCTTTCGGCGAAGCGGAAGACTCGGACGCGGCGCAGGACCTCCGGCGCCTGCGCGGCCGAGGCGACGGCAAAGGAGATCATGGCGCCGCAGCCGGATTTCTCTGCTGCCAGCAGCGCGCCGCCGGGATGACCCGGCAGGCCGGGATAGTGCACGGCCGTGACGCGCGGGTGGCGCGCCAGCCATTCCGCCAGGAGCTGCGCATTGCGCTGCTGCCGCTCCAGGCGCAGCGGGAGGGTCTTGAGCCCGCGCAGCAGCAGCCAGGAATCCTGTGGCCCGAGGATCGCGCCCGTGGCGTTCTGCAGAAACGCCAGGCGGTCGGCGAGTTCCGGCGAACCGGCCACCACGACGCCGGCGACCACGTCGTTGTGGCCGCCGAGGTATTTGCTCGCGCTGTAGACCGCCAGGTCCGCGCCCATGGCCAGCGGGCGCAGGTTGGCGAACGTCAGGAAGGTGTTGTCCACGATCACGAGCTGGTCGCGCGCGCGGGCCTGGGCGGCGATGGCGCGGATGTCGGCGATCTTGAGCAGCGGATTGCTGGGCGTCTCCAGGAGCACGGCGCGCACGTTGGGGCGCGCCAGCGCCTCCGCCACCTGTGCGGGCTGCGAGGTGTCTACGTAATGCGCCGTAATGCCGAGCGGTCGGACGATCTGTTCTAGCAGGCGATAGGTGCCGCCGTACAGGTCCTCGGTCAGGACCAGTTCGTCGCCGGGCCGGAAGAGGCGTACTACGCAGTCAAGCGCCGCCATGCCGGAGGCGAAGGCGAAGCCGCGCACGCCACCCTCGGCTGCGGCCAGTGTCTGCTCCAAGGCCAGACGCGTCGGATTGGACGTGCGCGAGTAGTCGAAGCCGGTGCTTTGTCCCAGCGCCGGGTGCTGGAACGTCGCCACCTGGTAAATCGGCATAGCCAGTGCGCCGGTAGAGGCATCGCGGCCGCAGCCGGCCTGGGCCAGCAGAGTTTCCAGATGAGGGGTTGTGGATTTCGCGCACATGGTGGAGAGAGAATGACGCAAGCGGGATCAGGGGTCAAACCGGAACTGATTCGGATTCGGTGCCGAGCTTCGACACGACATACGTGCCTTTGAGCATTCTCGCTTTGAAAGTCAACTTATCTGCTAGACTATCAAATGTCAATCTGGCGTGTATCGGGGCACGGAAACGAGCACGTTGCGCGAACCGCCGTGACAACCGCGCCCTGCAATGGCATCATGTGCCTTAGAACACAAACGCGAGAACCTACGCCTATGCACGACGCACAACCGAAAGACGATGCCCACTGGCTGGCCGAGATTATGCGCCTGCGCCGTGAGCGCCAAGCTGTGATCATCGCACACAACTATCAGCCGGGCGGGATCCAGGATCTGGCGGACTTCACCGGCGACTCGCTCGAACTGAGCCGCAAGGCCGCGGCCATCGACGCGCCTGTGATCGTTTTCTGCGGCGTGCACTTCATGGCGGAGACCGCGGCGATCCTCTCGCCGGACAAGGTCGTGCTTCTGCCGGAGCCGTCGGCCGGCTGCCCCATGGCGGACATGGTGGACGGGCCGTCGCTGCGCGCGATGAAGCAACGGAATCCATTGGCCAAGGTGGTCTGCTACGTGAACAGCTCGGCCGAGGTAAAGGCCGAGAGCGACATCTGCTGTACGTCAGCCAACGCGGTGCGCGTGGTGGAGTCGATCCCCGGCGAGATCATCTTTGTGCCGGACAAGCATCTCGGCGGCTGGGTCAGCCGGAAGCTGAAGCGCGAGCTGATCCTCTGGAACGGCTTCTGCCCCACGCATGCGCGCATCCTGCCGGGATACGTCGAGCAGGCGAAGCAGGAGCATCCGGGTGCCATCGTGTTCGTGCACCCCGAGTCGCGCGAAGACGTGATCGCGCTGGCGGACGAAGTGCTCTCCACCGGCGGCATGCTGCGAGCGGCCAAAGCCAGTGCCGCGAAGGAGTTCATCATCGCCACGGAGATCGGCCTGCTGCACCGCCTGCGGCTCGAGAATCCGGACAAGCGCTTCTACCCGGCCACGCCCAACGCCTCCTGCCCGAACATGAAGAAGATCACGCGGGAGAAGATCGCGCATTCGCTCACCACCCTCTCCCCGCGTATCGAGGTGCCGGAGCCCATCCGCTCCCGCGCTTGCCAGGCCATCACGCGCATGCTCGCACTTCCATAATGCGAAATACGGACACGAAGAAGCGGAAGGGGATGCGAAGTCCACGAAGGGAAGTCTCTTGCGCGCGATGCGCGCCGCAATAGACCTTCGTGATCTTCGGCCCCCTTCTTCCCCTTCGTGACCGCATTCCCGCCCATCGATCCGGCTCCCATGCTTGACAATCCGCCAGCCGGCGTCGAACATACCGTTGTCATGAGCGAATGGACCACCCTGCTGGACGATCTGACAGCCTATCTGCGCTGGCAGCAGGAGTGTGGGCAGCGCACGGAGGAGATCGATCCGGAGACGATTCGTACGTTCCTGACCGACTCTCCCACGCGTCCGGTTGTTGCTCGCACCCCGGCAGCGGAAGCCTCGGTTCCGCGTTCTGCGCCGACTGTGGCTGTTCCTGCGGTGCCGGCTTCCGGGCCGGACGACTCGCCCGAAGCGCGGCAGGCTGCGCTGGCTGCCATCGCGCAGCAGGTGGCTGGTTGCCGGATCTGCGTCCTGTGCGAAAAACGCACCCAGGGTGTGCCTGGTCAGGGGAACCCGATTTCTCCGGACGTGATGTTTATCGGCGAGGCGCCAGGCGCGGAAGAAGACAAGCAGGGACTGGCGTTCGTCGGTGCCGCCGGGCAGTTGCTCACCAGGATGATCGCAGCCATGGGGTACACGCGCGACCAGATCTTCATCGCCAACATCTGCAAGTGCCGTCCGCCGGACAACCGTCCGCCGGCCCTCGACGAGATGCAGTCCTGCCTGCCGTTCCTGCGCGCGCAGATCGCCGCCATCCGCCCTAAGGTCATCGTCGCGCTGGGTGCCACGGCCGTGAAGGGGTTGCTCGAATCCAGCGCCGGCATCTCGCGGCTGCGCGGCACCTGGACCTCCTACGCGGGCGTGCCGCTCATGCCCACCTATCATCCCGCCTACCTGCTGCGCTACCCGCTCGCAAAAAAGGACGCCTGGAACGACCTCAAGATGGTGCTGCAGCGGCTGGGAAAATCAGTGCCTGCGAAGAAGCGCGACGAATCCTGATCCGCAGGGGAGGGCAGCCGTGGCGATGTGCAAATGGAATGCGGGGCGAAGGTGCGCGGTGGCTCTCCTGTTCTTGGCAATGGCGTTTGGCGGACTCAACTTGCTGGCGTTCCAGCATGCGCACGCCATGCTCCATTACGCCTCGTCCGGCATGCGCACGCACCGGCCGGAGTCGCTTTCCATCTGGCGCAAGATCCGGGTGCTCTTCAGCGGCGTGACCATCCTGCGGCCGCAGGGGCAGAAGACGCCCCCCGGCGTAGGACTTCCGTTTGTCGCCGTCACGATCCCTTCCACAGGGCAGGTGCGGCTGGGCGCGTGGTTCTGCCCGAAAAAAGATGCCCGCTGCGTGGTGATCCTGTTCCACGGCTATGGCGGTGAGAAGTCCGCACTCCTGCCGGAAGCACGACAGTTGTACGACCTGAGGTGCGCGGTGCTGCTGGTGGATTTTCGCGGCTCGGGGCAGTCCTCGGAAGCGTACACGACCGTGGGCTACGACGAGGCCGAGGACGTGTCCGCAGCTGTGGCGTATGCGCATGGACAGTGGCCGGAGGCCCGCCTTGTACTCTTCGGTCACTCTATGGGCGCGGCCGCCATCCTGCGCGCCATCAGCCGGATGGGCGCGAAGGCGGAAGGTATCATCCTCGAAGGGGTGTTCGACACCATGCTCCACACGGTCCGTCACCGGTTCGAGGCCATGCACGTGCCATCCTTCCCCTGCGCCGAACTGCTGGTCTTCTGGGGTGGCCGGCAGATGGGCTTCGATGGCTTCTCGCACAACCCCGCGGACTATGCGGTGGACGTGACCTGCCCGGCGCTGGTCCTACACGGGACGGATGATCCGCGGGCGCGGCTGGCGGACGCGCGCTGCGTCTTCGACCGTCTGGCCGGGCCCAAGAGGTTTCTCTCTTTTTTGGCCACCGGCCACGAATCGTATGTTAAGCAGCATGGCGCAGAATGGCGCACGGCGGTGGGCGGTTTTCTGGACACCATCTGTCCGCAAATGTAGAGAGGGGCCACCAGACCAGCCGAACGGCGAAGAGCTGCGTATGGCAAATCTGGACCTCAGGAAAACAGGAAGGCGCAGTTGGCGAAACCAACCGGGCCGCACTTTCCTGCGTTCTTGAGTTCCAGATGAAACGTACTCGCGATTCGGTAATCTCCGCCCCACCTGTTTTCGTAAAACAAAAGCGAGGCCGGATTTCCGGCCTCGCTTCGTGAAAATTGCTGGCACCTGGCAGCTTACTGCATTTCGTCCGGCATACCGGACGGCGCGCCGGCGGGGCGGTCGAGCATGGTCGTGATCTTCGCCTTGCCGCGTAAGGCCTTTAGGTAGGACCGCATTTCCTCGCCGATCTGTTGGTCCTGCAGATCCTTGCGGACCTCCGCACGTGTCGTGGCGGGCGGCGCCTTGATCAGGATGTGGCTGGCCTGCGCGGACTCGGGCATGGCCGGCGCGTTGCTGCTGGCCGGCTGGGCCGCGTTATGCGCGGTGACCTTGATCACGTGAAACCCGAAGTCGGTCTCGACCACGGGGCCGATCTCGCCGATCTTTTGCGAGAAGGCCGCGGTCTCGAAGGGCTTCACCATCTGGCCGCGCTGGAACGAGCCGAGATCGCCGCCAGCCTGCTTGCCGCTGGGGCAGTCCGAGCTTTCGCGAGCGATCGCCTCGAAGTTGGTGCCGGCGAGCAGCTGCGTGCGGATCTTGTCGATCTGCGCGCGCTTCTCGGCGCGTTCCTTTGCGGCATCGGCAAAGGCAGCATCCACGGCCTTGTCGTCCAGCTTGAGCTTGGCGCGGATCTGGGTGTCGATCAGCTTTTCGATCAGGAACTGCTCCTCCATCTCCTGGCGGGCGCGCTTTTCTCCGTTGGGGGCCTTCTTGATTAGCTCCTCCAGCGTGGCGCCCTGCTTGGCGGCCATCTCCTCAATCGGCTGGGTGTATTTCTTGCGATCCGCCGCGTCCACGGCGATCTTGAGGCGCTTGGCCTCCGCGAGCAGAAGCGTTTTGGTGACGAAGGAGCCGATGATGCGAGGCGCCAGCATCTGGAATGCCATCTGCTGCTGCTCTTCCGGAACCTGCTGGGCCGCGAGGATGGACTGCACCTGCTGCAGGAGTTCCTCGCGCGAGAGCGTCACACCGTCCACCGAGGCGGCGACGGCGACACCACCCGTGCCAATCGGCAGGGCCGCTGCAGCGGACTTTGCCGCGACGGGCATCGGCATGACCGGCGACTTGGTGGCCGGCGTCGCGGCAGCTGGGGCTGTAGCGGCGGGGGTCTCCTTTTTGCAACCAGCGGCGCACAGGCCGAGCAGCAGCGCGGCGAGCGAGAGACGGGTCAACATGTGCATGTCGTGATCTTTCTGGGTTGTCGCCGCCGGAGGCGGCAGGTGCCGGAATCGCCCGGCGTGGCCGCGTCATGCGGCCCGGGGGCGTCTCGACCGGCACATAGTACCAGAAACCCCCGGTCCATTGCCCACAAGAAATTCGAGTGGAAAATGGGCTTTCCAATTGCCTCGGGTTGGCGGGGAATGGCATGGTAGGCCACACAGGGGCTGTCAACGCACTCTATAGGAGAACAGATATGCCGCACGAGCCGTTCGACCGACGTTACGCCGCCATGCCGTATGCCGCCTGTGGGCGTAGCGGCCTGAAGCTGCCGGCCATCTCCCTTGGGCTCTGGCACAATTTCGGCGAAGCCGACCCCGGAGAAGCCACGCGCGAGCTGGTTGCCGCAGCCTTTGACCTCGGCATCACTCATTTTGACCTGGCGAACAACTACGGTCCGCCCCCCGGTGCCGCGGAGAGCGTCTTTGGGCGGTTGCTGGCCGGCGAGTTTCGTGCCTGGCGCGACGAGATGGTGATCTCCACCAAGGCGGGGTACCGCATGTGGCCCGGTCCCTCTGGCGACGGCGGCTCGCGCAAATACCTTCTGGCCAGCCTCGATCAGAGCCTGCGGCGTCTGCAACTGGATTACGTCGACATCTTTTACCACCACCGCCCCGACCCCGAGACGCCACTCGAGGAGACCTTGGGCGCGTTGCAGAGCGCCGTGCAACAGGGAAAGGTGCTCTACGTCGGCCTTTCCAACTACCCGGCGGAGAAGGCGCGCGAGGCTGCGCAGATGCTTCGACGCCTCGGCTCCCCCTGCCGCATCCACCAGCCGCGCTACAATCTGCTGGATCGGGGCATCGAGTGTGGGTTGCTGGATGTCGCGGTAGAGGAAGGGTTCGGCGTGATCCCCTTCTCGCCGCTGGCACAGGGGGTTCTGAGCGGCAAGTACACCGGCGGCATACCGGCAGATTCGCGCGCCGGTCGCGGCAGTCCATTTCTTACGGCGGCGCGCCTCTTGCCCCAGAAGGTCGAGCAAGCGGCGCGGCTGGAGCCGCTGGCCCGCGCGCGCGGTCAGACCCTGGCGCAGATGGCGCTGGCCTGGGTGCTGCGTGATCCGCGCGTCACCTCTGCGCTGATCGGCGTACGCCATCCCGCGCAACTGCGCGAGAATGTCGCGGCGCTGTCGAACCGCGCGTTCACGGCCGCGGAACGCGCCGCCATCGACGCAATCGTTGGGCTTCCGTCCGGCAGTTAGAGTAATCTTAGTAATAGAATGGCTGCAGAATCGGGGCAAAGTCGGACACGAAGGGGACGAAGGAAGTACGAAGAACGCGAAGGGTTGTTGTAGTTTTCCGCCGACAGGCGGCACCAACGCCTCACTTCGTGTCCTTCTATCATCCTTTCTCGACCTTCGAGACCGTCTTCATCTGCGGCTATACGATTTCGTTATTGAGCTAGGCGTGCGCTGGGCGCGAGCTGTAGCGCGCCGCAGGGTGGGCTTGGCGATGCGGACCGCTGGCGTGGCGGCTATGCTGTCCGCCGGGCGCGCGTGAATGGCTCTGACGATGCCCGCTCTGGCCGCGCGGCGGCGGACGGGCCGCGGCGCCGGTGGCCTGACGTGCGATTTCGCTGTGGAATTCGTGGCGCGTGTCGACGTCGACCGCGCGGCGGAGCAGGCGCTCGATGTCGCGCAGGAAATCGCGCTCCTCCGCGCTGCAGAAGGAGATGGCCTCGCCTGAGGCGCCGGCGCGCGCGGTGCGGCCGATGCGGTGGACGTAGGTCTCCGGCTCGTTCGGCAGCTCGTAGTTGATCACATGTGTGACGCCGTCCACATCGATGCCGCGCGCGGCGATATCGGTCGCGACTAGGGCCCGCACGCGGCCGTCGCGGAAGCTGAGCAGCGCCTGCGTCCGCGCTCCCTGGCTCTTGTTGCCGTGAATGGCGGTGGAGGGGATGCGGGCGTCGCGCAGCTTCTCAGCCACGCGATTGGCGATGTGCTTGCGCTGTGTGAAGACGATCACGCGGGCCATTGCCGGGTCCTTGAGCAGGCGGACGAGGAGCTCGTCCTTGCGCGTCTTGTCCACGAAGAGGACCCGTTGCGCGATGCGCTCGACCGCCGGCTGCTCGGGTGTGATGGCGACGTGCGCGGCGTCCGACCGCACGAGCGTGCGGGCCAGCGCCAGCGCCTCGCGCGTGAGCGTGGCGGAGAAGAAGAGCGACTGCCGCTTGGGTGGGAGCGCGGCGATGACGCGGCGCATGTCGGGCAGGAACCCCATGTCGAGCATGCGGTCCGCCTCGTCGAGCACGAAGTACTCCACCTGGTCGAGCCGCACAAACCCCTGCTGCATCAGGTCGATCAGCCGGCCAGGCGTGGCAACGACGATCTCGACGCCGTTACGCAGGGCATAGACCTGCGGGTGCTGGCCGACGCCGCCGAAGATCACTGTGTAGGTGGCATGCGCATGGCGGCCATAGGCGCGGATGCTGTCGCCGATCTGCGCGGCCAGTTCGCGGGTGGGCGCGAGGATCAGCGCACGCGGCCGTCCGGCGGTACCGGGGCGGCGGTGCTGAGCCAGATGCTGGAGCAGGGGGAGCACGAAGGCCGCGGTCTTGCCCGTGCCAGTCTGTGCGCAGCCGAGCAGATCGCGCCCCTCCAACAGCAGTGGGATGGTCTGCGCTTGGATGGGCGTGGGCGTCACATAGCCTTCCTCCTGCACCGCGCGTTGCAACGCCGGGAGGAGTTGGGAGAAGACGCCGGAGTGCGGAGCGTGGAGCGCGGAGGACGAAATTTCGGATTCCAGAGTTCTTGTTTCCGATTTCTGAATTCTGTCTTCCGACCTCTGGCCTCTGACTTCTGACTTCTGATCTCTGATCTCTGACTTCTGGCCGCTGACCTCTGCCTCCTGGCCTCGAACGGCAGGGTGCGGATGCGGGCCGGATGCGGCCCGGTGATGGGTGGTCATGGTGCGCTCGTGTCCGGGGTTGTTGTTTCTCTGCCCGCCGGACGCGTGGAAAAGAAAGAAGCCGCGCCGATCGCGACTGTTGCGCAAAGAAAGGGCCGATAGCCCAGTCCGCGCAGGAAAGCGGCACGTACTAAAGCAGATTTCGGGCGACTTGTCGATTGAGATCGCGGAGAAGCGTGGGGGCACAGAGGGCACAGAGGGAGAATGAGAACACAGAGGAGGCGGTTTTGAAACAGGCGTAAGCGAGATAGCGAACGATTTCTCGATGTCGGGGTCGCTATCGGAATTGGTATCGAAAACGACTGTATCGGCAGAAACGCGGCCTAACAGCCTTAACCCCTACAGCCTAACAACCTTCCCCAACTCACCCCCCGCACTCGGCGAGCACGTCGGCGGTGCGGGAGCAGCCGATGCGGGTGCAGCCAAGCTGGCGGAACATGAGCAGCGACTGCAGGTTGCGGATGCCGCCCGCGGCCTTAACCTGCACATTGGGAGCGCAGCGGTGGATCATCAGGTTGACGTCCTTGACCGTGGCGCCGGCGGAGCCAAATCCGGTGGAGGTCTTGGCCCAGTCCACGCCGAGTTCCACGCAGATCTCGCAGAGGCGGATCTTCTGGATGTCGCTCAGGTAACAGTTCTCAAAGATAACTTTGAGCTTGGCACCTTTACCGTGGGCTTCAGCCAGCACGGCGTGGATCTCCTCCTGGACGTAGTCGTAATCCTCGCTGAGGGCTGCGGAGATGTTGATGACCATGTCCAGTTCGGTGGCGCCGTCGAAAATCGCCTGCTTGGCCTCGAAGACCTTGACCGGCAGGGAGTTGCTACCATGGGGGAAGCCGACCACGGAGCAGGTGGCGACGCTGCTGCCGCGCAGGATGCCGGCGCAGTGGGCCACATAGGACGGCGTGACGCACACTGCGGCCACGCCCCAGCCTAGCGCCTGGCGGCAGCCGGCATCCACGGCCGTGGCGGACTGGTTGGGGTTGAGCAGCGAATGATCGATGATGCGCGCGATTTCCCGTGCTGTCGGCATGACTCTCTCCCCCTTCGTGGCGTCAATTAGGACTGGCCTGTCAACGCCTGCAGGCGTTCCCACTCCTCGAAATAGCGGTTGAGAAACTCCGTCTCCGGCTGTTCGCCGAGTTGCATGATCAGCTCGCGGACCAGGTTCTGTTCGTCCTCGTAGCGCGTGGCGTCGAAGAGTCCGGCAAAGTGCGCCATGCGCAGCCAGAGCAGGTAGGTGGTGAGGGCGTCGAAGCAGTTGTAGCGCACGACCTCGCGCAGGCGGCCGTCGAGCCACATGGGTGCGACCTGCAGACCGTCGGTCTCGAACTTGCCGGGAATGCCGGAGAGCGTGGCGATCTCGTGCAGCGCGACGCTGCCGCGCGCGCCCCAGCCGCTGAGCATCTCCATCAGGTCGAGGTGCCACTCGTTGTCGCGGTGGAAGTAGTCGACGCCCTCCCAGGGCTTTTCCGGACGGTGACAGAACTCCGGCGCGGCCAGGCCGTGCGCCACGGCGCGCTGCACCAGGATGCGCAAGTCCGCGGCACGGGAGTTGTAGCCCACGAGCTGCGGCTTGAATTTGCCGAGTGCCTGGAGGAATGTGCCGATCACGGCGGATTCGGCCTGCTGCTCGGTACTGTCCGGATCGCGCGGCAGCCAGAGGAGATCGAGCTTCACTTCGTCGCCGCGGACGCGTCGCCGCACCGCCGCGATGGAGACCACGCGGCACATGACGGTCTTGAGGAAGGGGGTCGGTTCCTCGGGCGTGGCGCCGTTGCGGCGCCACATCTCGGCCAGCACGTCGCGGTCGGGAAGATCCGTGGGCAGATTGTAGAGCAGGCGGCCAGCCTGCGGGTCCGGCACCCATTCGCAGTCAAATGCCCACAGGTGATCCTGCACGCTTCGGATCATTTCGCAAAGCCCCCAGCACGAACTGGACGTCGTGTTCCGTCCGTCTTGCCGAATATGATAGCGGACTCCGCCAGAACGGCAAGCCATTTGATCGGGCCGGGAAAGATTACAGACGCTTGCACAAGTGAGTGCCCGGGTGTTGGGGTAGGGACGGGTCTCCGAGCCGTCCGCGGACGCCGCGGAGAGGCGTCCCTACCGATCGGATTACGTTACTCACTTTCACCATTCGCTATCAGGGGTTGTGCCCATTCGCAGATGCGCCCCGGGCGATTACAAAGCGGCGCCTTCTTCCGGGAAGAGCATGGACTGGCAGAAGATGTCGAGGAAGCCGGGATCGGAGCCGAGGTCCACGTGCTCGGCGCGGGCGCGCAGCGTCTCGGCGCGGTTGCGCTCCGCGGCAGAGAGGAGCGCCATCTTGGCACCCATGGAGGAGGCGTTGCCGATGAAGCGGATGCGCTCGTGCGGCAGCGGCGGCAGCAGGCCGATACGCTGGGCGTTGCTGCGGCGGATGAAATTGCCGAATGCGCCGGCGAGAAGCACGGCATCGAGGTCCGTAGCTGCCAGGCCGGCGCGCTGCAGCAGCGTTTCGATGCCGGCGCGGATGGCGCCGGAGGCAAGCTGCAGCTCGCGGATGTCGCGCTGGGTCAGGCAGACGGCGGCGCGGTCGCCTGCCGCGGGCACCAGCACGAATCGGGGATCGTCGCCTGTGCGTTCGATGCGGCGGCGCAGCGCCTCCGGTAGCGCGGCGGGGAGTTCTTCTGGCAGCAGAAGGCGTCCGGTGGGTTCGAGCAGGCCGTGGCGGAGCAGTTCGGCCACGGTGTCGATCAGCGCGGTGCCGCAGAGCCCGGCGGGCGGAGTGTTGCCGATGACATTGATGTGGATGTCGCCATCGCGGATCAGGACCTTCTCGATGGCGCCGGCCGTAGCGCGCATCCCCTGGGCGATGCGTGCGCCCTCGAAGGCCGGGCCGGCTGCAGTGGAGGCGCAGAAAATTCGGCCGTGGTGGAGCAGGGCGATCTCGCCGTTGGTGCCGATGTCCACCAGGAGCGTGGGCTTCGGCAGACGGTCGAAGTTGGAGGCGATCATGCCGGCCACGGTGTCGCCGCCCACGAACCCGCCGATCTGCGGGAAGACGTACAGGCTCGCCGCGGGGTGGATCGCGAGGCCGAGGCTCGCGGCCGGAACTTCGAAGCTGTGCACGAATGCCGGCGTGAAGGGGATTTCGCCGAGTGCCGTGGGGTCGAGGCCGCAGATGATCTGCTGCATGGTCGTATTGCCCGCAAGCGTGGCATGCACGATACGTTCGGGGGCGATACCTGCCTGACGGCAGAGGGTTCCGACGATCTCGTTGAGCGAGCACATGGCCGCAGCCTGCAGTTCCGGCAGGCGGGCCGGGTTCTCGCGCACGCGGAGAATGCGCGACAGCACGTCGTCGCCGAACGGAATCTGGCCGTTGAGCGCTGCGGCCACGCCGCGCTCGGTGCCGGTGACGAGGTCGAGCAGCGTGCCGACCACCGTGGTGGTGCCGAGGTCGAACGCCACGCCGAGCGCCACGGCGGGTGCCGTGGCCGGCTGGAGGTCGAGCAGGCGGCACCCTTCCTGCACGATGTGCGCCTGTTGGCCGCCGGCGCGCAGGCGATCGGTGAGTTCGCCGGCGCGTGCAGGATCAATGGACAGTGTTTCGCCGAGTGCGGCGTCGAGGCAGTCCAGTCCGGGGCGGGTGTCGGCCGGCGGCAACTTGACAGTGGTGACGCGCACGACCGGATCGACGGCCAGCGTGTGGCCGGCATCGCCGGTGAGGATCTTCTGCGAATGCTCGAACAGCGAGGTCGGCGGGATCTCGATCACGGCCTCGCTCTCGATGGTGTCGCAGCAGGCCAGCCGCCATCCCTCGCGGCGCTGGGCTGCGGTGAGGCGGTGGGCGCGCGCATCCGGCGCGCCGGTCGTTCCGCTGTGAATCTTCACCCGGCACTTGCCGCAGGTGCCTCCGCCGCCACAGGGAGTCAGCAGCACGAACCCCGCGCGTGCCGCCGCCTCTAGGATGGCGGTGCCGGGCAGGACGTGGACCGTGCGGCCGGACGGCTGAAACGTGACGCGCAGTTCGATGTCGGAACTCATGCGCGAAATGCTACCACACCGGCCTGCGGCAGCCAACGCATGAACGGCAGTCTTGGGAAGATACAGGGTTTTGGACACAGAGGACACAGAGAAAAACGGCCGAGACCACAGAGGAAAGAGCCAGCGCGGACAATGGCCGCGATGGCTCTTTCCTCCTCTGTGCGCTCAGCTTTCCTCTGAGGTCTCTGTGTCCTGAACCGTATTACGTGCTTCAGGTTCCTGTGCCGGACGGTCATTACCAGAACCAGTAGGAGCCGGTCTGAACGGCATACCAGCCGAGCAGTCCGTTGGTGACGGCATGCGCCCAGACTGCGGCCCAGATGTCGCGGGTTCTCGCCATCAGCCAGGTCAGCAGCAGTCCGCAGAGAAAGCCCATCAGCCATTCGCGGTGTTCCAGCGCGAACAGTGCGGCCACCAGGATGCACATGTTGTTGTCGAGTCGGCCGATGTCCTTCTGGGAGAACGGACTGCCCTGCATCCAGCGGTAGACGAGGCCGCGGAAGAAAAATTCCTCGATGGCGGCGATCACCAGCGTCGTTCCGAAGATATGCACCCAGAACAACGGCCAGCCGGTGGCGCGTGGGTCGTAATGATGCCAGCCGTTCTCGCCCAGTTCCATGGGCGGGCGCAATTTGCCGAACTGGGTGAAATCCACAAACCAGCGTTCGTAGAACTCGCTGATCCGGGGAAAGCAGCTTCGGGAGTATTCGGATTCCAGACCGACCCAGAACGCGAACATCAGGATGCCGACGGCCAGCGCCAGCGGGACGTTGCGCAGCTTCGGCGCCGCATACCAGCGCCACGGCCGGCAGATCAGCAGCAGGATCGTTCCGCCGACCGTCTGAATGGCGTACCGCGTTCCCGACGGGTTGCCCAGCAGCGACATCATCAGGAACCAGGCGAGAAACGGCAGGGCATGTGCCCAGATCGCCCGGGAGTTTTCCTTGGCGAGCTCGGTTGCCTGCACGACCTTATTCATCCCCAACATGGCGCAGAACCTATCGAAACCCGGCGAATGGGGAAAGCGAAAATCGCTGTGCCGTGGATTCTGGACAAAAGCCACCGCCGTTTGTTACGCTCCGGCACATCTGGCGGCTGGTGCTGCTCTGGCCGGTCGCGAACAGGAAATTCCGATGCCAGACATCTCCCGCTATGTGATTGCCGTGCTTCTGCCGGACCGGGTGGGTGCCCTGCGCGATGTCACCGCCGTCATCGTCGAGTTGCAGGGCAACATTGCTGGCATTCGACAGTCGGTGGTGGACGGATATTTCAGCTTGATATTTACCTCCGCGCATCCGGCCGGCGTCACCGATGAGGCCATCTACCACGCGCTGGCCGCACGGCTGGAGCCGGCCGCGGCAATCGTCGTGCGCGCCTGTCAGGCGCTGTCGCAGCCGCCGTGCGCCAGAGGCGCGCGATACGTGGCGATGACGTGCGGGCCGGACCGCCCCGGCACGATTCACGCCATCAGCGCCTTCTTTGTCGAGCATGGCATCAACATTGAGGACTGGCAGGTCGAGAACGAGGGGGCGGAAGTGATCTACACTGCGCAGGTCGTGCTGCCCGCTGCCGCCGATTTTCGCGCGGTCCAAGAAGCCTTCCGCGCTCGCATGGCCGTGCGTGACCTTTCCGCGTCCATCTGCCACGAGAACATCTTCCGCGCCACAAACGAGGTCGGGCCGATCAAGCATCTGTTGGGGAAATAGAACGCCTCGGAAAGGAATGACATGCTCGCCCGACAAGACGTACTCTCCACGCTGCGCATGGTCCGGGAGGAAAACCTGGACGTCCGCACCGTGACGCTGGGGCTCAACCTCAACTGTTGCGCCAGCCGCGACCCGGAGGCGCTGGTGTCCGCGGTGCGGGCGCGGATTGTGTCGCTCGCCGGCGACCTCGTACGGCAGTGCGACGAGGTGGCGGCGCGGTATGGCCTGCCGATCGTGAACAAGCGGGTGGCCGTCTCGCCCGCCAGCATCCTGCTGGAGGGCCATACGACTGCCACGGCCGTGCGCTTGGCGCAGGCCATGGACCAGGCGGCCGCGGAGGTACAGGTCGACCTGATCGGTGGCTTTTCGGCCTTTGTGCAGAAGGGCATGACGCCGGGCGAGGGCACGCTGATCGACGCGCTGCCGGAGGCCCTGACGAACACGAAGCGCGTCTGCGCCTCGATCAATGTCGGCAGCACGCGCGCCGGCGTGAATGTCGACGCCGTGCGCCGGGTCTCAGCCCGCCTGTTGGAGGCCGCGCAGGCCAGCCGGGCGCAGCGCGGCTTCGCCTGCGCTAAACTGGTGGTCTTCGCCAACATGCCGGAAGACAACCCCTTCATGGCCGGCGCCGTGCTCGGCCCGGGCGAAGCCGAGCGCGTCGTCAATGTTGGCGTCAGCGGCCCGGGTGTGGTCAAGCGCGCCATCGACCGCCTGCTGCGCAGCGACCCGCAGGCCACACTTGACGAATTGGCCGAGGAGATCAAGCACACGGCCTTCCGCGTGACGCGCACCGGCGAACTGATCGGCCGTGAGGTGGCGGACCGCCTGGGCGTGCCGTTCGGCGTGGTAGACCTCTCGCTGGCGCCGACGCCGCGCGTGGGCGACAGCGTCGGCGAAATCTACCAGAGCCTGGGCGTGGAGAAGCTGGGCGCGCCCGGCACCACCGCCGCAGTGATGCTGCTGAACGATGCAGTCAAGAAGGGCGGCGCCTTTGCCTCCAGCGCCGTGGGTGGACTCTCCGGAGCATTCATCCCCGTGATGGAGGACCACGCCTTGTCGCAGGCCGTCACCGAGGGGACTCTCACGCTCGAAAAACTGGAGGCCATGACCGCGGTCTGCTCCGTGGGGCTCGACATGATCTTGCTGCCGGGCGACATCTCGGCGGAGTCCATCAGCGGGCTGATCCTGGACGAGGCCGTGATCGGCATTGCCAATCGCAAGACCACGGGCGTGCGGGTCATCCCTGTGCCGGGCGCCAAGGCCGGCGAGTTCGTGGACTTTGGCGGTTTGTTCGGTTCCGGCACAGTGATGCGGCCGGCCTGCATGGAGGGCGCGGCCGCGTTCGTGCGCCGCGGCGGCCATATTCCCGCGCCCATCCACAGCCTGACGAACTAGAATCTGTCGCGGGATTGCCGGCGGGACGGAGGCCGGCGATCCCACGACAGATTCTATGCCGTGGCGGGTGTAGTCTCCGGAGAAATTGCTGGGTTCGTGACTGATTTTCGTGGAAGGTGTTAGATGAGACTGATTTTACAAAAGGCAGGACTCCGGGCATTTCTGTTTTTGCTAACGTTGCCTGCCGTGGTACAAGCCCAATACATCTGCACAACCAACAACAACAGAATTACAATCACGGGATATATCGGTTCACCAAGTTTTCCGTCCGGCACATTGAGCATCCCCGGCACGATCAATGCCAAGTCTGTCACCAGCATTGGGGAGAAAGCGTTTCTCAACTGCGGATGTCTGACCAGCGTGACACTCCCCGGTGGTGTCACCAATATTGGGAGTGGTGCGTTTGCAAACTGCCTGAGTCTGGCCAGTGTCACGATACCCGGCAGCGTCACCAGCATTGGGGAGCAAGCGTTTTTCAACTGCGGAAGTCTGACCAGCGTGACCATCCCTGGCAATGTCACCAACATTGGGAATGGTGCGTTTGCAAACTGCATGAGCATGGCCAGTATCATGATCCCCGCCAGCGTCACCAGCGTTGGGGAAGGGGCATTCTTTGGATGCGCCAGTCTGCGAAGCATCGCGTTACCTGCTGGCGTCACCAGCATCAATATTGAGACGTTCTTTGGATGCACCAGTCTGACCGGTATAACAATTCCCAGCAGCGCCACCAGCATCGGGGCGTGTGCGTTCGGTGGTTGCACCAGTCTAAATATTCTCTCGATCCCCGCCAGTGTCACCAGCATTGGGGATGGGGCATTCAGTGAATGTACCAGTCTGCGAAGTATCGCGTTACCCAACAGCGTCACCAGCATCAATATTGCGACATTCGCTGAATGCAGCAGTCTGGCCAGCGTGACGATCCCCGGCAGCGTCACCGACATTGGCGAAAGCGCTTTTGTGAACTGCAGGAGCCTAACCGGCGTGACACTTCCCGGCAACATCATCAGCGTCGGGGATTGGGCGTTCCGTTCCAGCGGCCTGACGAGCATCCTGATTCCTGCCAGTGCCATCAGCATTGGAAGAGGGGCCTTTGCAAGCGAAGGCGTGCTTCCCTCGATAACCGTGAGCGCAGCCAATCCCATCTATTGTACGGTTGACGGCGTATTGTTCAACAAAAACCAGACCATGCTTGTCGCATGTCCTTCGGGTAAGGCAGGAAATTACGCCATCCCTGCCGGCGTGACACGTGTGGAGGGAGGTGCGTTCAGCAACTGCAAGAGGTTGAAGAACGTCGCGATTCCCAACGGTATCACCCGCATCGAGTACACTACGTTCAGTGACTGCACCAGCCTGACAACCGTGTCAATCCCGGACAGCATCGACCGCATCGACGATTTGGCATTTTCAGGCTGCGCCAATCTGGATGAAAAGTCGATCCCCATGAGATTCAAGAACTTTGATTCGATACGGCAGTGGAATAAGAAGGGCAATCTTGGATCCGTGTTCCCAGTGACATACCACTCTTACGTTTCCAGTCTTTCCGGAATGATGGCATCAACAACCTCGGGTGTGTCGTTTCCGGCGGCACCACCCATATCGCAAGTCCAATACCTCTGCACAACCAACAACAACAAAATCACAATCACGGGATATGCAGATCGGCGAACCCCTCTGTATGGCACATTGAACATCCCAAACACGGTCAATGAAAGGCCTGTCACCAGCATCGGGAGCGGTGCGTTTCAGCACCGCAACCTCGACGGCGTGATGATTCCCAACAGCGTCACCAACATTGGGAATAGTGCCTTCAGGTTCTGCGCGAGTCTGCCCAGCGTGACACTCCCCGGCAACCTCGTCAGCATCGGGGATGAGGTGTTCTATTCCAGTGGCCTGACGAGCATCCAGATTCCCGCCAGAGTCACCAGTATTGGAAAAGGGGCATTCGCAAGCAAAGGAATGCTTCCCTCGATAACCGTGAGCGCAGCCAATCCCGTCTATTGCACGGTTGACGGCGTACTGTTCAGCAAGGACCAGACCATGCTGATCGCGTGTCCTTCGGGAAAAACCGGAAATTACACCATCCCCACCGGCGTGACACGTGTAGAGGGAGGCGCGTTCCTGAACTGCAAGCGTCTGACGAACATTACGATCCCCAACAGCGTCACCAGCATCGGAAATGATGCATTTGGATTTTGCGCAAGCCTGACGAAAGTGACGATCCCCAACAGCGTCACCAGCATTGGGAACAGTGCCTTTATGGAATGCCAGAACCTGGCCAGCATGACAATTCCCGCGAGCGTCACCAATATCGGGGCGGGAGTTTTTTGGAGATGCGCCAGTCTGCAAACCGTGACGCTTCCCAACAGCATCACAACGATCAGCGGTGGTGCGTATGATTACTGCGTCAGTCTGGCCAGCGTGACGATTCCCAACAGCGTCACAAACATTCGGAGCGGGGCCTTCATGCACTGCACGAGTCTGACCAATGTGACACTCCCCGGCAACCTCATCAGCATCGGGGATCGAGCGTTCTGTTCAAGCGGCCTGACTGGCATCCTGATTCCCGCCAGTGTCACCAGCATTGGGAAAGAGGCGTTCGCAAGCAGCAGAATCCTGCCTTCGATAGTGGTGAGCGCAACCAATCCGGCCTATTGCACGGTTGACGGCGTACTGTTCAGTAAGGACCAGACCATGCTGATCGCGTGTCCTTCGGGTAAAACCGGAAATTATGTCATCCCCGCCATCGTGACACGTGTGGAGGAAGGAGCGTTCCTTAACTGCAAGCGACTGACGAACGTCACGATCCCCAATGGCGTCACCAGCATCGGCAACCATACATTCTTTGGCTGCGCCAGCCTGACAAATGTGTCAATCCCGGACAGCGTCATTCGCATCGAGAACTATGCGTTTCTGAACTGCCCCAACTTGGCTGAAAAGTCGATCCCCAAAAGATTCACGAATTTTGCAGAAATATTACAGATGAAAGACAAGGATTTTAGCATCGAAAATAATGGGTGGTGACTGGCCCAGTCGGCCCGGGCGCGTAGAGCATTTTCAGAAATTATGTAGCCGGCATTCCGCACACAATCCGGTAGAGCGGGGTCGCCGGCTTGTCATCCGTAGCCTTGGCGAAAGAGGGACCCGCCGCCGCAAGAGTAGTCAGGCGCGTCCGCGCGCCGAGCCCGGGGAGAGGAGGGAAAGCCGTGCGGTGTAAATAAGGGCAGCGGCGAGGACGCCGCGCCCTACCTTTGCGGCCACACAATTTCTGAAAACGATCTATTCGCCGCCCCAGCGCATGGGCGCGCGATCGGCCTTCTTGGCGCCGTGGTGGCGCTTGTCGTCAAGCGTGCGGGCGCGCTGGCGGCGCGACTTGCGGCGCTTCTGGCGGCGGATCTTCTCGATCTCCTGCTGTCGCGCGCTGCGGGCCCCCTCGATCCGCTCGATCAGGCGCTCCGCAAGCATGCGGCGGGCGAGCCAGCGGTTGATCTCGCGCGAGCGGCTGGACTGCACTTTCACGCACAGGCCGCTGGGCGCGTGGCGCAGGCTGACCGCGGAGGAGGTCTTGTTGACCTTCTGTCCGCCCGCGCCGGAGCCGAGCACGAAGCGCTCGTCGAGATCCTCCTCACGCACGCCCGCCACGCGCATCCGCTCGCGGATCTGCGCGATCGTCGCCGGGCTCATGTAGGGGTGGTCCATGGCAGTCTCCACATTACAACGTAATGGAACCGTACCAGCCGCGCGGGTTTTTGGGAAGGGGCGGGTGGACTCCAATCGAGTCGGAAACAGTTCTTGCTGCATCGGGGTCGGTGTCGGAATCGGCGTCGCAATCGAGGGTGTTGATACGTATTCGTGTTCTCGCAACACCGTTGCTTGCCCGCATCGATACCGACCCCGACAGCGACGCCGACACCGAAAACGGCAGAGGTTGTGCGTGCGGCGCTGAGCATCCGCACTCTTTTCCCCCTCGTCTTGCCCGGCCGGCCCGTGTATCCTTTTCGGCATACGGTATTCTTTCCGGGGAGACGAAGCATGCTGAGCATTCCGGTTCTGTCCGTTCACGGTGTATCGCTGGCCGAGGCATACGAACGCGCGCTGGTGGCGCTGCACGCGCACGGCACGCGCTTTGCCACGCAGTACGACAAGCCCGGCGATCCGCTCAGCATCGACGCCACCATGAACATCACGGTGGAGAATCCACTGGTCGACCCCATGATCCACAAGGCGTTTCCCGGCGGGCTGGCCGATTTGCGCGAGTACGTCTTCGAACTGGAGGGGCGCAAGGACGGCTGGGTCAAGGCCGTCAACGACCCGCAGGACACCCGCTGGGAGTACACCTACCACGGCCGGCTCCAGAACTACGGCCAGTGGAAGGAGCGCCGCGACGGCAAGACGGTCTTCACCGGGCCGATCCAGGTGGACCAGGTTGAGTACGTCATCGCCAAGCTCAGCGCGCAGCCGTTTTCGCGTCAGGCGCAGATGATCACCTGGATGCCGAACCTCGACCTGACCTGCTACGATCCGCCCTGCCTGCAGTCGATCTGGTACCGCATCCTCACGGACGACGCCGGCGTGCAGTGGCTGAACGCCAACGTGCGCTTCCGCAGCAACGACGCCTGGGGCGCGAACTTCATGAACATGTTCGGCTTCACCATGTTCAACCGCGAGGTCATCGCCGCCGGCATCGAGCAGCGCACGGGCAAGCCCACGCGCCTGGCGCGCATGAACTGGCAGGCCGACTCCTTCCACATCTACGGCAAGGACATCGAGCAGGCCGAGCAGCGCCTCTTCGGCCGCCTGGCCACCACGGCATTCGAGGACCGCGTCTACCATTTCAGCGACCCGGCCATTGCCGAGATGTACCACGAGGAAGAGGCCGCGATCCTCAAGAAGATCGCGGAGATGAACGTGCGAATGGAGTAAGGATCGTCACCAGCTTCGGACACAGAGGGTACAGAGGGTGAGAGCGAACACAGAGGGATATATGGTTGGGAAGCGTCTTCCAGCCAACACATGCCACTTAGTGCCTGACGCCTGGCACCTGACGCCTGTCCCATGAACCTTCTTTCCCTCCAGTCTTGGCTTCAGTGCGTCGGGCAGGTGCTGCTTGACGATGCGCGCCGGTTCTATACGCGGCGCAACCTGGTGAGCCTGGGGATCGGGTTTCTAGTCGGCGCGATTCTCGCCAACTCTCCGCTCGACTCCTGGCTGGAGGATGCCTACCAGCGGAACGTGCATTCGGAAACAAAGGCGGCGGCCAACTGTCAGTGGATTACCAAGCAGATCGGCGACCGGTATGTCGTGGTCATTGCGCCGATTGCGGCCATGACCGTCGGTGCGCTGGCGCCGGCGAACCCGGCTGCTGCGGTCATGGGCTTCTGGGGCGCGCAGTTCACGCGCGCGTTCATTGTCGCCACGCCGGTTACGTATGGCGCCACCTGGCTGCTGGGCGGCGACCGGCCGAAGAACGGCAACGGCTCTGCCTGGCAGCCCTGGCGTTGGGTGCAGAAGGGGATTTCCGGGCACTCCATGGCTGGAGCGATTTCATTCCTGGTGATGGCTGGGATGACCTCGAATCCGTGCAGCCAGGCCGCGCTCTACGTCTGTTCCGGCCTGACGGCCTGGTCACGTGTGGATTCACAGGCGCACTACCCGTCGCAGGTTTTCCTCGGCTGGTGGCTGGCGTATCTGGGCGTGAGGGCGGTGAAGTCGGCAAGGCAGAGGACAGAGATCAGAGGACAGAGATCAGAGGTTGGGCATCAACGGTCGGAATCGAAACCATAATGGTTGCCGCTTGTGCCCAGAAAACTCATGCTGATTTCTGACCGCTGACCGCTGACTTCTGATCTCTGACCTCTGATCTCTGACCTCTGCCTTCCGGCTTCTTCTTCCGCTGCGCCTCCAGCGCGGCCATGCGCTTGCGGATGGTGTCCTCGTACCCCTGGTCGGTCGGCTCGTAGTAGCGCTTGCCGGTGGGGTGGTAGGACTGCTCCACGAAGTGGCCGGCGTAGCTGTGCGGGTAGAGGTAGGCATCGCCGAGTCCCTCGCGTCCGACGGCCTGCACGTGGACGTTCTTGAGGTGCTCGGGCACGGGCTGCACGCGCCCTTCGCGCACGTCCGACAGCGCCTGCTCGACCGCCAGATAGGCGGCGTTGCTCTTGGGCGCGGTGGCGAGGTAGGTCGTGGCCTGCGCGAGGATGATGCGCGCCTCGGGCATGCCGACGAACTCCACGGCGTGCATGGCCGCGACAGCGAGGGAGAGGCCGCGCGGATCGGCGTTGCCGATGTCCTCGCTGGCCAGGATTACGAGGCGCCGGGCGATGAAGCGCGGATCCTCGCCGGCCTCGAGCATCTTGGCGAGCCAGTAGGTGGCGGCATGGGGGTCGGACCCGCGCACGCTCTTGATGAAGGCGGAGATGGTGTCGTAGTGGCCATCCTCGTCGCGGTCGTAGGAGACCATCTTGCGCTGCACGCTGTCCTGCAGCACGGCGGCATCGAGGCGGACGTGTCCGGACGCGTCCGGCGGCGTACTGAGGACTGCCACCTCGAGCGCGTTGAGCGCACGGCGGGCGTCGCCCTCGCAGACCTGCGCCAGGAAAGCCAGCGCGTCGGGCGCAATTTCTGCCGGGACGCGCCCCAGGCCGCGGTCGGGGTCGGCCAGCGCGCGCCGCACGAGCGCGGCGATGGCCTCCTCGCCGAGCGGACGCAATTCGAACACCAGCGAGCGCGAGGTGAGGGGGGAGTTGACGAAAATCTGCGGGTTATGGGTGGTGGCGCCGATGAGCGTGAGACTGCCATCCTCGACGTACGGCAGGAGCACATCCTGCTGGGCCTTGTTGAAGCGGTGGATTTCGTCGATGAACAGGATCGTGGCCTGGGTGGTGCACGAGTGGCGGGCGGTCTCGCAGATGCTGCGCAAAGCGGCGACGTTGGACGTGACGCCGCTGGCGCGCACGAAGCGGCGGCGGGTGACGCGCGCAATAACCTCGGCCAGGGAGGTCTTGCCCGTGCCCGGCGGGCCGAAAAGGATCAGGTTTGTGAGACGGTCGGCCTCGATCACCCGGCGCAGCAGCTTGCCCGGACCGAGAATGTGATCCTGGCCGAGAATCTCCTCCAGTCGGTCCGGCCGCATGCGCGCGGCCAGCGGCGGCGGGGCGCCGCCGGCACTCTCCGGCGCGGCAGGCGGATCGTCGGCAAACAGTTCGGGCGGGTTCATGGTCGTGGGTCCGGCCGGATCAATCCGGATGGCGGGAATCCTAGCAGTTTGACCGGGCACGGGCAAATCGGGCTTGCGATTGCATAAAGCCGATGCTACGATGACACCTCTTTCTTCCCGAGGAGTGAATAAGACATGGCCAGGGTTTGCGACATCTGCGGCAAGGGCCCGCGAACGGGCAATCGGATCGTACGGCACGGTCTCGCCAAGTACAAGGGCGGCATCGGCATGCACACGACCGGCATCAACAAGCGCCGGTATCTGCCCAATCTCCAGCGCGTGCGCGTGAAGATCGACGGGGCCGTCAGCCGCCGCATGGTCTGCGCGGCTTGCATCAAGCAGGGTAAGATCGTCAAGGCGTAGGGTCGCGACGGGCATCACCCGGCGCGCAGCGGCGCCCGTTGCGCGTCTGCTGACGCGCAAGGGAGGGCGGGATGACGAAGACAGCACGGCTAGCCAAGGACACGCAGAAGTTGCAGGCCGGCAGCGCCACAGAAGACGACATCCGGCCGACTGACATCGTGTTCAACTGCCCCCATTGCGGGCACAGTCTCTGCATCGACTGCCGCGGAGCAGGGTTGCTGACCAACTGCACCGAGTGCTCCGAGGAAGTCTTGGTCCCGATTCCCGACGGCATGACGGTCGAGGATCTCGACCTGACCCCCGAACAGACCATGGGGCAGTTATTCTACACGCGCCGCATGCTGGCGCGCGCCGAGCAGCGCATCGCCGAACTCGAGGAAGTCATCGCCAGCCTTAAGGATCGCCGCTCCGCTATGGAGAAGGCGCGTCTGACCACGCTGCACCACTGCGCCGACATCGCCAACCTCTGCCAGGTTGTCCAAGAGCGGCAGGGTGAGATCGCCACGGCGCTGAGCAGGATGCTCGAGATCATCGCCCGCGAGCAGCAGCACTAGCGTTTCGGCAGGTACGGATTCTCCCGGCGCTCGTCTCCGATGGTCGTCAGCGGGCCGTGGCCGGGGAGCACGCGCGTGTCGTCCGGCAGGCTCATCAGCTTCTGCAGCGACTGCTGGAGCAGTTGCATGTTCCCGCCCGGAAAATCGGTCCGGCCGATTGATCCCGCAAACAGCGTGTCTCCGGTCAGGACTAGCTTCTCCTGCGGCAGATGGAGGCAGATTCCCCCGGGTGTGTGGCCGGGCGTGAAGAGCGTCCGGACTTCGATCCCGCCCGCCGTGAGTATGCCGCCGTCAGTCAGTTCGGTCTGCAGCGACGCGGGACGGCGCGGCGGGATCGGATAAAATGGGGGCAGGCTGTTGATCGCCGAGAAGGCCCATTTTGCATCCGCCGTGTGCAGGCAGACCGGCGCAGGGTGAGTGGACAGCAGATCGTTCAGCGCGGAAACGTGGTCGATGTGTCCGTGTGTGCAGACGTACTGTGCCACCTGAAGCGAATGACGGCGCAGGAGATCGCGGATGCCGTTCGGATCCGCGCCCGGGTCCACGATCCATGCCTGCGCTGGATCGTTCCAGAGTGCCACGCAATTCACTTCGTATTGGCCAACGGCCAGGGTTTCCGATTGCATGGCCGCACAGCATAGAATCCATGCCCTGCCATGGCAATAGAAAGCTGGACACGAAGGAGCCGAAGATCGAATGGTTTTCGAAACACACCCGCCAGCCCCTTCGTATGCTTCCCCTTTCCTTCTGGTCTTCGTGTCCGTATTCGCCTGGTTTGCGGCTATTTTGCCTGCGCCTTCTTGCGCGCGGCGGCCAGTTCGAGCCACGGCCGCAGCTCAGCAAGGAACTCGCCGAACCGGGCAGAGTCGATCTGTTGGGCAGCATCGCTGAATGCGTTGACGGGGTCCGGGTGGGCTTCCACAATCAGGCCGTCCGCGCCAGCGCCGAGCGCGGCGCAGGCCAGCGGTAGCACGAGCGCACGCTTTCCCGCGGCATGGCTCGGGTCCACCAGCACGGGGAGGTGGCTTTCGGCCTTGGCCACGGCCACGCCGCCCAGGTCGAGCACGTTGCGCACGGAACGATCGAACGACCGCAGGCCGCGCTCGCACAGCACCACCTGCGTGCAACCGTTTACTAGCAGATATTCGGCTGCGGCCAGCCACTCCTCGACCGTGCTGGCCATGCCTCGCTTGAGCAGCACCGGCTTTCGCGCCGCCGCCACGTTTTCGAGCAGGTCGTAGTTCTGGGCGTTGCGCGCCCCGATCTGGTACATGTCCGTCACGTCTGCCAGCGCTTCAACGTGCGCCGGGCCCATGACCTCGGAGACGAACGCCGCGCCGGTCTCGGCCTTGACGTCACGCAGGATGCGTACGCCCTCATCGCGCAACCCTTGGAAGTCGTAGGGCGAGGTACGCGGCTTGAAAGGCATGCCGCGGATCAGGCGCACGCCTGCTGCCATGAGATGGCGCACGGCCGTGCGGAACTGGTCAGCGCTTTCGATGGCGCACGGCCCGGCGATCACGACGATTTCGCCGTTGCCGATGCGCACGCCGCCGACTGTCACCACCGAATCGGCGGGGTGGTATTCGCGCGAGACCAGTTTGTAGCGGTGCTGGATCGGAATCACGGTGTCCACGGCCGGCAGGTTGCGCAGCGCCTCGAGTGAGCGGTTGCCGAGCTCGTCGCCGATGCAGGCGACGACCGTGTGCTCCACTCCGCGGATGATTCGCGGCTGGTAGCGCAGCGACGAGACCAGGTCGCATACGGCCTGCACGTCGGCATCGGTGGACTGGGGCTTGAGTACGATGATCATGAGTTTCTCCCGGGTTAAAAACAAAACCGCGCGTCTGGCACTTTGCCGGACACGCGGTTCATTTCTGGGTCAGCCGTGCAGACGTCTACCGGACCGACCGGAACCGAGTGTCCGGCAGTCTAAAGTAGAAATACACGTTCGTCTGGTGCCACGAGTTCATTTCGATACCAAACCATTGAACACCGAACCGGCCTGTGGCGTCAAGCCCGGATAGTAATCCCAAATCTACGGTTAAGCACTGGCCGCGCCGCGAGCAAAATGCGCTTGATGCAGACACAGAGCAAGCGCGGCGGCATGTGCCGACCTTGGTCTTAGCCGTAGATTTGGGATGCACATCCCCGCTTGCCCCGGCGCGGCGATGCGGTACAATCTTGACATCGGCGGATCGCGCGGTGCGTGCTGCCGGAGGCAACCACGGGAAGGAATCTCATCATGAAGAAAACCCTTGTATGCATGGCGCTGGCAGCCGGTCTTGTCGCTGCCGTGCGCGCGGAAGAGGCTTCGTTCCAGCTCAGCCTGGTGCCGGACGTCGCGTTGTGCGACACCACGGACACGATCACCTTCCTGGCGTTGAACGTCTGGGGAATGAACCCGCAGCACTCTCTGACGATCGGCCTGATCAACGGCAGCTACGGCAAGAGCAGCGGCGTGACGCTGGGCGCCGTCAACTACACGGCCGATAATTACAGCGGCGTGCAGGCGGGCATGGTCAACTTCGTCTACTCGGACTTCGCGGGGATCCAGGTCGCCTGCCTGAACTATGTATCGGACGAGTGTTTGGGCGTCCAGTTCGGCTTTGCCAACTACGCCGGCCGGCTCAAGGGGTTCCAGTTCGGCTTCCTCAACATGGCGGCGCAGGCGGATCGCGGCCTGCAGATCGGCCTCGTCAACCTGATGCCCGAGACCCGCACCTGGTTCGCGCCTGGCACGTCGGATGTCGCGCCGGTCATGGTGCTCGCCAACTGGCGCTTCTGACCCTTCGCGAAGGATGTTCCCGATGCGCAGGCCGGATGGATGGCGGATGGCGCTCGGCCTGTCGGCCGTGCTGCTGGCGGGAGGGTGTGCGCTGGAGCCCACCGGTTCCGGCGAGGCTTCCCTGAATGCTTCCAGTCCGTCCGCCGCGTTGGGGTCCCGCGCAGGTGCACACATGGCGTTCTCGCCGCGAAGCGTCGGCGATACGCGTGTCGACTTTGGCAGCCTCCGCGCTATGGTCGAATCGCCGGCGTTCCGCGGCAAGACCAATGAGGCCTTGGCGCTGGCCTTCCACCGCTACCTGGCCAGCACCAACGACGGCGCCTGGCAGTTCTGGGCTCCTGACGAGTCCGGCGGTCGCCCGCAGGCGCGCGGCCCTGTCGCTGATCCGGTTAAGCTCCTCAACGCCTATGGCTGGATGTCCGACAGCCAGCAGGCCGCAACGCTCTACGCCCTTTATTGCGCCGCCGGAATGCCGGCGCGACAGTTCGGCATCCCCGGCCAGGCCCTCTGCGAGGTCTATTACGACAGCCGCTGGCATGTTCTGGATACGGCCCGGCGCGTTTGGTTCCGGGCGCCCGAGGGGCACATCGCCGGCGCTTGCGAACTCGCGCGCAACCCGTACGACCTGATCGTCACCAACCGCAACAAATCCATCCCCGGCAACCTTTCCGACCGCGACCTCGCCGGCTACGCGGAGATGTACGCGCAGGCCGATATGCGCGATGGACAGCCGGCCGGCGTCTGGCCGCACCGGGCCACCCGCGCGCACGCCATGGATTTCGCCCTGCGCCCTGGCGAAACCCTGGTCCGCTCCCAGCGCAGCGAGGGACGCTTCCCGTACCCGGAAAGCTGGCGCCGCCTGGCGCGCGACTTCCCCGCCGAGTGGCGGGGTGAGCCGCGTGAGCGCGAGCCCCCCTTTCGCGCCTGCGGCAACGGACGCTGGATCTACGAGCCGTGCCTTTCCGCCGAGTCGCGCGATTTCGCCGCCGGTGTGCGCGAACGCGTCGGCCTCGCGCAGACCGCCGATGGGCTCGTCGGCGCCGGGCAGTGCGTGATCCCGTTCGTTTCGCCGTATCCGTTCGTCGCCCGGCCGGATGTCTCCGGGCTTCATATCGCCTACCGCGACGGCGCGTGGATCACCGTGCGCGCCTCCGGCAACGTGCGCCTCGAGATCAGCGACCCGCTCGGCAACTGGCAGCCCGTGCCCGTGGCCGCCACCGGCGCGGAGGAACGGCTCGACGTCAGCCAGTTGCTCGAGGCGCGCTACGCTTTCGATGTCCGCCTCACCCTCGGTCCCGGCGCGCAGGTGTCAAAGTTCCGGTTCGAAGGGTGTCTCCTCACCGCGCCCGTCTCCCTGCCGCGACTCGACGAGGGGGTCAACGTCATGGTCCTCCGCAGCCGTGACAAATACGGGCTCGCCACCGTACCGTGCGACATCCTCCCCGACTTCCGCTCCATGTCCGCTGTGCCGCTCGACCGCCAGGCTGAAATCCGCCACGGCGCCGTGCGTCCGGGCATTACGCCGTGGCAGACGATTACGCCCGACGGCAGCGGTCCGGTGGAGGCGACCTTCTCTTTCGACGCGCCAGCCGACGAGCGATTCGCCTGGTTCTACGCCAGCGCCACCGTGGCCGAAGGCCCGACTAACGCGCCGCCGCGACACGCGCAACTGGAATGGAGCTGCGATGGCGGCCCGTTTCGGCCGCTGGCCGAGACCGCGCTCGACAACACGCCGCTGCAGTGGGAGTGCAGCGTGGACAGCGAGCGGATCCTCGACCGCCCCGGCCGCAACGTCCGCCTCCGCGTCACGAGCGACACACCCATCGGCGGTGTGGAGTTCGTCGGCCACCTGGATTTTGGCGCCGCGCGCGTCGTCCGCCCCGTGATCGTCCACCGCTGGCTCGAGGGGAAAGAGGAACATCTGTTCACGGCGCCGGCGGATTCGGACAAATACTGGTTCCGCTGCGGACCCAACCCCTTCGGCCATGTCATCGAAATGCGTGTGCCGTCAGACTGCGCGGAATCGCAGGCTGCCCACTGACCCTGTAGAAAGGCTGTAGGCTGTTAGGGCACCTTCCTTCTAATTCTGCGGTTTCTCCTTACAAATAGCCAAGGATTGTCCTTTAACAACCATGAACCGTCCGATCATCCTCATTGCCCCGGATTCCTTCAAGGGGACGCTCTCCGCCGACGCCGCGGCACGCGCCATTGCCGTCGGCTTGCGGCGTGCCATGCCCGGCGTGCGCTTCCGTCTGGCCCCCATGGCCGACGGAGGGGAAGGGACGGTGGACGCCGTGATTGCCGCCACGCGTGGACAGTGGCAACGCTGCCGCGTGCGCGACCCGCTGGGGCGCATCATTACCGCACGCTATGGACGTGTAGCCGGCCGCACGCCTCGCGCCGTGATCGAAATGGCTGCGGCCAGCGGCCTGCCGCTGCTTCGGCCGCGCGAACGCAACCCACTGCGCACCGGCACTGAGGGGACCGGCGACCTTCTGCGCGACGCGCTTGCCTGCGGCGCGCGGCGAATCTGCATGGGGATCGGCGGCAGCGCCACGAACGATGGCGGCACAGGCATGGCCCGCGCGCTCGGCGTGCGGTTCCTCGACCTGCGCGGCCGCGAACTGCCGTGCGGCGGCGGCGCGCTCTTGGGTCTGGTGCGCATCGACATCTCCGGGCTCGATCCGCGCGTGCGAAAAACCGTGATCGAGGTTGCCTGCGACGTCACCAACCCGCTCTGCGGTCCGCGCGGCGCGAGTGCGGTATACGGTCCGCAGAAGGGCGCCACCCCTGCCATGGTACAGCGTCTCGACGCCGGCCTGCGGCGGCTGGCCGAGGTGGTGCGGCGCGATCTGGGTGCGGATGTGGCCGATGCGCCGGGCGCGGGCGCGGCCGGCGGACTCGGGTTCGGGCTGATGGCCTTCTGCGGCGCACGGCTGCGGCGCGGCGTGGAGATGGTGGCCGAGGCTGTGAACCTGGAGAAACTGATTCGCGGCTGCGATCTGGTCATCACTGGCGAAGGGCGTATGGACAGCCAGACCCTCAATGGCAAAACCCCCATGGGCGTGGCGCGTGTGGCGCAGAAGGCCGGCGTCCCCGTGATTGCGATCTGCGGCTGCACCGGCGCCGGCTGGCAAGCCGTGCACCAGATCGGCATCGCCGCGGTCTTCTCCTCCACCACCTGCCACCTGACTGACGAAGAGATCGTCTCCGGCGCCGCGGAACGACTCGCGCGTACCGGAGAGGAGGTCGGACAGTTGCTGTGGATCGGGAAACGGTTTGGGACACAGAGGGCGGGGTTCCGAATCCGCCCTGTCTATTGATCGTTCACAGAAAGAGTGACAAGGCAGACGGGTTTCTCCAAGAGCCTTGGGAAGTTTTTCGGGGTCGGGGTCGCTATCGGAATCGGTATCGATTGTATATCCGATACCGACGCCGACCCCGATGCGATTGTCACTTTTATTCGAAAGTTCAATAATTGCGCTGGCAACGGTAAGAACCTAACAGTCTGCAGCCACCACACCCATCCCGGTTTGTGTAACACTTCAACTAGCCACTACAGGAAAAAGACATGCGCTACTTCACCATCCATACCGCATCCCGCGATTGCTTCACCAACATCACGCCGCTGGTGGCGCAGGCGGTGGAGGATCTCGGGACGCGCGACGGCGTGGTGACAGTCTTCGTACCCCACACCACCTGCGGCGTGACCATCAACGAGAATGCCGATCCAGACGTGGTTACCGACATGCTTGCCGCACTGGGCCGGATGGTGCCGCAGGAGGCTGGCTATTGCCACAGGGAGGGGAATTCCGCCGCGCACGTCAAGGCCTCGCTCATGGGCGCCTCCGTACAAGTCATTGTCGATGGTGGCCGGCTCCAGCTCGGCACCTGGCAGGGAATTTACCTCTGCGAGTTTGACGGGCCGCGCACACGTCATGTGTGGGTGAGGTAATCCCAACGCTTGGATCAAACCTATCCCATCGGGGTCGGTATCGGTATCGGGATAGCGGAGAGGCTATAGGCTGAAGACTGAAGGCGGCTAGGTCATCGGTAGGTCCGCAGCTGTGACGCGGACCTGAAGCAGCGGGCGTGCTTTGTTGGGTTGACGCCGCGCTTTTACCCGACACACAAACCATTTATCGTCCTTCGCATGCGCGTCTCTTTCAAAACATTCGGCTGCCGACTGAACCAGGCGGAGAGCGAGCGGCTGGCTGCTGATTTTGAGGCGGCCGGGTGGAACGTAGTGGCCGCCGGGGCGGTGGCGGACGTGGTGGTGTTGCACGGCTGCGCGGTGACACGCGCGGCGGAGCAGGAGTGTCTGCACCAGGCGCGCCGGATCAAGCGCATGGCGCAGGAGGCAGGCGAACCGGAGCCGTTCGTGGTCCTGGTCGGTTGCGTGGTTGAGGCCGACGTCGCGCGGCGGGACGTGGCAGGTGTGGACCTGCTTGTGGCGCGCGAAGACAAGGAGCGCCTCGCCGAGATCGTTACCGCATGTCTTGGTGTTGCTACGCCGCCGCGCGTGGAGCCGGCCACGGCTATGCCGCGCCGGAAGCGCGCGCTGCTCAAGGTGCAGGACGGTTGCGACTTCTTCTGTTCGTATTGCATCGTGCCGCACACACGCGGTAAACCGGTGAGCCGCCCATGGCAGGCGGTGCTCGATGAGGCTCGCGCGCTGGCCCGCGCCGGGTTCGCCGAACTGGTGGTCACCGGCTGCAACGTGGCCTGCTATCGCTCCGGCGCACGCGGACTGGCCGACCTGGTTGCCGCCATCGCGGCGCTTGACGAGGTGCATCGCATCCGCCTGAGTTCGATCGAGCCGTCCACTTCCGAGCGCGAGATTGTCGAGCTCATGGCCGCCTGTCCCAAACTCTGCCGCCACCTCCACCTGCCGCTGCAGAGCGGCGACGCCGATACGCTCCGGCGCATGGGACGGCGCTACACGCCCGAGGCGTATGCCGAGACCGTTCGGTACGCGGTCGGCTGTTTGCCGTTGCTGGGATTAGGCACAGACCTGATTACCGGCTTTCCGGGTGAGTCGGACGAGGCGTTCGCGCGCTCGCGGGCGTTCGTGGACGGTCTACCGTTCAACAATCTGCACGTCTTCCCCTACAGCGAGCGCCCCGGCACGCCGGCCGCGAATCGGACGGACACAGTGCCGCTGGCCGTGCGCAAGGCGCGCGCCCGGGAGCTGATCCGTCTGCGGGAGGAGAAGCGTGCGGCGTTCGCACGGCAGCTTGTGGGGCGGCCAGCGGAGGTGCTGATCGAAAGCGTTGGCCGCGACGGCTGCGGCCGCGGCTGGAGCGGAGAATATCTGGATTGCCGGGTGGATGGTGTCGTTCGCGCAGAAATCGGCAGCATCGTCGCCTTCCAGCCGGAACGGGCAGAGGCCGGGGTGCTGTATGGCGGCAGGTGAACCGCAGAGTGTTTCTGGTTGAAGGGAACTTCAAAAATCTGCGGTTGGCTGTTCGTCATTCTGCGGTTTGGTCAGATAGCCCGCCCGGCTCACCTTAAAATCTCTTCCAGCAGCGCCGGGTCGACAGTGATCCCGGTGCGGACTTCGCCGATGCGGAC
>Ga0118677_10002921_pt1 | contig 33486 bp, 22 predicted proteins | sample AliMusrvi5mmetaG_FD_86154 | JGI IMG/M metagenome (GOLD analysis project Ga0118677, IMG submission 86154) | reverse complement strand
GCCGGGCGCCATGGCGTCGGCAGCGCATCCTGGCCGAGCATGTTGTGGCGCAGTTGCGCGGCGTCTCCGGCGTCGCCAACTTGATTACAGTCAATCCACCCGAACCCGCCGCGGATACCAGCCGGCAGATCGAATGCGCTTTGGGCCGTAGCGCCGGGCTGGATGCGCAATGGATCACTGTGGAAGCATATAAGGGCAAAGTGGTGTTGCGCGGCAGCGTCCGTTCATGGCAGGAATACGATCTGGCGGAAGAAATTGCCTCGCGCGCGCCCGGTGTCTCAGACATCGCCAATCATCTGGCAGTTTTGCCATAACGAGAGGCGAATAACTGAAATCAGTTATTCGCAATACCACACGCCAGTGATGCAATCCGCCAATCCGCGCAGTATCCTGTAGTGGGCATACACTAAGCAAACTAAAGTTCAACACGAACATCGCCGCTCTCATTGACACACATTGTCGCTCGTCGTAATACACCGTTGCTCATCACGGTCATTCATTCTAAAAATGCCTTGACGTCATGTGAACACCATGACGCCGTAGCAGGCAATGCTCTTCGGGTCAGTATCCGCCAGGGTATCCGAAGAGTATTGCTGCTCTCCAAACGCCGGCAGCGCAACCCCTCCCCTCCCTCTCCCAGTTGCCGGCGCCTTTTTCATGCCCCTTGTATTTGCCATTTGTGCTTATGGGTGCATACTATCCATTTGTATATCTGATTCCATCTGGAGATAGAACCAACCAATGAGTAAAGTAGATGTGGTCGCTGGAAAACCAAAAACTGGCATTCGTGGTCTTCCGCGTAACGTGTGGGCTGTCAGCGTGACGAGCTTTTTCATGGATATGTCGAGCGAGATGGTGCTGCATACGCTCCCCTTATTTCTGGCCAATGTGCTGGGTGTGCAAACCAATGTCATCGGTCTGATCGAAGGCATTGCCGAGACAATCTCAAGCGTCCTGAAACTCTTCTCAGGCTGGTTGTCGGATCGTTTGCGCGCGCGCAAGTGGCTGGCTGTGACCGGTTATGCCATCTCGGCACTCTCAAAGCCGTTCTTTTTTATTGCCGTAGGCTGGCAGGCAATTGCCGCCGCGCGCTGGGCTGACCGCACCGGTAAGGGCATTCGCACCGCACCGCGCGATGCGCTTGTCGCCGACTCAATCACTCCTGAGCAACGCGGCATTGCCTTCGGGTTTCACCGCGCCGCCGACACCGCTGGCGAGATGCTGGCGCTGGTGATTGCGCTGGTCGTGGTCTGGCTGGTGCAGCAAGGGGCGCAGGAACTCAGCCTGACGACGTTTCACACTATCGTGCTAGTCAGCCTCGCCCCTGCGGTGCTGGCCGTGCTGTCGCTGGCCATCGGAACGAAGGATGTGCCAGTGCTCAAACAGCGTGATGCGCCCAAATTCGCATTTCGTTCGCTGGGCAAACCGTTCATGACCTTTATGGTCATCGTCGGCATCTTCACACTGGGCAACTCGTCGGATGCCTTCCTGGTGCTGCGCGCACAGGAACGCGGGTTGAACGTGGCAGGCATTCTGGCGATGCTCGTGACCTTCAGCCTGATCTATACCGTCATCGCCACACCGGCCGGATCACTCTCTGACCGGATAGGCCGGCGACGCTTGATCATTGGCGGCTGGTTGGTATATGCGGCTATTTACTTCGGCTTCGGGCTGGCGCAGACCGGGTGGCAAATCTGGCTGATGTACGCCATCTACGGCGCCTACTACGGCATGGCATTCGGCACGAGCAACGCGCTTATCGCCGATCTGGTCCCCGCCGAACTGCGCGGCACCGCCTATGGCACGTATAACTTTGTCCTCGGCATCCTGGCATTTCCCGCCTCGGCCATCGCCGGCATATTGTGGCAGGGCATCGGGTCATGGGGAGGGTTTGGCGCGTCTGCGCCGTTCTACTTCGGCGCAGTGCTGGCGTTGATCGCCGCAATCATGATGTTGTTCTGGAAACCTAAAGTCGCAATGAAATAAAAGGCGTGCGCGGGAAAGATGTCTGACTTCTCAAAGAAGTCAGACATCTTTCCCGCGCACCATCTCACGCGTCAGTTCAGGGCCGCCGCGCCAGGCCAGGCCGAGTTTGACGATCCAGTCCATCACGAAGAAGGTGTAGCGCTGGTAGTGTTTGCGATAGAACAGCCACATCGAACGGTCGAATTCGTATTGCGCCTTGGCGCTCTTACGACTGGCGGCGCGCTTGACGTGCTGCACGGTGACCGCTGGGTAATACATCACTCGGTACGGGAAGCCTGAGGGTGTGCGTTGTTGTTTGACGCGCAGACACCAGTCCAGGTCCTCGCCGTACATGAAGAACTGCTCGTCGAGCAGCCCGGCCAGCTTCAGCGCCTCTGCCCGCACCAGCATGCACGCGCCGACGACCGAGTCCACTTCGGTTTGTTGATCGATGCTTAAATAGGTCATGTTGTAGCGTCCGAAAAGGCGACTATGCGGGAACAGCTTGCTCAGCCCGATCAGCCGGTAGAACGACACTTCGGGCGTGGGGAAGCTGCGCCGGCAGGCCATGTCCAGTGTGCCGTCCATCAGCATCAACTTGGGGCCGACCACGCCTACATCGGGGTTGGCATCGGCAAAGGCGAGCATCCCGCTGAGCGCGCCGGGCGGCACAACTGTGTCGGGGTTGAGCAACATGGCGTAACGCGCCTGCGGTGCATCAGGAAAACCAAAGACGCGCAGCCCCTGATTGTTACCCGCCGCAAAGCCGCCGTTTTCAGGGCTGCGGATAAGCGTCACTTCGGAGAACTGCGCGGCCACCCTGTCGGCGCTGCCGTCGGTCGAGCAGTTGTCCACGACGCAGGTGACGAAGTCGAGACCGCTTTGCCGGCGCAGCGACGCGAGGCAGTCAGCCAGCAGGTCGCGCGTGTTGTAGTTCAGGATGACAATGGCAAGATCACGCATAAGTTCATTATAGTTATGGCTGAGCGCGCGTGGATCCCAGTCCTATACATGTGATGATCGTTCACTCGTCGTTTATAATTATCGCATGCAGCAAATGACGGATACCCACCGGTCGCTTGACTCGATTGACCGCCTGCGCAGTTTGTACGCGAGCGGTTATCGGAGTGATGTTATCGATCGATCCATTGTGAAACTGTTGAGTATCGAACGCTTTGCTATTGAACGCCAGTTGGTGGACCTGCAGTCACACTTGTCTACATATGAGTCTCAGTATGGCATGTCATCATCAGATTTCTACGCAGAGTTCAAGTCTGGCAGACTCGGCGATGATATGGACTACTTTGAATGGGCGGTTTATTATGAGATGTGCAACAGTGCGTTGAGTCACTTAGCGTTACTTGATCAAACACTGACTCAATGAACCCAGTTGAGTATCTCGCGGAAATTCAAGCGCAACTCGTCGCCAGAACCACTGTCGAGTCGTTCAAAATCATCGCTGAGCGGGTACTCCCTGATAGCGGTTATTTCCGCGCGCGATTGCGATTGAGCAATGGCGATTTTCTTGAGATTGCCGAATATTTTTCCTACGACGGAGATACCTGCCGCCCAACAGCTTATCGTTTTCAATGGATGAACGAGCCGCAAACGCAACTGCGGCGTAGATGGGACAATGTAGCTCACTTTCCTCAACTGGAAAACGCTCCTCACCATGTGCATATCGGAGATGATGAAACAGTGGTACCTGGCCAACCTCTCGATATCCTGGAACTGTTACGCATTGTTGATCGTGAATTATCAGGAACTGCAAGTTAACAACTTGGATTAGGGTTCAACTCTGTACAGAGCAACCTGCCGATTCTCCGATCCACTGCCTGGGAAGTAATAGGGCATGTCGAGATGGACCACCTCGGTCAGCGTATACACGCTCCGGAGGCTCTCGGTAGCCGGTATCACCTCAGCGCCATCCTCCAGCAGGTATACGGGTGTGTTCTCCGCGCGCAAGGCGCGCACGAACTTCACTGTCTCGTCTCCAGTCCACTTGCCGGGGCGGAAGGTCAATCGTCCGGCGTACAGATCGACCGCGCCGCTGTTAAGCGAACAACCGATCACGGCGTTGGCGGGAGTGAGTTCCGCGAGTTGCGTGAAGGAGGCGCGCTGTTCGCGCACCAGATACCCGAACGCGTCGAATCCGTGCGTGACCGGCAACGCTAGCGTGTCGATGGAGCGCAGGACGAGCACGAATGAAAGCCCCACTAGCACCAGCATGCCCGCGACAGCCGGGAGAAGGCGCGAGACATACGCCTTCAAGCGCAAACGCAAGTTGTAGTGGGCGCTCTTATCTGGCGACGCAGCCGGTCGTTGCAGGAGGTGCAACACCAGCCAGACAATGCCAAACGCGGCAAGAAAGCTGAGCACCGGGAACAACGACAGGATGTCGCGCGGACGCAGGTAGGCGTAGGCGATATGCAACACAAAGAGCGGCGCGAAATAGAGGATGAGGGTGGTGAGCGCGCGCCGGTTGCGCTGCCACAATGCAATCAGCCCGATCACGATCAATGGGATCAGCATGCCAAACTCGCGCGGCGACGCCAGTTCAAACGTGATGCGCATCAGCGTTTCCGGCAGGCGCGCAAGTGAGAAGTTGGCGAACTCCTCGGAGCCGGTGCTGAATGGGCTGCCAAAGGCAAGCGTGTGATAGATCAGCACTGGCAGCGCCGCGGCGAATGCGCCTGCGCCAAACGCAAATACTGTCAAGGCATGGCGCCGAACCCAATCTAGCAGCGAATGACCCGGCTGGTGCGGTATACGCGCGTTTTCAATCGCTGTAGGCGCGCTGCGTGCGCCGCTGAGCAGCACAAACAAGAGCGCCGGCGCAATCAACACCTGGGTGTAGCGCACATCGAAGGCGATGCCAAGCGCGATGCCGCTGAGGGCCGCCAGAGCCAGCCGCCGGATCAGCGTTCTTTGTGCCACGCCAGTCAGCCGTTGCGCCACGCTGTGCGTCGTCACGGCTATTGCAGCATACCCCGCGCGCATGGCGAGCGCGACAGCCAATAGCGAAAACAGTTGCGCGGCGATGTCGGCCATGGGGATGAGTTGCCATTCGACCTGTTGATACGAGGTGGCAGTGAGCGCGACGGCAAGCGCGGCGACGGCGAACGCAAGCCCGCCTTCGGTCGATTGCGTTGGCAGGGAACGGGATGGCGCCTGTTGGGAACCGACACTGTTCCGTTCCCGGTGGATCGCAGGCGTAGCCAGAATTCGTTGCGCCAATCCGTCTTCGAGCGCTTGTGCCATGTCGGCAGGGTCGGAACGAGGCGGCGCCACTTCCCTACCGAGCATGGTGTGTGACAGTTCCCAGATGACCGCGAATGACAGTAGCGAGAGTAGCGGGGTGATCAGGTAGAGCCCTTGTTCACCGGCGAGCAGGTACCCCAGCGCGGTGAAGACGGCGTATCCCGGCGGCCACACAGTCGTGGCGATGCGTTGCACGTCCTGGGGCAGTTTGTAACCGATGTGGATGATCGGCTCGGATGGGATATTCAGGTCGTAGGTCAGCCGGATGAGCGGGAACTGGTGGAACACCGTGCCGTGTTGAGCCAGATCGACGCCCATCTGCGCATACGCGTAGGGGTCGCTGCCGCTCACGCCGTATGTGTGAAGCGTGAGTGCGTTCCATGATGCCCATGCCGCTGCGCCGACGACGAGTGCTACTGCGGCGATCTGGACGAAGCGCCGGTCGATGACCTGGTTCACGATTGGATGGCGCGCGACCTGCTCATTCTGAGCAACGGGTTGGGCGGCGTGATAGAACGATATCGCGAGCGCGTACACGGCCATCACGATGATCCACAGCAGCAGGTTGAGGATCGAACTCCACGGTTCGATCACCCCCGCCGAGCCGTCGCCAGTGACGGATTGCACGCTGAGCGCCACAGCCAGCCGCGCGGCGGTGACCAGATACACAACGAAGAGCGGCGCGAGCGAAGTCAGGGTGAGATTGGAGAGTAGAGATTGGAGATTGTGCCTATGTATGATGGCTTGAATGAGCAGGGAGAGCAGGTGGGGGGACAGGATCAGCCCGACGAGCGCCGGCCCATACCACAAGGGTTGACGCAGCGCGCTCGCGACGAGCAGGCTGCCGAAGAGGTGCAGCCCGATCCACAGCAATGAGGTGGTGAGACGCCAGGCTGGTTGGTCCTCGCGAACGACTTGAAAGCGAATGGCGTTGTTGGAGTAGACAAGGGCGCCGACTGTGTTGCGATTGATGGGTCGGTTGAACACCATGGCCCCGATGCCGTCGCCGATCACATCGTCGCGCAACGCGCCGACAATTACACGCGGGATGAAGGGCAGGATGGCGATGAATGCGGCGATCAGCCAGCCGGCGCGCAACCCGAGTGGTGCGATAGCAAAAAGTCGCCCGATCGCAACGGCCGCGACGACTCCTCCGACGAGCGCCTGCACTGCGGCGACATCGCGCGGGATGTGCGTGGTGTTCGCATTGCGTTTCAGGAAAACGAATACCCCGGCAGCCGCATAGCCCAACCCGGCGAGTACGACCAGCCACATCAGCGCCCCAGCGCGTTCATCCAGGACAGTGGGATCGAGCCAGTAGGACAGCTTCAGCAGATTGTTGATGTGCATCGGTCAATATTATCCGCGATGCGCTGTGCCATTGGCCTGATAGAACTGGCGCGCCGCGGCGAACAAATAAGGTGTGCGTTACACGGAAGCACCGGAGTTGAAGGGAAAGTAATGGTCAGGGCCGGTCGATGTCCATTTCCATGAAGACCACGATCGGCCTCAATGCCTCCGGAAAGTCGGGCGGTGCACTTACGCGGTGGAATCCGGCCGCTTCGTAGATGGCGTGCGCGTTGGTCATGCTCATGTGGCTGTCCAGCACGAGGCGCCGATAGCCGGACCGGCGAGCTTCGGCAATCAATCGATCGACCAGTTGCTGACCGATGGCGGCCCCTCGAAAGCGCGGGCGCACATATAGTCGTTTCAACTCAGCCGTGATTGCATCGTGTCCTTTCAAAGCAATGCACCCGGCCGGCTGATCATCCTGCAGTGCGAGCAACAGGCGCCCGGATGGCGGTGTATATATACCTGGAAGCGTGGCAAGCTCGCGCTCCAGCCCATGGAAGGTCGGCGCCTTATCGTTGTCGGCAGCTAAAGTGAAAGCCCATGCGGTATATTCATACAGCAACGCCTGCATGGCCTGGATTTCGACTGGTGTGGTAACCTGCAAAATGGTCAGCATATCCGTTATTCTATCCGCCCGCATCTAAACGGACAGGCGTCGCTTCTCAATCGCGTCTTTGAGCAACCCCTGCACTATCTGCGGATTGCCCTTGCCCTTGGTGGCTTTCATCACCTGGCCGACAAAGAACTGGAACAGCTTGTCCTGCCCCGCCAGGTAGCCCTTGAGTTGGCCGGGGTTGGCGTCGAGTGCATCCTGCACGGCTTTGTCAAGCGCGCTGGTGTCGCTGATCTGCGCCAACCCTTTGGCATCCACAATGGCCTTCGCACCCTGACCGGTCGCGAACATCTCCTCGAATACGCTCTTGGCGGTGTTGATGTTGACGACCTTGTTCTCGACCATCTCAATCAGTTCGGCCAGCTGCGCCGGCGAGGCTTTCACCGCGTTAATGCCGGCAGAGACGCCGGCGCTCCCCATCAGGCGGAACAACTCGCCAGTAATCCAATTTGCTGCCGCCTTGGCGCGGGCGGGGATACCGCCCATCGCGATTTCGAAATACTCGGCCACGGCGCGGTCGCGGGTCAGCACGACGGCGTCGTAGGCGCTCAGGCCGTAGGTCTGCGTGAAGCGATCCTGCCGGCTCAGCGCCAGTTCGGGCACACGCTTGCGCACAGACTCGAACCATTCTTCGCTGACATCCAGGGGCGGCAGGTCGGGTTCGGGGAAGTAGCGATAATCGTGCGCCTCTTCCTTATCGCGTTGCGTCACGGTCACACCGCGCGCGTCGTCCCAGCCCATCGTCACCTGGTGCACCTTCCCGCCGCTGTTGAGCACTTCGGTCTGGCGCTTGACCTCATACTCGATGCTGTCGCGGACGGCGCGGAGTGAGTTCAGGTTCTTGATTTCGACCTTCGTCCCGAATGGTTCCGTCCCGATCGGGCGCAGGCTCATGTTTGGTTCGCCGCGCATGGCGCCTTTCTCCATGTCACCGCTGCTGACGCCCAAATAACGGACGATATCGCGCAACGCGCTGAGGAAGGCATAGGCTTCATCGGCAGTGTGAATGTCGGGCTCGGTGACGATTTCGATCAGCGGCACACCGGCGCGGTTGAAGTCGACGAACGAACTCCCGCCGATGTGGGTGAGTTTGCCGGTATCCTCTTCGAGGTGCGCGCGGCGGATGCGCACACGCTTGCGATAGCTCTGCTCGGTCCAGTTGCCGCTGGCGCTGTCACGCACGTCGATATCAATATAGCCGTCGTAGGCGATGGGATACTCGTACTGGGTGATCTGATAGCCCTTCGGCAGGTCGGGGTACCAGTACGACTTGCGCTCCCAGAAGGTGTGGCGCGCGATTTTACAGTTCAGCGCCAGTCCGATCATCATGGCGTTTTCAACGGCGCGGCGGTTGATGACCGGCAGTGCGCCTGGCATAGCCAGGCAGGTCGGGCAGACGTGTGTATTCGGTTCTGCGCCAAAGAACTCAGCCGAGCACTGGCAGAACATCTTGCTGGCGGTGTTTTGCTCGACATGCGTTTCCATGCCGATGACGATTTCGTATTCCATGTTCCTTTGAATCCTTTAGGATTGCTCACCCTATTTTCAAATCAGGCAGCACATCCATATCGAGTTGATCGCGCGCGCCGCGCAGATAAGCGTAATGCGCCGCGGCGCCGATCATGGCCGCGTTGTCGGTGCACAACGCCAGCGGCGGGAACAGGACGGTAAATGATCGCGCCGAGCGCGCGCCGGCGATGGCGGTGAGGCGTTCGCGCAATGCCTGGTTGGCAGATACCCCGCCGCCCACGACAATGCCTTTGACGTCGTAAGCCTCGGCGGCGCGCACCGTTTTTTCGGCCAGCCAGTCGACGACGGACTCCTGGAAACTGGCGGCGATGTCGGCTACGGGCACGCGCGGCGACACGCCATGCGTCGCATCCGCCGCCCCGCCGAACTTGCGCAGCGCATACAACACGGCGGTCTTCGCGCCGCTGAACGAGAAGTTATACGGCTTGTCCATGCGCGGACGCGACAGCTTGAAGCGTGTCGGGTTGCCCGAACGGGCCGCTGTCTCGATGGCAGGGCCGCCTGGGTATCCCAGCCCCAGCATGCGCGCTACCTTGTCAAACGCCTCGCCGGCGGCATCATCCACGGTGTTGCCAATCAACTCATACTGGCCGTGATCGCGCACCACTACCAGTTCAGTGTGGCCGCCTGAGACGATCAACGCGAGCAACGGGAAAGGCTGTTCGCCCAGGCGCGTGATAGGCGCGTCTTCCAGCCAGTGCGAGTAGATGTGACCTTCAAGGTGGTTGACGCCGATCAACGGCAGGTCGCGCGCCAGGCAGATGCCTTTGGCTGCGTTGACGCCCACGACCAGCGAGCCTGGCAGCCCGGGGCCTTTCGTCACGCCGACGGCATCGATTGATTCCCAGGTTGCGCCCGCGTCATGTGTGGCGCGCTGGATGACGGTCGCAATCGCCTCGATATGCGCGCGCGAGGCCATCTCAGGAAATACGCCGCCATATTGCTGATGCAGTTCGATTTGCGACGCGATGACGTTGGAACGGATGTAGCGCCCATTGTCAATGACGGCGGCCGCCGTTTCGTCGCATGATGTTTCGATTGCCAGAATGCGAGTCGGGCGTGTGTCACTTAAGCCGGTGTCCATCGGGATTGTCATTGCTGGCTATTATAAAGAGGGAGATTGGAGATTAGGGATTGGAGATTCGAGACTGGAGTCAATCTCCAATCCCTCTGTGTCGAATGGGCCCGACAGGACTCGAACCTGTGACCTCTGCTATGTCAAAGCAGTGCTCTAACCAACTGAGCTACGTGCCCGTACCGTCTTAGTTTTGGGATTATAGCAGAAACAACGGGTTATGCAAATATCGAAGTGCACATTTGCACATTCATGCACATTCGGAACGGTGCTATAAAAAGGACGCCATCACGTAATTACCGCTCGCATATAGGATAATCCTGGTAGGAGCGGATTGATTCCGTCCGCCCGTATAAACCGTAGACGCATTAGAGAAAAATATGACACACAGCCTCATCACACGCAAGCCAACATCCGGTATTGTTCAATTACTCTGTCAGCTAAGCCTGCCGATACTGGCAGCGATCTGCATCACCATCGGAGCAACAGTCATTCCTGAAAACGCAAGTTCTGTTGATGATGCAAGTGCGCCGGGACTGATGCTACAGCCGGCGGCCCGTATTACCAACGTAGATTGCATGTCGCGGCGCGTGGTGAATACCACTGCGGATAACGGCGCCGGCACGTTGCGTCAGGCCGTCGCTGATGTCTGTGCGAACGGCACGGTCGTGTTCAGCCCGGCTGTATTCAGCGTCGCGCTCACGATCACATTGGCGCCGGCAGGGCAGATCGAGATCGACAAGTCGCTGACGATCGATGGCGCCGATGGCGGCGTCGTTGAACCCACAATCAGCGGCAACGGCAGCACCCGGGTATTCCAGGTGGATGGTGGCGCTCAGGTCGTTCTGAACAAGCTGATCATCAGAAATGGCTACTGCAATGGCTGCAATGGCGGCGGCATCTACAACAGCAGCGTGCTGAGCATTACAAATGGCACACTCATCAGCAATAGCGCGAATTCCGGCGGCGGCGTCTACAACAGCAATGAAGGCGCCCTGACCGTGACATCAGTTGATATTCTGAGCAATCAAGCCGTTATCGGCGGCGGGATTTACAACGATGGCGAGGCAAGCGTCAGCGGAAGCTACTTCGGCGCGAATACTGCAACCGGCTCAGAGACCGCTACTGCCAGCGGCGGCGGCTTTTACAATAACAATGTGCTGAACGTTCATGGCAGCATGTTCTCTCACAACAATGCTAATAGCGGAGCGGGGATATGGAATGGCGGCGCGCTGAGCACAACGGATGTCGAATTCTTCGACAATGAAGCCGATGAAACGGGCGGTGGCATTTTGAATAGCGGTCAGGCAACTATAGTGAACAGCTCACTCGTCTACAATTCGGCTGGGTTGGGCGGCGGAATGCTTAATGAGCCGGGCGGCGTGCTGACCGTGACGAACAGCACGCTCTACGGAAACAGCGCTCTATGGAACGGTGGACTCTACAATCGCGGCGCCGTTCGAATCATCAACAGCACGCTGACCTCTAATAATGATGGTTCAGCCATTAGCGGCCATGGCGATGGTTCAGCCGTTGGCAACCATGGCGACGGGTTGGTGTTTCTGGTAAATACGATTCTTGACAGGTGCGATAACGACAGCAGCAGCCTGATCGAGGATGGCGGCCACAACCTGGATTCGGGCACGAGTTGTGGTTTCGGCCTTTATGACGTTACGCATTCGCTGTCGAATACCGATCCACTCCTTGGGCCGCTCGCAAGTTATGGCAGCGCCACACTTCTCCTGGGACTGACCGTGCCAAGCCCGGCGGTGCGAGCCGGCGACCCGGCAGCATGTCCGGCAACGGACGAACGTGGAATGCGGCGTCACCTTCCCGCGAGTTGCGATATTGGCGCATTCGAGTCAAACTGGAACTATTCCTATCTGCCATTTACCCGGCATTGACCCGGCGATGAGTTCATCAACCATAAGGAACCTAAATCATGATTGACGCCCTGCGCACCCCGCACAAGACCAACCGCCTGCTCCTCGCGCCGTCGCACCGCGCCGGCGAGTTTGACAGCCATGCTATCGACTGTCCGTTTGTGTTCGCGCACGACGGGCGCTTCTACATGACGTTCGTCGGCTGGGACAGCATCGGGTATCGCACCGGGCTCGCTAGTTCCGACGATCTGTTGCACTGGCGCAAAGAGGGCATGATCATCGACCGCGGCGCAAGCGGCTCGATCACCGAATACAACGTTGCGCTGACCTGGATCGCGCGCGATAACGACCTGTTCGGCGCAGGAACACTCAAGCGCATCAATGGGCGTTATCTTGGCGCGTATCACACCTACCCGCGCCCCGGCTACGAGGCCGGTTCGGCTGCGATCGGGCTGTGCTGGAGTGACGACTTGCGCCATTGGGAACTCGATGAACCATTCCTGCATTGCGACGACCCGGACGCAGCCGCATGGGAGCGCGGCGGGTTATACAAGGCGTGCCTGATCGAGCATGCTGGCGTCTATACGATGTTTTACAACGCCAAGAACATCCCCGAGGGGGGATGGCGTGAACAGACCGGCGCGGTGACATCCACCGACCTGCGCCACTGGCGCCGTCTGCCGGAGAACCCGTTGTTGCGCGTCGGCCCCGCGGGCGCGTTCGACGACTACTTTGCCAGCGATCCATGTGTGCTCAAGCTCACCGGCGGCCGGTGGGCCATGTTTTACTTCGGCAACAGCAGTGACGGCCACGCCCGCGACAGTGTGGCATTGTCAAACGATCTCATTCACTGGGAAAAGTCGGGCGAACTGCTCCTCGACGTGGGGCCGGCGGGATCGATCGACTCGCGCCACGCGCACAAGCCGTCGATGTTCTACCATGCCGGTGTGCTCTATCACTACTACTGCGCCGTCGCCCCTGCGCCTGATCCCCATCTCGGCGACATCGTCCACGACGAGTTACGCGGCATATCAGTCGCCGTGTCGCGGCAGGCATAGCCCCTGCAAAGGCTGGACTTGCATAGCGCGTCATCAACACAAGTCCCTTCGCAGGGGTGGGTTACACGACATTAACTCTGCGAAGGGAACACCGTGTGGCTTGCGCGATTCGCCCACCTGCGTTATCTTCGCTTGCACCATGACCAGCCCAACCCCGATATCTACTGATGTGTTCTGTGACATGACGCCCGAGGCACAACGCGCCTATTATGGCGAGAATGGTTTCACCATCGTCCCCGGCGCGATCAAGCCCGATCATCTGTCTGAAATCCTGTCCGATATTGACCGACTGGGCTGGGGCGCAGCGGAACACAACTTCTGGTCGTCCCCGGCAGTAGCGAGGCTGGTCGAGAACGAGGCTGTCCTCGCCGCAGTGCGCAACCTCTACGGCCCGGACATTCGCTTCTTCAAGGGCGTTTATGTGGCGCGCCCGCCTGCGCAACGAGCCGCAGGAGACCTGGGAAGACAGGGGCTGCACATCGACTACGGCACCGCGGAGAATGCCCAGGACTTCCGAAACTTCTCGGCATCGTGGGTGAACATCGGCTTTTATTTTACCGATCTGACGCCCGATCACGGCCCGCTCTGGGTGGTTCCCGGCAGCAACCGCCGCTACGAGATTGGCCCCGGACGCAGCCTCGAACACATGGCTGGCGACGCCCGTATGGTGCTGGCGCGCGGAGGCGATGCGGTGTTGTTCCACTGCTTCACTGTCCACGCGGGCGGCTACAACTACTCGCAGACCAGCCGCCGCGCCATCTTCCTCTCGTACCGTCCCGCGTGGGCTGAACGCCCCGAACAGATGGCGGTGTGGCCCGACCCAGTGATCGCCGCCGCATCACCCGAAGGCCGGCGTTTACTCGTCGGCTAATCCGCGTTCATAAGCCGCTCAGCCCATATAGCACACCTGACCCTGCGAGGGATCATCTTCCGATATCGTTGCGCGCAAGTTCAACCCTCGCAGGGAGTCTCTCTCTCCCTCTTCACCCCTTCACCTCATCTCCTCCGCTCCTCAATGGTGATCATCCACCGCCGTATGGTCGTGGAACATGCCCTGCGCGTGCATGCGGTTGTGCAAGCTGCGGTGCGCCGATTGCAACACCAGCCGCATGCGCTTGTAGACCACATCCTCGGCGCGCGTGCCCACGGTGTCGATGTAGGCCAATGAGCCCTCGATCTGTTCGAGAATCGTGACCGCGTCCGCCGCGGCAAGCATTTGCGAACCCTCAACCGTGATCATGACTGGTGACGAATGCGCCGCGATGATCTCGCGCTTGTCCGCGTGATTCCCGCGCACCAGCAAGGCCAACCATGCACTCTTGTCCACGCGGACAGACCAGTGACCCGCCGCGTCGCCGCTCGTTACGGTGACGCTTTCACGGATTTCGCCGTTAACCACCAGTTCGACGCGCGACAGCGGCACTGTCACGCTGCTGACTTGCCATGTCACATCCACCGTGCCGCCGCTGGCAGACAGGACGATGCGGCTGCCCATCGGTTTGCCATCCACCGCGAAATCGAGCAGAGGCCCATAGGTGACGAATGTCTCGGCGCGGCGCACGGCGTCCATCCAATTCGCATATGTGAATCCCTCGCGAGCGTCCGGCGGGATGCGCGCATACGTGCGCACCGTGCCGACCGCGGTGTCGGCAGACATCTTGTCTGTGCCGCCTACGGCAGCCACCAGGTACCCGCAATTCAGGTAACGGTACCAGTCGGATAGCGAGTATGGGTCGATACCACTATATAGGTCGCCCCACGACGTCATCTCCACCGCATCGACATCGCCGTTCACGACCGCCGCGGCGTGTTCGGCGCGCGGGTTCGGGAAGTGCGGCAGCACGACTACGCCGCCTTGCTGTTTGCATTGCCTGGCCCATTCGCTCAGCAGAATTTCGATCGGGTCGCCCAGCGCGGACTCGTCCGGCCCGCCGGTGGTCATCGGCGCGATGATGCGCCCGTTGTAACCCAGCAGCGAAATATGACCGAGCACGTGCTGGCGGTTCTCAGTGCCCACGCGCACGAGGTACTCGCCGTCGCCGCCGGCCTCCTTCGCGCCCCACGTGGCGTGGCCGTCGAAGTCACCCACATTGGTCATCAACTCGCCCCACTGGCTGGCCAGCAAGTTGATCACGTTGACGCCTTCCGCCGATCCTTCGAGCAGCGCCGATATTGGCGAGAGGAAGTGCACGTGCGTGTCAGCCGTCACCCAGCCTCTTTCGCGCCACGATAACACCCTCTCCAGTTCGATGGTGATCTCACGCGTGTCCGCAGTCACCTCAATGACCCGCCGCACCGGCCGAATCTCGAAGCCCTTCGACACCTCGATGTAAACCTTGCCGTGCGGCAGGTCGATCGTCGTTTCGCCGTTGATATAGGTGCAGGCATGCGCGCGTTGATGCGCAAAATCCACGCTGTAGTCCTCAAACCAGGCCGGATTCGGGATGCGGTGGCGATCCACCGGCGCGAGATATTCGCTGGCGGCGCCATGCACATGCAACTTCACTGGCACGGCCTTGGCGCCGCCGTGCTCGACCACGCGCAACGTAACACGCTGTGTCGCCGGCGACACCGGCTGAATAGCCCCATCCGCCTGCCCGGCCTCCACCTGCACTGCCGGAACCACGCGCGTCCCGCCCGCCCCATCAATGAGGTGGAAACAGGCCTCCGCATGTGCGGTGTACTCGACCAGCACCTCCTGCTCGGAGAGATGCGGAATCTGGTTGTTGTACGTCTTACCCCACGCCTCGTTCAGGTAGACCGCGCGCGGACTCGCCGAGATCACCTGACCCAGATCGAGTTGGATCTGTCCCAGCAGCCCATTGTCATCAAGCCGCGCATTAAATCGCTCGCCGGGCGGCAGGCTAAGCACAGCCTTGCGGCGCGTCCGCCAACGCAACGGCAGCGACGACGCATCTCCTGCTGTCACCGCCGAAATGACGATCACGCCGCACACCGGTTCAAAGCGGATGCCAACGATGGCCTGAGTGGGGCGCGGATTCTCCCACGACCACAGCCAACTGGTCCATGGCCCGGCATCGTTCGTGAAGGCGCGCGTCTGCAGCCGTCCCCAGTCTCCGATCTGCTGCTGGTGGGATGCTTGCAGCGGGTGCGGTTTGCGCATTGCGACAGCCTCGAAGCAGTTCTCCCCCCAATTGCGATCCACCGGGCCAACCTGGCGGCGCCTGCGGATAGCGACGCGTTCTTCAACGCCATCGGCGTACTGGATGACATAGTCTGCCGCGTGTTCGCCCAACTGACCGTGCCCGCGCGATGCGGGGATAAAACCGCTGGCGTTGGTTTGAGCCGCGCGAACGTCCGAGGTGTGCATAAACACCAGTTGCCGCGCCATGATCGGCACAAACTCAACGCGCGCGGGTTGATCCGAAACGGTAATCGGGGCGCTCGCGTCAAACGGAATACCCCAGCCGGTGCAATCGCCCTCCGGCGCGTGCTTCAACGCCTGCATCATAGTGGCCGTGACGCGCGCAGTTGCAAGTTGATCGGCCAGCGGCGCGGCCTGAACGCCCTGCAAGCCGATGGGGGTAAACAACGACGATTGTGGTCCGTCCGAGTAGCTGGTCATGTGAAAACCCTCCAGATGTGATCAATTAAACAATCTCGATAACGATTGCGATAGCGTCCGTGATGTCACGTAGCACTTCTGGCGTGACGTCCCCAAGTCGCCTCACGAAACGTTGAAAGTCAACGGAGCGCAACTGCAACACATCGACAGCGGATTCCTTCTCGAGTCCGTTCACCGAGTCTGGTTCAACATGAACATGCCAGACATCACGTCCATACCATTCTTTCCAATCTGTAATCGGCGCAACAATCTTGACCGGTAGCACGCCAACACTATCTGAACTTACAACGACCGTCGGACGTATTTTACGAATCTCTGAACCGACGGTTGGATCCAGGCTGACAAGCCATACTTCGCCGCGCTTTGGGCTATTCGCCATACTTGTCGTCACTTACTATGATGTCTCCAGCTTGCCATTCAAGTCGTTCTGCGGTTGCGTTACAATCGCTGTAATAGGGCGCAGCTGCTTTCGCCTGTTCTCGTAGAATCCGATTGCGCTCATCAATAGGCAACTGACGCAGTTCGCGCGCCGTTCTGTATTGATGTGGCTTGGGCGCGCGCCCGAGTTCCATAAGAAACTCGTAGGCTTCCTGCAACTTATCGTCAGGCAACTGCAAGAGCGCTGTAATGGCTTCCTTTAAGACAGGCGTTTGGACATTCATAGGAATCACCTTGTCTGTTATTCTAATCAAAGTCCTCACATCCTTTTCTTCAGTCTTCCTTTGCTGACTTTGTTGCTTCGCGTTCTTCGCCGCTTCGCGTTTCGCGTTTCCGAAAGCAGGTCTATTCGCAGATGACGTTGATGTCTATCTGTCCGCGCGGATGTTGCCACAGCAACGCCTGACCTGCATCAGCTATAACCAGGCCGTTGGCAGCAGATACTGCCCGTGCATTGTCCGGTAGGCGCACATGGATATAGATTGCGCGATCCAGGAAGTCTGCCTGGACACTGACAGAGCCAGTGAGTTTCTTCTGTGCTGCGTCGTAGGATAAGCGGCACGAGACATGCCCGTAGTGCGTGGGCGCGTCGTCGATGCCGACTGGCTCGCCGCTGGCAACCCACTCGCGCGGCGCGCCCAGCGCCAGATGCAGCCCGTCGTCCTGTTCCAGCACCATGCAGTCGCGCAGCGCGCGCACGACGGCCACCGGCGTCCACAGATGCTGCCGGTCGCCGGTGATCTTTTCGGTGTAGGGTTCCTGGCCGCGCTCCTCGCACCAGGTATAGAGCGGCGTGCCGTGATTGAGCACCGCGTAGAGATACGCAGCCGCGGCATCGCCGTTCCCGCGCGCCAGATGCGCCGCGGCGATGTTGTCGAGTGTGATCGCCACCCACATACCGTCGGCTAACCAGCCGGTGTTGATCGGGATGCCGCCCGGGCTGAGATGCGCCTCGATGTGGCGCAGTGTGCCGTTGATCAATTCGTGATCCGGCGGCAGCAGGCCGCATGGCGCCAGCGCATTCAGAACACCCCAGCGACTTCCGCTGGTTTTGCCGGGCACGCCGGGGATCCAGCGATAGCCATCCTCCTGTATCGCGCCGAGATCCATGACGCGCAAAAGGTCGTCAAGTCCGCGCTGATAGATGCGTTCCAATTCCGGCACATCGTCCACTTTTCCCAGCAGACGCGCTGCCTGCAAGGTCAGCTTGTCGGCATACACGGCCCAGATGTTGTGCGGGATAAATACGCCATACAGGTCGTCGCCGTCTTTCAATCCGCAATCGCCCATGCCGCGCGGCATCAGACCGCGAACAAGCGGATCTACTGCGTTGCGCGTCTTCGCGCGCATCGTCTCCTGCCAATGCGAGCTCGCCCGCATGCGCGGATACGCCTCTTCAAGATAAGAATGGTCGCGTGTGAGCGCATAATGCTGCATGACGACCCACGACTTAAATCCACTGCCACCCCACATCAGGTGCGCCCAGCCTTTCGGCTCGGTCCAATCGCCGTTCGCTTCCTGCAACATCAGCGGCAACTCATAGCCGCGCGCCGCGTCGGCATGCAGCCCGACCTGATCGAGTGCGACCGCCGATATCCCGGCCTCATATGAGTTTGGAGCGCGGTACATCTCGGTCCCCGGCGTGCCGACGATGTGACCATCGGCCAGCGGCTCGCGCATGATAAACAGATCGGCCAGGCACGCCAGGAAGCCGTTGCGCACGCCAGGGTCAGGAATATGCAACGTGATTGCGCGAGCGAGCAGCGCGCGCCATTCGGCAAGTGCAGCATCATAAGCGGCAGACCAGTCGGTAGTCGATAACTCAGCAATGTTTTCGGCATACGCCGCATAGGGCCGGATGAACCATCCAGTGCGCGTCTCACCGGCAGGGATATCCCACACGGCGTTTATCGTTGTGGCGCTGCGCGCGGGATAAGCGTCCGCGCCCAGGCTGAGAACAAGCACGCGATCGGCGCGATCCAGCCAGCCAGCTTCGAGCACATTGGCAACAGCATCGGCGTCCACCCAGCCGGGGTTCATCCCCGCCCAGTTGCCCGGCTTCTCGCAGGTGAGCGTAAATCGATGTGGCTGCGTGGATGTGTTGGATAGCGTGACACGCGCTATAGCAGCCGTCGCACCGCCGGCGATCTCGAAACGCACGGCGCCATACGCGCCTTTGTGCGAGTTGACCAGTGCGGGCAGGCATCCCTCGACGCGCGTCCATGAGCTGTCGGCCAACGGTTGATCGTCGATGGCAGCTGTGAGCACGACTTCCCAACGCGTCGTTGGCGTAAGAAATGAGAATACCGGAAAGGAACTCAGATCCTCATACGTCCAAGCCATGCGCAACTTGCCGGGCGAGAGATCGAGCAGCGTCTTGTCGCGGCTGTCGGGGCGCGCAACCGTAAGGCGATGGGGTGTGGCGAAGGAGTAGGAGAAGTCAATCATGGTGTTTCCTCTGGAGCAGGCCGACGCTGTAAAACTCATACGATGCCGCGCGATCAGGCACGTCCACCACGTGAACGGTGAACCGGCACGGAAGTCCATTGCCGGGGCAGTGCGTCGCCCACCAGTTGCGATAGGCTTTCGCGTACGCCGCGCGCAATCGCTCGATCTCCTGCTGATAGCCGGCGGGGTCGACGAGTGGGTTCGGGCGTTTGGGTTGGCAGCCAAACACGTGCATCTCGATGAAGTCAATCTCGGCGAGAGACTGGCAGATGCCGGCCTCGCGCACCCACTTCTCCCAACACTCGAACACGAGCGGGATCTCGCGCTCCGGATCCATCGTCACCAGCTCGTCCAGACCGAGCACGCCCTTGGCCGAGTAACCGCCGGTGAGTCCGGCGAAATGGATGCGCAGGTCGCCGTCGGGTTCTTCCTGAGTCACCAGGTTCGATAGGACGGGCGCATCACCCTCAGAATAGTAAGTCAGCTTGCCGCGTTTCGTAATGTTAAATGCCATACATCCTCCTATGAAGAGTGTACGGCATTTTCGCTCTGGCGTGGTTAACCTAACACACTGTCTTAGCGCAAGCCATACAGCGTCCCATTGACATCGTTGTTGTAGGTGGCCAGATTCGTGTATCCCGTCTCTATGGCACTGAGCCCTTTACAACCTGTGCCAGATCCGTCGAGTGCGGCGTAACTATTAATAGCAATCTGTCCGAATACTGTGAGTTGCGAATAGAAGACGCCATTCCACACGCACCCATTCTCAGAAGGTGTAAAAACACCCTGCAATACTGGAGGGTCCAGATAAGGGTTGTAGAGTGTGAAGCATTTCTGACCATTTGCCAGACCAGAACAGCTACCGGGGTTCCATGTGCCAGCCTCAATATGGCGTGTTCCAAACGAAGGGCCGCTGCCACTAACGTCGAAGTTGGCATCAAATGTTATCAAGTCAATCCCTTGGACGAGATCGCTGGCAGAGGTTTTTCCATACAAGACTTTCTGGCCGCGTATTGTCTTTGGCATATTGGGCCCGTAGTAAGTAACCGTGCCGGGGATGGACCCATTCTCAAAGATATAACCGAGGAATGTCTCAGTTGCACTGTAGGGCTTTGACTTGGGTCCCTTTCCATCTGCCATAGCGGGCGAAGAGAGAGTTATAGCGACGAATAGAGCGAAGACAATCGATAACGAACGTTGTGTTTTACTCATGTTTCTCCTTTGGATGACTTAATTATAGGATTAGCATCAAATTGTGCAAATAAGCACTTTGGCTACTTGTTACGCTCAAAACAACGTTGTTTTTCAGCAACTCATTACACTTCATGGCACACATTTGTGCGTTTCATACTGACAATAACTGCTCGACGCGATAGCCCTTCTCAAGAAAGTAAACGAAGTCGCTGGCATTCTCCGACAGGTCGATTGGCGTGGTAGAGGTAATGTGCATGAACGCTTGCTCGATCTCGCGCGCTTTGCCACGCGGACGGCGATCCTCTTCGCGATAGGTGTTCCAGAACGCCTGCCACAACGGCAACGCCTGTGGCGGCAGGTTGGCTGTATTCACGCGGGGTTGCCCGGTCGCGTCGATCTCAATCCACTTTTCCTTCAGCGCCCGCACCAGCGGGTACAGATGTGCCGAGGATGAATCGTCGAAGAGATAATGCAGCGTGATCGTATCGTCCAGATAGGTGTAGTAGATATCCCACAACGCATCGTTGCGTCCCATCCATTCAACCCCATACTTCGCCACGAGGTCAAACGGTTCCGAGTAACCGACGAGTGTGCGATCCTCCGGATTGTTGCTGCGGTCGCTGTAATACCAGGGATAGTACGACTCGGCCATTGCGCGGATGGCGGCATATTCCGCCGACCGCCCATCAAGATGCGGGTAGGCCGAGTGGGCGTTGCACCCGAATAACCCTGTGTGCGGATCAACATACTGGACAAGGTTGTGTTCGGAATCCTGGCTGGATTCGAGCAAAATGAGACGCGGGTCGTGGCCGTGCAGATAGTTGACGGCATAGGCAAACATCGCGCCCTCGAAACAATGCGCGCGGCCTGTCCGCAACACCTGGCGCGGCGACATGACCGTCTCTTCAGTGTCGGGCGTGGCGTGATCATTGTTATAGTAGATGTGCGTATTGAGGAAATGCTGCACACGCACCGGGGTATCGAGCGCAGCCAGCATAGTCAGTTCATCGGGAGTAAAAGGCAGGCACAGGTCGCTGGCGCGATGAGTCAGGGCTGCGAGCGCGCGCGGTTCGATGCTGGCGCGATACTCATCCAGCAGACGCGCCATCTGCTCGGCGGGATCGATGTGAATGGGCGGTTGCCCCGGTTTGCTCATGGTGAACTGTGTTCCTTTTCCTTGTGTTTCTTGTCTCAAATGCGCACTGTGACCTGCGCGAGGAGATCGTAACATGATGGCGCGCAGGCGCGTTGTGTTATCCTCGACGAATGAGGCTGTCATGATTAAATCCACGCCCGACCCTGATATCAACTTGTTGCTGCAAGAGTTGCTGGCGGGCGCGCAATCCGTGCTGGGCGCCCGCTTCACCGGCCTGTACCTGCATGGCTCGCTGGCCTATGGAGACTTCGAACCGCAACGCAGCGACATCGATTTCCTTGTCGTGACCGAGGATGAACTAGCAGCAGAGATCGTCGCCGGATTGAAGGAGATGCACGCGCGCCTGACCGCGAGCGGGATGAAATGGGTCGGCGTGCTGGAGGGATCGTACATCCCCCGACAGGCGTTGCGGCGATTCGATCCGGCGCACTGCCACCATCCTGCGCTGCGCGTGGATGGCTCGTTTGACATCGATGGGCACGGCAGCGAGTGGATCATCCAACGTTACATCATTCGTGAGAAGGGCATCACGCTGGCGGGGCCGCTGCCGCAGACATTGATTGACGTGGTTACGCCAGTGCAGTTACGCGGCGCCGCGGCCGGCATCTTGTTCGAGTGGTGGGAGCCGCAACTGACCGATCACTCGCGGTTGCAGAGTGACGAATACCAGGCTTATGCCGTGCTCACGATGTGCCGAGCGTTGTACACGTTCGAGTTTGCGACAGTGGGATCGAAACCGGTCGCGGCGCGGTGGGCGCAGGAGATAGCCGGCGGTCGCTGGTCAACATTGATTGCGCGCGCACTCGCGTGGGGTCACGGCGACGTGATGGACAGCCTGGACGAGACGGTGGAGTTCATACGATATACAGTTGAATGTGCTGTGTAAATGGGCAAGGATACGCATCCGGCGCTACAATCCGCAACATCCATTGTTCGCAGAACTGGAGTAACTATGTCAGATATTGCATCTCCTGTCCCGGTCTATGATCTGTTATTGAAAGGCGGGCGCGTGATTGACCCACACAACCGTGTTGACGGCGTCAGCGACGTGGCGATCACGGGTAAGACTGTCGCCCTCGTCGCGCCGGACATTAACCCGGCACTTGCCAGGCAGGTTGTTGATGTCACCGGCAACATCGTCACGCCGGGCATCCTTGACATTCATGTGCACGTCTATCACACCCGCGCGCCCGAGGGCGAACCCGAAGGGCTGAGTGTGCTTGCAGATGCGCACTCGTTCCGCAGCGGCGTGACGACGATGGTCGACACCGGCACCGCCGGGTGGCGTCACATGCGCCACTTCAAGCAGACCGTGATCGACCGCGTCAAGACGCGCGTGTTCGCCTACATCAACATTGTCGACCAAGGCATGATCGGCGACTTCGAGCAGGATCCGCGCACATTCGACCCCGAACTAGCCGCAGCCGCAGTCGAAGCATACCGTGATATATGCGTGGGGATCAAAATCGCGCACTACTGGACGCACAAGCCCTACGATGAACTGCATACGCCATGGGCTTCGGTGGATCAGGGTATCAAGGCAGCGGAACTGTGCAGGATGCCGGTGATGATCGACTTCTGGCCGCGCCCCGAGCGCCCCTACCCGGATCTGATCCTGAAGAAGATGCGACCGGGCGATATCCACACGCATGTATTTGCGCAGCAGTTCCCGATCATCGATGAGAACGGCAAGGTGCATCGCCATATGTTCGAGGCGCGCGAGCGCGGCGTGATCTTCGACCTCGGGCACGGCGCGGGCAGCTTCTGGTTCCGCAATGGGGCGCGCGCCATTGCAGGGGGTTTTGTGCCCGATTCGATCAGCACCGATTTGCACACGCACAGCATGAACACCACCGTGCTCGACATGCAGAACGCGATGAGTAAGGTGCTGAACATGGGTGTTGGGCTGTACGATGTGATCAAGCTGTCAACCATCAACCCGGCGACCGAGATCGGCCACCCGGAACTGGGGCATCTGAGCGCCGGCGCGTGCGCGGATGTAGCGGTGTTCTCGCTGCGAACTGGCCGGTTCGGTTTCATCGACTGCGGGCGCGCAAAGATCATCGGCGACCGCAAACTGGAATGCGTGATGACAATCCGCGACGGGGCAATCGTATTCGATCCAGGCGGGTTGAGCATGCCCGAATGGCCGCAGGCGCCCGCAGCATACTGGAAGCTGCCAGGCGAATAGGAGAACACTATGGGCATCTATGAGGAACTGGGCATCCGGCCCGTGATCAACGCGACGGCGACTTTGACGAAACTAGGCGGCAGCGTGATGCCGCCGGAAGTGGTCGCTGCGATGCAAGACGCCGCGCGCTGTTTTGTCGATCTCGAAGACTTGCTGGTGAAAGTGGGAGCGAAGCTGGCTGAGTTGACCCACAACGAGAGCGCGTATGTGTCCTCCGGCGCGGCGGCAGGGATCACGCTGGCCGTGGCCGCGTGTCTCACCGGCGCCGACCGTGCCCTGATGGATCGCCTGCCCAACACGGCGGGGATGAAGGATGAGATCATCGTCTTCAAGTCGCACCGCAACGGGTACGACCACGCCGCGCGCATGGTGGGCGTGAAGATGATCGAGATCGGCACTGCGACACACACCGACCCGACGGAACTGGAAACCGCGATCAACCACAAGACCGCCGCGTTCCTGTGGTTTCAGGGCGGCATGAGCGGGCGCGCCGACTTCCCACTGCAGACGGTGATCGATATTTGCGCCTCACGCGGCGTGCCGGTGCTGGTGGACGCTGCGGCGCAGTTGCCGCCGGTGGAAAACCTATGGCGCTTTACACAGATGGGCGCGACCTGCGCCATCTTCAGCGGCGGCAAGGACCTGCGCGGCCCGCAATCGAGCGGGCTGGTGGTGGGGAAGAAGTGGCTGATCGACGCGATGCGCCCGAACGGCAACCCGAACGCCAGCATCGGCCGGCCGATGAAGGTGGGAAAGGAAGAGATGGCCGGGTTGCTCGCGGCGGTCAAGCGTTACCTGACGCTCGATCACGAGGCGCGTTGCAGGCGCGATGAGGCGGTGGTGGCAACCTGGCTGACGGCGTTCAATGCCCTGCCGAATGTGCATGCGGTGCGCGGGTACCCCAACGAGGCGGGGCAACCGCTGCCGCGCTGTGAACTGCTCCTCGCGCCGGACGCGCGGCTCACGCGCGATGAACTGGCGCAGCGACTGCGCGAGGGCGATCCGTGCATCGTCGCAATGGGGACGGGGAACGCCAACGGGCTGTTCCTGAATCCGATGACGCTAACCGATGACCAGACCGCCATCGTACAGGCGCGGATCGTGGAACTGCTGGGTTAACTCGCTGTCTAGAAAATCCCGCGCAGTGTCAGCAGAAAACCAAATATCAACAGCGGTAGTCGAAAGAGTGGCAATGTCACGACTTGTTCCTCACCAGCGGTAAGAATATGCGGTATGGCGTGCCGCCGACCGTTAATTGACCGAGTGCGTTGTCAGAAACACCTGTCACTGACGACGCCACGTGCGCAGTAAACGTATATACGCCGTTCTGATCAGACGAAGCCGTCACAAGCAAGCCAACCGCCATACGCGCCGGAACCTCAAGGTAGGCGGTGTCGACTGCGGCGCTGAAGTGCGCAGTCTGCGGCGTCAGTGTCACGGCGTAGAAGTCGTCCACATTGCCAGTGTTGGTGATCACGAGCAGGTAGCCAGCCGTTCCCGCCGAGTGCAGTGTGACGCTGATCGGCAACACACTTGCGCGCACGGCCGGTCGTGCGGTGAAGATCGCCTGTCCAAGTCCAATTGCGCTGATGGCTGGGTTGGCCTGTGAGGTCGCGCGCACAGCGATCGGGTAGGCGCTCATCAATGCGAAGTCCAGCGCGCCAATGCTCATCGGCACGGCAGTCGATTGACCTGCGCCAAGCGAGACTACACTCTGACCGAGCGCCGCATTCGCAGCGAGGCTGCCTGCCACCGTCAGCACAAAGCTGTCGGCCAGTGTTCCGGTGTTGGTCACCAGCACCTGCCACACACTGGGTAGATTCGGGTTCACCACCTGAGCGACGGGCGTGATGCTTACGCGCACGCCCTGTTGCACAACCTGCACCACCGCCGTCGCCACGGACTGTATCGCGGGATACGCGGCGGAGTACACTGTGACGCTGATCGGAACCATCCCGGCGGAGGCGCCAAGCGCAGGGGTGATAATCAGACCGAGTGTGGCACTGTTGAACACCCCTGCTGCCAGGTTGATCGCTGACTCGGTCGCGCCGTTTGCTGTTACGCGATAGTACCAACCCGCGGGCACGCTGGCGCTGAAAGCGTAACTATCGGGAAGGCTGCCCGTATTGGCCACAGTAAGAGTGAAGGGCGCCAGCGTGCCGGGGCCGCCCACCGAGACAGGCGGCGCGATAACGAGCGCCACGCTTCTCTGGTGCGCGATATTAAGAGCGGCCGTGTCCTGGGCGCCGACGCCGTTGTCGGGACTGTAAGCCTGCACAAGAAACACGTAATCGCCCTGATCTGCCAGCGCGGTCACTGCCAATGGCAGGCTGATCGCACTGTTCGCGCTGAGAGTAACCGTCGCCGGTAGCTGGGCGAGGTTGCCCGTGAGATGATTGATCGTCAGGCTGTAAACGCGTGGTGTGGCTTCGTTGTTGGTGATGGCTACGGTATACGTCACTGTTTCGCCGTCATTGGCCGTCTGCCACTTCGGCGTCGCTGCCAGTGTCAGCGGGTTGATGATGCGCAGCAAGGCGCCAGCTTGATCCGTCCCGCCGGAGCGGTTGCCGACCTCCACGCTAAACGGGGCGTCACCCAGAATGACAGCATGCGGCGTGTTCACAGTCAACGCCAACACCTGCGTCGCATTGGCAGTCATGCTGACCGTCACCGGCACTGTCGTCCACTGAGCGACAAGCCCGGATAGCGTGAGCGTGAACACGTCCGCGCTGTTCGATGGATTCGTCAGCGTGATCCAATACGTTACCGTGCTGCCAGGCGTGGCACGCTGGATCGCTGGCGCAATCGCGACGAGGTTCACCGCGCGCACATACAGCGGCGCGAGGTTGAGTATGTTGCTGCCGCTTCCGATCACATACGACACAACCGTGCCGCTGGAGACGGCGCGCAGTTCGCCCGGCTTCATCTTGGGCAACTGAACGTCGAACAGTAGCAACTGCGACGGTTTCGCCGGGGGCAGGTTGTAGCTCCAGCCAAAGGCAGTCTGCCCGGGCAAGCCAGTGATGGTGGGTGACAAGTTAAACGTATCAGTCAGAACGTTAATGCCACTCAGCGGGACGTTGTGCGCCACGCCGACCGTGTAGCTGCTCAACACTTCATACACATACGGAAGCGCTACATCGACCCACGTTGTGGTCAGAATCGGTCGGTCGTTGTTGGCTTCCGATGGCGACGGCCACAGACCGTCTGATCGTTGCGCGCTTAACAGATACTCCGCCGCGTTGACGAGCGCCGGGTCGATGCTGGTGGGGTTGAGCAGCGACAGCGCATACAGGATGCCCGCGGTTGGCAGCGGATCTGAAACCGTGATCGTCGCGCTTTCACCCCAACTCCCGTCGGGATTCTGGATGGCGCGCAGATATGTGGCGATGGTCTGCGAACGCGATTGCATCTGCAGCGCCAGGCTGGGGTCGGCGACGAGAGGCAGCGCTGCGCGCATACCGATGATCTCGTGCAACGCACCCGAGTTGGTGCTGGTATACGGCCAGGTCATCATCGTTTGCGCCGCGCGGGTCAGCACGTCGCGATACGTGATGTTTCCCGTCATCGCAAACAGCTTCGCCATGCTCATGATGTTGTAGGCGGTAAGGGGCAGGCTATAGGCCGGAACGTTGCACGAATCCCAGTCGAACCACCACCAGCAACTCTGCGGCCGGCTGCCCGTATTTGCCGCCCAACTCCCGTCCGCCTGCACCTGGCTGACCAGATAGTCGCCCATCATTACCATCGTCGCGGTCAAGTCGGTGTTCGCTGCGGGCGCTCGCGATGCGAGCGATGCGAGCGGTGTGCGCGGCGCCACACGGTCCAGACCAGGATAGTCCACATGCGAAACCGGGATGGCTGCAGCCGGCACTGCGGGCGCTGCAGGTGTAACGGTTGTCGGCGCCAGCGCGGCCGAAGGCGGTGCGGTGTTCACTGTGGCTTGCGGAACAGATGGAGCGATCGGCGCCGGCGCAGCGTCCGTTGCATTGAGCGAACTTTGTCCTTGTCCATCTGCCCCTTGCGGGGCACCTTGCGGGGCACCTTGCGGGGCACCTTGCGGGGCACCTTGCGGGCGCAATAACAAACCGCTGGAACCCGTTGCAAAATCGATCAACGTAATGCGCGGTGTGACGGGCTGCAGTTGCAGCATGTGAGGGCCGTTGGTCAGACCGCTGATCACCAGCGTGCGCGTGACGACGATGCCGGCCGGATTTGTGAGTGTGTAAATGGTCTGCGGCATGCCGTCGATCGACACGGCGGCACTCCCGACCCAGTAATCGCCATAGGCCTGATAGGTCACCGAGATTCCGGTGAACCCAAACCACACATTTGACCCGTCGCGGACATACGCTCCACCGCCCAGCGGATTGACGTCGAGCGTCCAATCGTTGCTGTAGCGGATGCGCGGGTCGGCAACGCCGAAGATGCCGGTGGGCATAGTCGCGCCGTCAAATGTATCGATGTAATCGAGTTGCACCCAATAGTCGCCAGAACTGGGATTACGGGTATTGAGCACAGTGAACGAGATCGTGTGCGTGGCATTGGTCAACCCGCTGTACACCGTGCTGGTCACGTTCAGGTTGGGTGCGTACGTATCGATCACGCCTTTATTGACGCCGTCGATAGTCACCTGCGCCTGACCGTTGTACTGGGCGGTGTAGAAGCCGATGTTGACCCACGTGCCAGTAAACGTCAAGGCAGCGGTATCACCGGGCGCGCGCGAAGCTGCGCCATACCCGCTGCTCTGATTGTTGTTCTGCGACATAGTCCATGTCTGCGCTGTGACCGTGAACGGCGCGCCGTTATACCGTATCGCAGGGTCATCCTCCTCGTGCCGGATGATCCCGGTCGTAACTGGCGCGTAATACGGCGGTTGTGCCGGCGTGATGAATGCATCGATGGTCGCCACGCCTCGATAAGCCTTTACTTGCAACACATGCGGCCCACTCACAAACCCGGTCAGCGCTAACGTTCGCGTGATCGTCGTCGGGTTATAGAGGTTGAACGACGCTTGCTGCACGCCGTCCACCAGCACCTGCGTCGTGCCACCCCAGTTTGGCGCCAACGCCTGGAAGCTGGCCCCGTTGCCAGTAAACGGGAACCACAGGTTGCTGCCGTTGTACAGGAATGTGCCGCTGAGCGCGTTCGCATCGCTGGCCAGCGTCCAGTTAGTCGATGACCACACGCGCGCGTCATTGCCTTTGAATGTCCCTGCAGGCATCGACGTGCCATCCCACACATCGATATAGTCGAGCAGGATGTAGCTATCACTCGCGAATGGGTTGTGCATTCCAAGAACCGTCAACATCAGTGTGTGCGTCAGTGGCGACAGGCCGCCGTAGTAGCGACTCATCACGTCATTGCTATGACTGTAAGTATCGATCACACCCTGGCTGACGCCGTCTATCGACAGTGCGGCCAGACCCGCGTTGGGTTGCGACAGGAAACCCAACCCGACCCACGTTCCTGTGAACACAAGGCTCACGGACTCGCTCAGCACATTCGTCCAGTTGGCATATCCTGCACTGGCCCTGCTGTCACCTCCGGACTGCCATACCGACGAAATAGCTGTGAATGATACGCCGTCGTAGCGCAACGCCGGATCATCCTCCTCATAGCGCACAATGCCTGTCCTGGCGGGCGGGCTAAAGAACGGCGCGGCGCCCGGCGAAATGAATGCGTCGATCGTGATGCTGCCACGATAAGCATTCACCTGCAACACGTGCGGGCCATTGACAAGTCCGGTGAAAGCCACTGTGCGCGTGATCGTGGATGGGCTATTGATGTTGAAGCGGGTCTGTAATTGACCATCGATGAAGACTTGCGTCGTCCCACTCCAATTCAAAGCAAGCGCCCTGAAACTCACACTGTTGCCGGTGAACGGGAACCAGCCATTGCTGCCGTTATACAGGTACGCGCCACCAGTTGCGGCCACGTCGGAATAAGGAATCCAGTCGCCGGACAACCATACCGGCGCCGCCGTTCCCTTGAACGTTCCCTGCGCAACGGGCGTGCCGTCCCACACATCGATGTAATCGAGGTACACATACGTCCCGAACGAGAAGCGGCTGGCGGCGCCCAATACAGTAACTGTGAGTGTGTGCATTGTCGGCGACAGACCGGCATATACGCGGCTCATGACGTTGTCGTAGCGGGTATAGGTGTCCACTGCCTCGCGGTCGACGCCGTCGATCGAGACCATCGCCAACCCGCTTGCATTCGTCGTGAGGAAGCCCACCTCGGCCCATGTTCCGGTAAACACAAGGCTGACTGTGTTGCTTAACGTCGCCGACCACGCGGCGTATCCTGCGCTGGCGCGACCGATTCCGCCAGACTGCCATGTTGTGGTAGTTGCAGTAAGCGGGGCGCCGTTATAACTCAGCGCCGCATCATCCTCTTCGTAACGCACGATACCGTTGCGCACGGTCGGCGTTATAAATGGCGCTGCGCCCAGTGACACAAACGCATCAATGGCAGTGCTGCCGCGATAGGCGCTGACCTGCAACACATGCGGCCCGGCTAGAAAACCGGTCAGCGAGAACGTGCGCGTAATCGCACTGGCGTTATAGAGCGCAACGAGCGCCTGCATCTGACCATCGACTAGAAGCTGCGCCGAGCCGCCGTAGTTGAATGCCAGCGCCCGGAAGCTGACGCTGTTGCCCGTGAATGGGAACCACGCGTTGCTGCCGTTATAAAGGTATGTGCCGCCTGTGGCATTTGCATCACTCCCCTGCGCCCAGTCCGGCGACAGGTAAACCTGTGGCGAGAGGCCTTTGAACGTTCCCTGTGGAATTGGCGCGCCATCTGAAGCATCGAAGTAGTCGAGGTAGACGTAGTTGCCATTGGAGAACGGGTTATGCGCACCGGATACCGTGAATGAGATCGTGTGCGTCCCCGTGGGCACGCTGTAGTAACGGCTCAACGCCCCAAGGTTGCGGCTATAAGTGTCCACAGCGCCCTTGTTAACGCCGTCGAGATAAATAGTGGCTTGACCAGCATTACTCCAGGTGACAAACCCCACCCCGACCCATATGCCGGTAAAGGTCAGTGCGGCCGTGTCGTTGGCTACGACTGACCAGACGTCATTCCCATTGCTGGCTGCGTTCGTCGCGCTTGCACCCCACGAAATCACAGTAGATGTGAGTGGAGCGCCGTTATAACGGACTGCAGGATCGTCCTCCTCATAACGGAATACGCCGCTGTGCGCCGGCGGCGTGGTGTACGGAGGTATGCCAGGTGTGATAAAGGCATCCAAAGAAATCGCGCCGCGATAGTCATTCACCTGAATCACATGCGGGCCGGCGCCGAGGCCGTTGAACGAGAATGTCTTTGTTGCAACGGTCTGGCTGTACAGGTTGACGCGCGCGCGCATAACGCCGTCGACTTCGATCTCGGCGATGCCGCCCCACGGCGCCACGTAGGCCTGATACGTAACGGAATCACCACTGAACGGGAACCAGGCATTTGCGCCATCGCGCATGTACATACCGCCGGTAGCAATCGGGTCGGCATACTGGTTCCAGGTGTACAAGCCATTCCAGACGCGCGGATCGGTGGACCCAAAGGCGCCCTGAGGCATGTCACCGCTACCATCGTAGATATCGAAATAGTTGAAGCGCAGGTAAGTGTACGACGACGCTGCATTCTTCTGCCCGGTGTTGCGCACCATAATTGTGTGCGGGCCGTTGTTCGCCAGCGTGTAATACTGCGCAAAGGCCTGCAGGCTGTGTCGATAGGCGTCGATCTGCCCCTGACTCACGCCGTCGATCGTCACATCGGCAATGCTGCTGTCGGAATTGCCCAGCATGCCCACGCCAACCCAACTGCCGGTGAACGTCATCGCGACGGTGTCACTCACAGCGATGGACTGCGCATAGCTGCTGTTGCTGGTGAGAGTCGAATATAGGCGCGTCCATGCGGGCGCGCCGTTATAGCTCACGCCGTTGTAGCGCAACGCGGGATTGTCGTCTGAATAACGCCGGATGCTGCTCTGGCGCAGTTCCGGGACGACTGCTGCGCGAGCACGATCGACATCGCGCGCCAACGCCCATAACGCGAAGCTGGTCTGGCCCACTGGCGCGCCAGAGCCGAGCTGCTCGCTGCCATCCGACGCCACACCACCCTGCATATAGTCGCGGATGATGTCCATCACGCGCGGATCGCCCGGACAGTTGGGCAATTTCTGCGCGGCAGCATCCAGCCCCACCAGCGCTTGCGACTGGATGTGACAGGCCAGGCACGAGTTGCTGTAAGTCCAACTGCTAAACGCCATGGCATAAGCCGACTGGCGCGGGATAGCGAGTCCAAGCGCCCCTTCGACGCGCCGGTTGAGGCTGTTGTCGGCGGCGCGCATCTGCCGCACCGTCACCGTCACGACACCGCTGGCGATCGCCGGGTTGTTGGTCTGGACCCACAATAACAGCGTTGCGGTGATTGGAAGATGAGCGCGCGCAAAGCGTCCCTGTTCCTGCGCGGTCGCTTCCTGTGGGGTGAGCGATCCGCCCGCGTAAAAGTCCGGCCCGTAACCCATCCAGTATTCGCGCACAGGCGTGGCGGTGAAGTACAGGCTGCCGCGCACCGCGGTGAACCACGGGCTTGCCGCCGATGTGCGATAGGCGCCGCCGGCGATGACGAAGTCATATGTGCCGGGTGAAAGTGTTACCGAAACACCGACACTTGGATCAATACTGGAGCCATTCAGGCGCGCATCCACCGCTAGTGTATTCGTGGCGATTGGGGTTGGATCGACATTCGATCCGACGAAGTTAGTGCGTTCGGTCGAGATCGACTCGGTGACGACCTGATCGCCTGGCGCAACCACCGCCGGATACACGCTGGCTGTCGCTTTGATGCCCTGCCCGACGCTGAACAGCCCGTATCCTGTAGTTGGCGTGACAACGGCCAAAGCAACCGGGTCCGTCACAGCAACGGTCACAGCCAAGGTATAAACGCCGGTCGGATATCCGGATGTGTTGAGCGCCCCGAAATCGAGCGTGCTGGAAGTATTGCCAATCGTCATTGCCATGGCCTGCGTGCGCGTGACAATGGAATTACCGTCTGGCGCGAGAATGCGCAGGGTCGCATTGCCCTGCAACCACCAGTTCGCCACATTGACGAGTTGTGTTGAGAGCGCCGTAGCGCTTCCACCAGATTCGACAAACGCGGGGTTGGCCGTCACGCTGGAAATGGCGAGCAGCGCGCTGACAACGTTCAACCCGCCCGTGGCGCGGTTTGTGAGGAATGGGAGCGTCGCGTTCCCTGTGGCGAGGCTGATGTCTGCAAAGTGATGGGAGAAACCCAGCGTGGCCGTGACCGCAGTGAACGTCTGTGTATAACCCTTGCCGGGCGCAAGCGTCACCGAGGCGGGCGATGTGAAAGCAACAATCGGCGACTGCAATGTGATGGCATAAGTGGCTGTGATTGCGCCCTGATTCACCAATGTGAATGTGCCGGTAAACGGCACGCCAGGAAGGGTGAGGGCGACATCAGGGTTAAAACGCGCGCTGAATGCAAAGTCGCGCGCGAGGGATAGCTGCGCGGGCAATTGTGTTGCTGCGGAACACAACCGCGCCAAATCCGCCGAAACGCTTCCAGCGGCGCTGTCGCTTGACAATGCGCTGCTGACCGAATGTAGCAGCGCCGCCGCAGGCAATGTCTGGAAGTCAGCCAATTCGACCAGCCACACGTTCAGCGCGGTGCTCGCCTGTTGTTGTTTGGCGGTATTCGCGGGAT
>Ga0118677_10002920_pt1 | contig 33489 bp, 26 predicted proteins | sample AliMusrvi5mmetaG_FD_86154 | JGI IMG/M metagenome (GOLD analysis project Ga0118677, IMG submission 86154) | reverse complement strand
GAATAAAACGGCGTTTTGCGGGGTCCGCAGGGTTTGGCCAGCCGCACGGCTTGACGTTCGGTGTTTTTTATCAGTGATGCACTGATATGTGAAACCGAATAAGACAACAAAGCAAGACAACCATTATTGTCTGGCCTTGCCAGCCCCCGGCGTTTTTCCGTGCGTTACGGTACAGGGATGCCAAAAATCCTATGAGAGTTCTTATCCGTTTGTCTAAACTCACGCGACATTTGCGGTTTTTATGACTGGTAGCAACGATAAAATACCGTTAAACTTTAGAGCCTTTTGTTGATTAACACCCTATATACGGCATCACACCTCGCCACAAAAGGGATGCTTACGCCTGCCTATTTTAAGTCAAGGTGATCTAACGTAAAATGAAATGATGTTACTTAATTTAAGTTAATTTTACTTAATTTAAGTTTTTTTACTTTTCTTTCCCATTGCTGAAAGCTTCTGTTCAGACAAATAGCCAGTGGTGACACAAGATTGACCCAACCCTTCGCGGCTTTAGTCAGAACCCCACAAGAAATGGCGCTTTGCGCTCGCCGCCCCCTCCTCGTCCCTCGTCGGGGTAGGCGAGCCCCCGCGCCCTCCGGGCTGGCCTGTTGCCGGGCTTGGCTCGATGGACCTCAGGCAAAGGCGAAAGCCCCCGCCCTGGAGGGCATAGCCGGGGGGGGACGCGGAGCGGTAGGCCGAACGCGCCCACCTGGCGCTGCCGTCCCAAGAGCCGCCGCGCAGGGCGGGGGGCGTGTCCTGCCCCTGCTCTGGGACCGGGCCTGTCGGGTCAATCTGCGGCTGGCCGTCATACTTTCGTTGACCATCGGCACACCACTCCCAGACGTTGCCGTGCATCTCGTACAAGCCCCAGGCATTGGGCGGCAGGGACTTGACCGGGACAGTTTTTCCCCGGTACTGGCCTTCTTTGCCGCCCGCGTAGGGGTAGTTGCCATGGTAGTTGACCTGTCCGGGGGTGATTTGTGCGCCAAAGCTGAACGGCGTGTCGGTCCCGGCACGACAGGCATATTCCCATTCGGCCTCGGTGGGCAGGGCTGCTTTACAGCCGGGTAGCCGTTCTTCCAACTTGCGCAGAAACGTCTGCACGTCGTTCCAACTCACCTGCTCCACCGGGTTTTCCGGGTTGTCTTTGAAATAGCTTGGATTGGCCCCCATCACCGCGAGCCATAGGGCTTGGGTGCAGGCACTGTCGGCCAGCCAGAAGCCTTGCGTTAGCGTCACCGCGTGGCGTGGGCCTTCATCACTTTCCCGCATGGGTTCTTCTTCAGGCGAACCCATCAGGAAGCTACCAGGCTCGATCCAGCGCAGGCGCTGGGTGGCGCTGCCCTGTGCAGTCGCTAAGTTAAATTCGGCCCATAGGCCAAAGGCATCGTCCCCCCAAGCGCTGGCAAAGGGTGGCGGAAAGGGAACGGGGAAACGGTGGCTGTCGTTCACGGGGTTGAGTGCTTGCCAACCGGCTTTGTGAAAGCGGCGGCCCGGGGAGCGTTCGGCGCAGCGCATCCGCAGCCGTGCCTACCAGCACCCCGGGTGCCTTGCAGTTTGCCGACGTAGTGTTGCCCACGCCAGTCAGGATGCGAAGTCTGGTCCATGCCGCATGCTGCATCCACAGCGTGCGGGCCATCGAGCTCAGGCAAAGGCGAAAGCCCCTGTTCTGGTTGGCATTGCCGGGGTGGTTCGCGTTGCGGTAGGCCGAACGCGCCCTCCTGGCGTTGTTGTTCCAAGAGCCGCCGCGCAGGGCGGGGGGCGACCTTTTTCATAACGACCCGCATCCTTGATTGGAAGGATAGCCGAACTGCCGCGTGTTGTCACTACTACCCGGTGTTTTCAACAAACGTTGCCGAAACCCCAGGGTCTGCGCCCCGGTCAGCGTCGCCAACAGCCCGTCGTGGGCGCGTTGCGCTTGCGCAATGCTGGCCAGCCCGCCGGATTGGGCCGCATTCACACGCGACAAGCCTTCACGGTAGCGTTTAAGCTTGCGCACACTGGCCAGCACGACACCGGGCCGCACACGGAAGCCGCAATAGGCCAACCCCCGGCTGCTGCGCCCGATATGCCAGGATGGCTTTAGGCGCAATCGGCGCTGCCGCCACAGATGACCGCTCAGGGCATCCAGGCTTGCCAAGGCGGCGGCGCGGCTTGGACACCACCAAACGATGTCGTCCATGTAGCGCACATGGGCATGCACACCGCCATGCCCCAACAAAAAACGGTCAGCCGTGTCCAGGTAGGCGTTGGCAAAGTGCTGCGAGGTCAGTGCGCCGATGGGCAACCCGCGCCCTGGCGTGGCGGCATCGCCACTGTCGATGATGCGCCCCAACAAGCCCAAAAACCCAGCGCCCTTGAAACGCCTTGCCAGCAAGGCTTTGAGCAGTGCGTGGTCGATGGACGGGAAATAGCCGTCCACGTCCACTTGGACGAACCAAGGCCAGCGCTGCAAGTTCCGCTGCACTGCGATGACAGCGGCATGGACACCCTTGCCCGGACGGCAGGCGTAACAACTGTCCACCAACATGCGCTCAAAGCGCGGCTCGGCCAAGTTGAGGATGGCGTGGTGCAACACACGGTCGGCAAAACAGGCGGCGGTGATGATGCGCCGCTTGGGGTCGTGGATGATGAAGCGACGAAAACGCCCAAGCGGGGACCGCCCGTCCAAAATGTCTTGCGCCAGCGAGTCCAGATGCACATCCAGGTCATTCAGGAAACGCACAACTGCCGGGCGCTCGCGCTTGCCCCTCGCCGCTTTCCACGTTGCCAGCAGCAGGTTGTCGCGTTCTGCCAGATCATGCAGGGTGATGGCGTCGCGCTTCATCCCGGTTGCCCCGTCGCAGATGGGGGTGGTCCGGCCTGCAACCACGCCAGCACCGCTTCGCCGTAGCGTTCCAGCCGGGCCGGGCCAATGCCGTCGATTTCACCCAATGCTGCCAAGGTGTCCACCCGCCTGCGCACGACCTCGGCCAACTGCTCGTTGGTGAACACCGCGTACACTGGCACGCCTTCACGCTCGGCGGTGGATTTTCGCCACAAACGTAACTCAGCGTACTGGGCAAAATCGCCCTCGCTCAAGACTTCTTTGTAGTCGATTCGGACGGACGACGAGGCACCAACCTCTTTGCGCACACCCGAGCGGCGCTCCGGGGCTTTCAAGGCGTCCGGCAATAGCCCGGAACCGGGTGCCACCGTGGCGCACAAAGCCCAATAGGAATCCCGCCCGTCCGCCACGAACTGGCGGTCAACCGCCACCACGCGCCGCACTGAGCAGAAGCGGTTAAATTCGTCCTGGGCCGGTTGCGGTGCCAGCGCGGGAATGGTGAAAACGTGTACAGTCATAGTCATTGCTTTTTTTTGCGTTTGAAATTTAGCCATTCTGGCAAAAACGGGCGCTTCGCGCTCGCCGCCCCCTCCTCGTCCCTCGTCGGGGTAGGCGAGCCCCCGCGCCCTCCGGGCTGGCCTGTTGCCGGGCTTGGCTCGATGGACCTCAGGCAAAGGCGAAAGCCCCTGCTCTGGTAGGCATCGCCGGGGTGGTACGCGTAGCGGGAGGCCGAACGCGCCCTCCAGGCGTAGTTGAGCCAAGAGCCGCCGCGCAGGGCGGGGGGCGTGTCCTGCCCCTGCTCTGGGACCGGGCCTGTCGGGTCAATCTGCGGCTGGCCGTCATACTTTCGACGACCATCGGCGCACCACTCCCAGACGTTGCCGTGCATCTCGTACAAGCCCCAGGCATTGGGCGGCAGGGACTTGACCGGGACGGTTTTTTCACGGTACTGGCCTTTTTCGCCGCCCGCGTAGGGGTAGTTGCCATCGTAGTTGACCTGTTCGGGGGTGATTTGTGCGCCAAAGCTGAACGGCTTGCCGGTCCCTGCCCGACAGGCATATTCCCATTCGGCCTCGGTGGGCAGGGCTGCTTTGCAGCCGGGTAGCCGTTCTTCCAACTTGCGCAGAAACGGCTGCACGTCGTTCCAACTCACCTGCTCCACCGGGTTTTCTAAGTTGTCTTTGAAATAGCTTGGATTGGCCCCCATCACCGCGAGCCACAGGGCTTGGGTGCAGGCACTGTCGGCCAGCCAGAAGCCTTGCGTTAGCGTCACCGCGTGGCGTGGGCCTTCATCACTTTCCCGCATGGGTTCTTCTTCAGGCGAACCCATCAGGAAGCTACCAGGCTCGATCCAGCGCAGGCGCTGGGTGGCGCTGCCCTGTGTAGTCGCTAGGTTAAATTCGGCCCATAGGCCGAATTCATCCATGCCGAATTGCAGCAGAGTATTGGTAAAAGGTGGGGATTTTGCCGCCGCTTCCAGCATCCATTGGCGGCGGTTTTGCACCCCGCGTAACTCGGCACTGCCCCATTGGACGTAGAAACCGCCCAGCGGCGCGGTGCGAACCTTGATCCCGCCGCCGTCACAACCCCATTCCAGTGCGCCCCGTGGCCGGGAGACCGCCGCCACGGTGATGGACTCTGCCGAGGTTTCGAGATGTACCGTGGTGGCTTCGCCCAAGGAGGCCAGCATCACCGGCAAATCGCCCACCGATACCCAACGCCCGTGGGTGTCGGCGCCGACGTGCAAACGGGCACCGCCCACATCTAAGCTCAAAGCCTCCCCCAGCGGACTTTGACCGACATCGGCGGCCTGGGCTTGCAGCAGCAAACTGCCCTGGGCGGCATCCCGCACCAGCCAGCAACGCAGCGGACCCCGCCCGTCGTCCAGCAGGCTGGCAAGTGCCGCCGGGTCCACCCAGTCCGGCAGGTTGGCCATCGCGCCCGGTACACGCGCCAATGCAGCGGCCAGCGGAGTCAACAGTCTGGCGTATTGCTCGCCCATGTCGGCATCCGCCCGTTGCACGATGTCCCGCGCCACGCTCCACCAGATGCCCCCCTTCTGCAAACTGTCGGACTGGCGCAATGTGGCGACCAGTTTTGCCATGAAGGCATCGGCCTTCACAAGGCGCTGCCGCGTCGCGTCCGGCAAGTCAGCGTTGTCCACAGCGGCATGACTTCGCCACAGCCAGGTTTCTTCATGGTTCAACACCGCCCGCAGATGGGCGTGGTGGTTGTGACGCAGTTGCTCCAACTCGAGCTGCAAATGGGGCAACAGCCCGGCAAACCGGCGCAGATGTTTTTCTTGCGCCGCTATCCGCACACTGGCGGCAGACCCGGCGGCAACCTCGGCATGGCACCATAATGCGCCTTCCAGCCCGGCATCCAGCGGCGCTATCGGATTCAGGCGGCGCATCGCCCGCAGCAGGGGCGGGTCTACCCGGCGCGTCGCCGCCGCCATGGCCAGCAGATCGTCCAGGCCATCGGGTTGGGGCTGCCCGGTGCCATGGGCGCGTTCCGGGTGCGCCCTCGCATCAGGGCTCCAACGCAAAATCGGCAGCAACTGAGCCAACGACCCGTCAAGCTGGCTTGCCCCCAAAGGAACCAATGCGACGGGTCGCAACTGCGCCTGGTTCAAACGGGTGATGAAACTCTGCCAAGCCTGGTTGGTAGGCGTTCCGGCCCCGAGCAGCAAGCCGAGGTCGCTGACGATCAGCACGGGCGTTCCCGCTGTGGGCATGGTCCAAGGCCGCTCGGCGGGTTCAGCACGCGCTTGCACATTCTGATGCGCCAGCCAATCGCTCCATGGTCCTAAAGGCCCGTGATTGACGATGCGCAGCGACACGCCAGAGCGTCCGCACTGGCGCAACAGCCGTTCGGCAAGGCGGTGCATGTCTTCGCGGTAGGGCCACAGCCTAGGGCAAAAATCCAACAGCACGACGCACTCGGGATGCCAACGCTGCAAGCGGCGGCGCGGCAAATGGCGGGGCAGTTGGCTTGATGCCAGACACTGGATGAGCCGGTCCAAATCCAAAGGCCCTGCGCGGGTGGAACCGAGCAAACGCCGCAAGGCTGGCAATAGACGGGCGGGTGGGACCAAGTCTTCGTAGGCAATCAGGCGCTGGTCGGAAGGTGCCTTCGCATCGGGATCGTCTTCGGTGATAGGCTCTGCCGCCTCAAACACTGCCGTCTGCGTATCTTGGTCGGGCGGCTGGCGCGGCTGGCGTTCCACAATGACATGGGCATGGGGCATTTGCAACGGCAGCTTGCGGCGGTATTCGCTGATGTTTTCCGTAACACGAGGGACTACACTGTCAATAGGGCGCATAGGCTGCGGGGTTTCGGCCTTCCTGACATAGCCGAACCACGCATGGGCATCAATGTCGAGTGCCAGATGCTCGCGGGGTGCGACCGCCAATGCGCGTAGCAGGTCGGCGCGACTGGTTGCCCCGCGCGGCGGAGTTGGCTTGGCTTGGGTCACAAGTCCGCGCCCTGATGTGCCGCTGTAGACGGTGACAATAAAGGGGGGCGGCCTTGCGGCTGGTCGGCGTTCTTTACTAAGGCATAAGCACTCAACCGGCTTAACCACTGAGTTTGCTCTGTTTCACGCTGATTGGGCAAACTGTCCAAGGTCAGTTCGTGCAGGGCGGTCAGCAGGTCGATGTATTCGGCCAAACCAACTTTAGGGTAGCCCAAGGCCATGGCGGCCTTGCGGTCGGCCAACACTTGCTGGGCGGCCAATTTTCTGGGTCCGCTGGCGATGTGCAGATGGCGGTGGACCTCGCCACGGGTGACCAGCCAGTTAATGAAAGCGGCTTCGCCCTCGGGTTGGTCGTGCGCAGGCGGGTTGAGGTTGAGCACCACGCAACGGCGCACAAAGGCGGGGGGTAGCTCGCGCTCCTCGTTGGTGGTGATGATGATCAGCGGCAAGCGGCCACCCTCGGCGCGTACCGTGCGGTGATTCAAGTGCGGCACGGTGAAACTGCGGTTGCCCAGCACATCCAGCAGGGCGTTGGGGACATCGGCATCGGCTTTGTCAATTTCGTCAATCAGCAGCACCGGGGTGGTTCCATCCTTCCGTATCAGGTTGATCGCCTCCCATAGGCGACCAGGCTTTACATACCTTTCATTGCTGCGGTCGAGTTGTTGAACCTGCGCATCGGCCAGCCGTTCCACAGCATCCAGCCGGTACAGCAGGTCCAATGCATCGAAGCGCGGATGGATGACCTCCACCAATAGTTCCACGCAGCCCATGGACTGGGCGGCGGCGCGGGCAATTTGGCTTTTGCCGCTGCCCGCCTCGCCACGCACCAGCAAAGGCCGCCGGGCGGCATGGGCAAGAATCAGCGCGTCGATTTCAGACTGGCTCCAGCAATGACCGGCGGCGGCGAAGCGGTCGCCCTCGGCAAGGCTTAAGGGAGTGTTGGCGTCGAGTCCGACAAATGGGTTTGGGTTGGTCTGGCTCATGGCAGTGGCGAAGGGGGTAAGGCGAAAATGCTTGCAAGGATATTATAGGCTTGGTTGCACAGGCCGATGATCTTACCGCCGTCCTCCAGCATCTCGGCACTGGCTTTGACTTTCACCAAAGCATTTTTGATGACATCGGGATCAGGCTTGTCCGGCTTGACCGCCTCGGCTTGCGCAGCTTGGGCATGCGCCGTCAGTATCTCGCGGGGCTTAGGCAAAGGCACCTCGCCGATTTCCCGCAACAACTCCGCCAGAAAGGGGGTTAGCGCAGAAAGGCCGGAACCTTCCCTTTGGGTGATGTTCGCAATGTTGCCCGTGCCGGACTGCAATGCCGAGTGGTCGCCCGCGCTGAAAATGACGGTGTTGTGGTCGCCGGTGATTTGCGGGATGCTGGGCATGGGGGTGGCTCCTTGTGGTGATGGAGAGGATGGCTGGGGACGTGTCTGCAAGGTGGGGCAAGGCAACGCCTCCAAAGCATCCCAGAACTTTTGGATTTCGGCCAGCAAGCGGTCGGCGTCCATGCCCAATAGTACAGCAGTCGCCTCGGTGTCAGGCAACATGACTGGGACTTGATACTGGGAGGCAAAGCCCGCGCACAGGTCGGGTTGCCCAAGCCCATGGACCACTAGGGCCAGACTGCCCCTCTCTACAAATTTAATATCGTCAAACTGAGTGGCCAGTTTTGCGCACAGCTTGCTATCCAGTCGACCGGAATCTTGTGCAACTTCAGGCAATGCGCGGTCATTGGGAAACAAGGCGACGTATACTGCCCGCTCGAAGCTTCCCACAACATAGTCGCCACTGGCGGGAACCCTGACTTCGAATACGAACTCGGGGCGTGGCAAGCCTGTTTCTTCCTCTGGGGGCAGCAGACGCAACACCCCGCCAAACAATGCGGTGGCGATGACGGCGCAGATGACACGCTCGCTGCTGGGCACCCGCAACACATAAGGCACTGTGGGCGTTTCCTGGATCGCCTGATCGACCAGCCGACACGCGGCCATGCAATACAGTGCGGCGGCGGCTTCTTCGGCTTGCCGTCGGGCTGCAGGATTAGGGCCGGACGGCGGCACGCGCTTCAAAGCTCCGCGCACCGCAAAAAACAGCCGTTTAACTTCATCGGCGGGGCATTGAGCAAAGCTGTGCACCATTGCAAAGGTGGATTGCGAAACTGGTGCTTTAGGGAAAAAACGGGCAAATTCATTCTTCAACGCTTCATAGAAAGGCTTCGCCGCTGCTTCAGCCAGCAATTGGTTTGCCAGTTCTTGGTGATGCGAATCTAAATGGATAAAACGGTCAGAAGTGTCCGAGTTATCGGTGCTACTCGATGGTATTTCTTCTTCAACCGGCTCGTTAAAAATCATCCGGCGTATCCCTTCGCTGCCGCTGGGAAAGCGATGGCCGTTCCACCACGATTTAAGTGCCATGGGTATGTCACTCTCGCTGCCTTCGTCAGGCAGGATGGGATAAAACTTGTCGTTGCGCATGATGTCATCATAGATGTGCTGCGTGACGATGGCACCTTCATAAGTGGCCCCGCGCCCGGAGTCCAGATCGCCGGTCTTTTCATAGCGCTGCCTTAGCTTGGGTGTGCAGACGACCAGCACGATGTCGGCCTGGTGGATGCAACCGAGCATCCATGCCTGCCATCCCTCCGGTGGTGGGCGATAACCGAAGGCGTGGTCGGTGAGCGGCTTGCAGCCATGTTGGCCTAGCCAGTCAGCCAGTATCCTGACGGCGACACGCAACGATTCGTTCTCATGGGCATAACTGATAAAAACGATGGGGGGCGTTTTCGTTTGCTGTTGTGCCGACATGCAGACTCCATAATGTAGTGATATTTTTAAAGATGAAAACTATGCCCGAAATCCAAGGAGACTGTTTTTCCCGGCACTCCGAATATGCGGAGCACAGCATATTCTGGCGATTGGAAAAAATAGCGTCAAGTTAGGTTAAGTCAAACTAACGTAACATGAAATAATGTTACTTAATTTAAGTTAAGTTGGTATTACTTAATTTAAAAAATCTACTTTTCTTTTTCTTTCCTAAAAGCTTCTTCAGCAAGGCGCTCTATTATCGGAACCAGATGTTTGCGCAGAATCCTCTGCTGGCTGGTATCCAATACCTCGGACAAATAGCGCAACATTTCTAGGTGCCTGTCATTAAGCCTGACCGAGACGTTGTTCTTGGGTGGGTCGTTGGGATTGAAGGCATCCCAAGGACGGATCGGTGCGTCAAGATCGAGACTTTTGTCCTTAGCGCCAGAGGCAAATGCTTTAAGCGCGGCTGCGTCGATTTCGAGTTCGGGCTGCTTCGTCTGATCTTTTGCGATGGGTAACGTGAACTTCGACATAGCTTATCCCCTATCTCCGTAAATCTCTTTTGCCAATGAATCTATTTCTGCGATGGCCTTTAAGTTGTCCATTTCAATCACGCCAAGACCATCGGAAATCGCATCTCTGTAAACCTTGCGCTCCCTGATGATCGCGTCAGACAATTTAAAAACCGGCAATTCCCGAAGCAATTCTCGGGCTTGAGTAGCTTCATTAATGACAGGGTTGGTCGGTGCCATCGAAATGATCAGGCGGGCATCAAGCGACTGATTCATGCCACGCGCCAGTGTGACCAATTCGTTCATATGCACCGAAGTTTCAAGGTCTGGCTGGCTGGCACGCAAAGGTACATAAACGACGTTGGCCGCTACCAATGCGGTCCTCAGTTCTTCCGAATCGCGGCCCCCGGCATCAATAATAACCTCGTCATAACGCTGCGCAGTGTCACGCACGGCATGGAAAACATTGCCATGCTTCTCGGTACAATGCACCTTCACCAAAGCCTCGTTTTTATTCCTCCTATCTACCCAATTGCTGGATGTCATCTGGCGGTCAGTGTCTATGATAATAGTGTCGCGCCCTTGCTTTGCCAACCAGACAGCCAGATTGGTTGCCAGCGTACTTTTCCCCGTACCGCCTTTTTCGCCACCAAGCAAAAGAATCATACGCCTCCTTAACTTGCTTTATATTGATTTAACTTATTCTAAGTAAACTTAAGTAGTTTTTGGTTTTTGGGCTTCTTTAAGAAACTTGACCAATTGACTGCGGACCTGCGCCATCGGCATTAACAGTGCCGCATTTTGGCAATCACGCCCAACACAAGCCTTCCAAAGGAAGGCTTAGCCCAAATAACGAACCAACTCTAACCAGCGAACTTCAGTATAACACAAAATGCATCACCTTGACTCAAGTTAAAATGACTTATTTTAAGTCAACTTACATAAAGTTACTTTAAATTATTTAAAATCAATTGTTTGCTTTATAAAACCACCGTATGAAGCGGTTAGTTGAATCAACTTTCCCAAAAACCGTGGTAGGCATACAACAGTCAGCTATGGCTTATGAAGCTGACAATACGTGGTTTGAGTCTAATAACTTCGCCTAAAATGGCTGTTTTAGGGAAAGCCCACCAATTTAACGGGCTGCCGTGCACCCTAATACCATTGGTTTTTTATTGTTATTATCTTATGATTTTAATGATAGCAATCAATCATGGTTTAATAAATCATGCTATGATTAAATTACTGATGTTACGCTGATATGTAAGCCCTACGCCTAAAGTCCTTAATGGCTACCTTTTCGAGCGCATGAAATCGCGGAAACGGAAAAGGCGATTTTTGGATACGGGGTTCCTGTATGCCCAACGATCATGTCGATGGCATCGACACCCTGATCCATGAAAGTATTCAACAACCGTGGGAGCGGTTTTTAACCGCGACTTTTCGGCTTGGGTCGCGGTTAAAAACCGCTCCCACGGTTGTTTCATGGCAAACCAAATAATCGAGCACCGTGCTTTTGTGCGAGCGTTAATCAGCGAAGAAGCCGTGATGGAATTTGATGAAAAGTCAGCCGCAGCTTCGCAAATTCGCGCACTTTTGAACTGGATAAAGAGGTTGAAATGAAAAAATCTAACGTAAGCGGTTTGTCGCAATTCGCCGCTGTGAAGGAAGAACAGGAAACGACGACTAAAGATGGACAGCAAGCACAAGCTTTCGACAAAAAGAAGAACAAAGACAACCGCGTTGGCGTTACCGTTCGCCTTCTTGATGAGGATTGGGAATGGCTCTCTGAGCATTCCATCAAAACCCGTGAAAGTTTGCAAAAAATGGCTATCAAGGGATTGGATATGCTCTTAAAAAGCAGAGGGCTTCGAGGTTTGAAGGAAATCGAAGAGATGGAATAAATGAATAAATTGTTATATCAACAAATCATGGTTTTTTTCATCATGGTTTAAAGCATCAATCTATCCTTAAAAAAGGAAGACAACGCAAAACAGAAGTTTAGTTTCGAAGTGACGAGCCAGGATATTTCCGTAAATTTCCTAGATAAATTTTTGAGCTTAATATGAAAGCATTGTTATAAAGTTTCGGTGTTATGGGTGGCTTATCCCCACCCCTAACACCTGTCCATTCCACATATTATCTAAGAGCACACAGAATGTCTGATAGAAATATAGCATTTTCCGAAGAGGAGGCATACAGGGACGCGCTTGTTCAAAAGGGTCTGCTCCTAGATGACGCAGTAGCTATCGCAGCCAAAACAATAACCAAGGGTAAAATTATCAAGGAACAGCCAGAAGTAGCGCAACAAAACAAAAAGCCCACCAAGCTTAAGGACGAACCACCTAAGCAGAGTAGGATACGAAGCGGCGAGATTAAAAAAAAATCCATAATCGACGCATCTGTTGAAATTGGGATGAATCCAATCCTAGCCGATGAAATTGCAGATACATCATGGGGAGCCAAATGCCTTGTAGCAGCCGCTCTTCCTTATCGCAACCCAAAACCAGAACAACTCCAAAACGGTGCTTGGGTAAGACATAACGGGAACTACACCCTATGGATACAAGGAGGGCCTGAAGGCTTGCCATATGGGGCCTACCCTCGGATATTCACAATTTGGCTGACGACGGAAGCAGTTCGAACACAAAGTCGCCGACTCGAAACAGCGGGCAGTTTCAAAGAGTTTTGCCGGAAAATAGAGATCGACACAAGCCGTGGAAAGCGAGGGAGCGGACGACTTTTCATTGAACAGGCCAACAGGCTTCTTTCATCCAGAGCAGCATTTATCACTGGATCATTCGATGAAGGGCGGATAAAGAAGGAATTTCTGCAATTCACTGACGAATTTGAGTTATTTTTCGATATTTCAAATCCTGATCAAATCAGCCTTTTTGAATCAGAGATCGTATTAACCGAAAAGTTCTACACCGAAATCACGACCCATAGCATACCTCTCGACATGCGGGCTGTGACCGCATTACGGCAATCACCGCTTGAACTGGATATTTACCAATGGCTGGCCTACCGGATGCACAACCTAAAATGCAGGGCTACGCCAACTTGGCAGCAACTTTATGACCAGTTTGGGGCAAGCTACAAAGAGTTGAGATTTTTCAAGCGTGATTTTCTCAAGGCACTTCACGCGGTAAAAGCAGTATACGAAGGGGTTAGAATTGACTGCGGTGATAACGGATTAATTTTATTGCCTTCACCAACACCTGTACCCCCAAAAAGGGGGTGATGTACTCACGCTTGCGGGGTGATGTACTCACGCACAACTGGAATCCATCACCTTTATAAAAAACGGCATTCTGTCCAAACAAAAAACTAGGCCAAAATGCCATTTTTTCGAGTTTATCAAAGTGTATTTTTCATTTTATCGACCGTTTTCCGACAGGTTAAAAGGTGGATAAGCTTGTGAGTTTGAAAAGTTATTCGGGGTGATGTACTCACGCATGCGGGGTGATGTACTCACGCTTGCGGGGTGATGTACTCACGCTTGCGGGGTGATCCACTCACGGGAATATCTCTCAAAGCCAAGCAGGGCGTGGCTTACAAGGTTCCCCAAATAGCTCTTCATGTAGTTCAAATAAACCAAGTAGTTGATCCACGACTTCTGTGGAAAACCCAATCGACCAAAACAAAAAAGAGTTCGCCCCACTCACAAGCATTTTCAAGTGTGGGCTGCGCCCACACGCTCCATTTCCAACATTCGCGCCATCAGGTAGATAACTTGACAAGACAACATAAGCCAACAAACCGGAAGCATGTTTGATTTCAAGAGCGATAAAGAGCGTTTACACCAAGAGGAAGAATAATTTGTTGGTCACCCCTTGACGTAACAGCAAAATAGGAGAAAAATAAACATGCCTTCGACGCATCGAAGGTCAGGCGTGGAAACCTGTTTACCCTATGGCGCACCCCAGCGCCAGTCTGCCAAAGATTCGGGCGCTTTTTTAGTGCCTTTGAAATCTATTTTTATCTGCGGCAAGGCTAGGCAATTTCGATTGTCTGGCTTTGTCGCGCTTACGGGTTCACCCTATCAGTCATAAACCGATAAAACCAACCGGCATCACGCCCTTAAAAAATCCTATGGGACTTTTGTGACGTTTGTTTAAACGTACCCAATGCTCGGCCACCCTTGCCGCCAGCCTAATTGCCCCCCAAAAAAAAACGCGAGCCGCTACGCGGCAAACGTCAGAGAAGAGCAGAGCAAAAGCCAGAGATCAGAGAAGAGCCAGAGAACAGAGACTACAATGGGGACAACACAATACGAAACCCGTAGTAGCGGTAGCGGTAGTCGGGCTCGTAGTAGTGGCGGCAGGCACAGCGGACGTCGTACTGATTGTAGCCGAACGAGCCGCCGCGCAACACCCGATCCCCCCCGGCTTTCAAGTTTTCCTGCTGTTGACGTTTTTCCCCCTGTTCCGGGTAAGGATAGCCTTTATAAATACTACGAGTCCATTCCCAGACATTGCCAGATAGGTCTTCAATTCCAAAAGGGCTAATGCCAGCGGGAAAACAACCTACGGCAGAGGTCTCACGCAAACCGGTGTCACTATAGTTTGCCTTTTCTGGGTCGGGTGAGTGGCCCCAAGGATAACGTCGTTCATCAACTCCCCTTGCAGCATATTCCCATTCCGCCTCTGAGGGGAGGGTGACGGTTAATCTGCCATCGGCCAAGCCTTGCCAAAAGCTTTGTTCGGGTGAACTAAAGACCGACTCGGTTTCCAAAACCGATCTGGTCTGGGGCGGTTCCCGCTTAGGATGCGACGTGAAAGATTTTAAGCGTTGTGCCGCAATCTCCTTCAATCGCTCGTTCAACCATTGGCAATAGGCGATGGCATCACGCCAGGTGACATAGACCACGGGATGGTTGGCCACCCCTTGCAAGCACCGGGGATCGGTGGGATGGTAAGCACTGGCTAGTACAAAATCGGCAAATTGGGCCACCGTGACCGGCCAGCGGGCCATAAAAAATTCCGCCAATTCCACTCTATGTTGAGGCGATTCATTATTATATGCCATGTCATCCTTGGCTTTGTCGCTGCCCATACGGAACACCCCGGCGTGGATGAGGCGGAAACCCAGTAATGGCTCTGTGGGCAGATGCCAATGTTCCGGGTCGAAGCGCGGGTCGCCCAAGTGGCCCAACACCGCCCCTGCCTCAGCCCGTTCCACCGCTTGCAAACGGCCTTCACTGACGAAACGGACCAGCCAGCCTTGCACCCGCTCGTACCCGGCTTGCAAGGCTTCGTCTAGTGCCAGTTTGTCTTTGACGTTTTGCTCCACTAGAGCGAGTCCAGCCAGCACCGCCATGCGCCAGTGGTTGTTTGATGGTTGAGCTATCTTGTCGGGTTCGCGAGGCACCAGCGCGTTAATCATGTCCGCCAGAATGCCTTCGCCCGCCGCCCCCACGCCCAGCAAAAACACCTCCCGCCACCAGAGCGGGTCAAGTTCCGCCAACTCGCGGAAACGCTTGGGGAAGCCGCTGCGCCGACAAAGATGGGATGCCGCCAGGTATTCTTGGAAGGAACGATGCGGGAAGGCGTAAGGCCCGCGTTCGTCTCGGGCAATCAACAATCCCGCTTGGGTGTCGAGATAGTCCAGCAGGGCTTTGGCTTTGAACGGGCTGTTCTCGTCGTCCAGCAAGGGGCGAAACGCGGTTAGCACTTCGCCCTCGGTGATGTCGGCAACCGCCTTGCCGCCTTCGCTGCGCTGGCGCTCATGCACCGTGTAAGCCAATTGCTCCATCGCTTTGCGGATGCCTACAAGGTTGCTGTCCAGCACTTGCATCATGGCTTCCACCGCCACCGGCTGACTGCCCGACCCGTGTTCCAAGCGCCGCCGTTGCCAAGGGCCGAGTAACAATTCCACACTGTCGTCGTACAGTTTGGCCCGGTCTTTCGGCAAGGTGCCCCGGCTGGTGTGCAGCGTCGCCATCAGGGTCAACAGCAACGGGCGCGAGGCCAGCTCGACCAGTTCGGGGCGTTGCGCCGCCGTTTGCAGGGATTGCGTCTTGTAGTCGGCATTGGCTTTACTCATGCCTATATAGCTTTGCATCGCCCGATACCAACCGGCTATGAAGGCGTTGCGCTGGTCTTTGTCAAATGGGACCAGTTCCAACACAGGGAAGCCGGTCAAGCGGTTGACTGGCTGGGCATAGGCGTAGGGTCGCGCTGTGACCAGAAACCGGCAGTTTTTCCAGTTGTCCACCAGTTGCAGCACCGATGCCAACAGTGCCTTGCGACGCCCCCCGCTTTCCGGCACTTCGTCCAGTCCGTCCAAGAAAAATAGTGCGCCAGTCTGCTGGATGCGGGTTTGCAGCCGGTCATACACCGCGTCAACTTGGGTGATGCCTAAGCGTTTTGACAAGTCATCCCGCACTGCCGCCCAAAGCAAGCTGTCCGTACCTTTGACCGAAGGCGGGAAATGCGCGGCGGCGACCTCGCGCAAGATTAGCCGGATGGGTAGCAGGGGTTTGATTTGATCGGGAATGTCATCGCCCAACTGGTCGCCCGCCGCCGCTCCCGCCAAGCAACCCGCCAAATAATTGACCAACACCGTCTTGCCCGAACCCGGCTCGCCCAATAGCACGGCGCGGGTTTCTTTAGCAAGCACATCCAACACCGCCAAACGCTTTTCTTCTTCTCGGCCGACTTGCGGTTCTTCCCGCCCGCCGCCTCGCCGCAAAGCGTGTAGCGGGACGTAAATATCGGGTAGGCGCACTTCCTGCCCGTCCATGAATTTAGAGTCGATGACCTCTAGCGGCAAGCGGCGGCATTCTATCGCCAAGTGGCGGTAGTAACGGGCTAGTTTTTCGTCCCATTCGGCGGTTGGGTCGGGTTTGTCCAAGTAAAAATTGGCACCTTCACCGGCTTGGATGATGTTGCCACCGACGTTACCGCCAACGGCAATGCTATGATGGTTTGCTACTACGGCATGGCTGTAGGATTGACCGATAGTCGGCGATGATTTGGCCTGTTCCCTCGCCCAATTGCCCAAGGCTGTGGCAAGCTTGGAGGCCAATTCTTCAGGCGTTGTGAAGGTATCGCGGATTAGTTCCTGACTGAGCCGCTGCCTGAAAGCTTGCTGGCTTTGCCACTGCTCGTCCGACTCCCGGTAATAGCCGGGGTAAAAAACGCCTTCTGCCGACAGGAATAGCAAACGCGATACACCTGCATTGACCGCCTCATTGTATTCACGGGCCGTATAAGAATCCTCTGCTTGCTCGGGACTGCTGCCATGACAAAGCCCGACGATAAACACCGCAACATCGCATTGTTTTATTTGTGTCCGGCAAAACTCATCCGCTTGGAACACACGCGCCCCAAAATCCTCCATGCGAATGCATTTGAAGCCGTCCAAGCGATTGATGACTTCGGCCACTTTCTCGCGATAGGCATGAAGGTCTCGCGCGGTAGAACTGAGGAAAACTAGGCTTGATTGCTTAGATTCCAATTTTTTACGGTTGTTTTGGTTGAGATTATGCAAATTCATCCTCGCCAGTCAAAGCCAGCAGGTCACACGGCAGTCTGCTAAGTAGTGATTTGCGCAAACCGCCGGTATTAGCGTAGCTTACATGATTGATCCAAGAACGGATCGAAGCTAAAAACGAATCCGTATCGAGCAACCCGGCATCCCATAACCAGAGCATATCGCAGAGTTTGCGTTGAAACTGAACACCCTTGCGCCGCTTGAGACGGCGGTGATCGGGGAAAACAATAAAGCCGAGAAACGGCAAGCCTTCCGTAACGGGCCTAGGGTGCGCCCCCTTGTGTAAGCTGAGTCGTAGCGTGGAGATGCGCTGATTGATCCGCTGCAAATTATTCCATAGCTCCGCCTTGTCATTGCCGAATACGATCAAATCATCCACATAGCGCACATATCCGCCGCAAGACAACTCCCGTTTGATGAAATGGTCCAAGGGGTCTAGGTAGACGTTGCCCCAAAATTGGCTAGTCAGGTTTCCGATGGGCAATCCCCTAGTCCGAGTGGCAGCAAAAAGGTCGTCGCCCGGAAAATAGACCATGTGGTATTCATCGGCCAACACATCCTCTCCGCTTTTAAGGATTAGGTCAATGAGCCAGAGCAAACCTTCGTTTTGGATTTTACGCTTCAAGATGCCGCGTAGTATTTCATGGTCGATGCTGGGGAAAAACTGCCGCACATCCAATTGCAGCGCGTGGCTAAAGCGGCGGGAAAAATGTTGGGCGCGGTCAATCGCCCGATGGGTTCCCTTGCCCCTGCGGTTGGCGTAACTGTCAGCGATGAAACCCCGCTCGAAAACGGGTTCGATGATATTACACAGCGCATGATGGACGACACGGTCCCGAAATGGGGCCGCGCTGATGAGTCGCAGCTTAGGATCGTGGATGTAAAAGCTCTTGTAACAACCGGGCCGGTAGCTCCGGTTCAGCAATTCCCAACGCAGACAGGCTAAGTTATCCTCCAGCCGGTACTCAAAAGCGGCAACTTCTGGACGGCCTCGCTTGCCCTTGGCCGCATGTTGATAGGCGAGCATCAGATTATCCCATCCCGCAATTTGAGTCAGCATTTACAGCGTTTTCTATATCTATTAGTTACTTACTTAATGTACATCCATGTCGGCAAAGGGTTGCCGACCTACTGCATAACAAGGGTCGTAGGGCGGCAACCCCTTGCCGCCAAAGATAAACAAAGTAATCAATCGACATTAAAAACGCTGTAGCTATCAAGTTTAGGTGCCCCGCCCCGGGAAATTCCTGGGGGCGGGACGGTAAGCTATTCGCCCGGCCCCCAATCACGGGGGACGCGGCCAGGAACAAAACCCACCATTCTCCTCGGCCCGGAAGGCTCGTAGACCCGCCAGGCATTTCTGGAACGAAGAACGTGGACAACACAATACGAAACCCGTTGTTGTTGTTGCGGTTGTCGGGTTCGTTGTTGTTGCGGTAGGCACAGCGGACGTTGTTCTGATTGTTGCCGAACGAGCCGCCGCGCAACACCCCAGGCGTTTCGGTTCTGCCCCCGCAAGGCCAGCCCGGTGCACCGGACTAGCCATGCTCAGTCATGACTCACTTTCATCCACCCGCCGAGCAGACGGCCTATTTCTGCCACTTGCTCGGCGGCATGACCATATTGCCCGGACGAGAGCCAGCCTAGCTTTTCCGCTAAGCGCAGGTAAACCCGCACTCTGGACAAAGCTTCGTCGGCCCTTTCCAAACGCTCGCGCCGTGCATCCCCACGCCGCTGATTCGCTTCCTCAAGACGTTCGCGCAGATCGAAGGCGGCATCCAGCAGGCGATGGGTGAAATCGTGTCGCCGAACCCTGGGAAAGTGGTTGCTCACCGGCAATAACCACGCAAGAAAATCGAAGGTGCGTGTGAAAATGGGCATTTCGGTTGGAGTCATATTGCCTGTCATGATATTACCTATCCTTGCCAGCGTCCAGTTTCATAATGCACTGGGCGTAGGCAAAGGGTAGCAGTCCAACCGCCACCAAAAAAAAATCGCGAGCCGCTACGCGGCTAAACGTCAGAGAAGAGCAGAGCAAAAACCAGAGGTCAGAGAAGAGCCAGAGGACAGAGACTACAAGAATGGGGACAACACAATACGAAACCCGTAGCTGTAGTTGCGGTAGTCGGGCTCGAAGTTGTTGCGGTAGGCACAGCGGACGAGGTCCTGATTGTTGCCGAACGAGCCGCCGCGCAACACCCGCCGACCATCGGCTTTTAAGTCTTCCCGCTGCTGGCGTTGCGGCCCCGTCGGCGGGTATGGATAGCCGCCCCATAGGCTGCGGGTCCATTCCCAAACATTGCCGGACATCTCCTCGTTGCCATAAGGTGTAGCCCCACCCGGAAAACTGCCCACGGCACTGGTTCGCAGAACGCCGGTTCCACTAAAGTTCATCTTTTCTGGGTCTGCATCACGCCCTCCCCATGGGTAAACGCGGGAAGGCCGGTCATTGGCTTTCAATGGCAAGGGTTCATTCTTCAAAGGCAGCAACTGGATCAGGGGTTTTACCGGTATCTCCAAACCGCCACGGGCGGCTTTCTCCCACTCCGCCTCGCTGGGCAAGGAGACTTTCCAATCTGCCGGTAAAAACCCTTCGGCTTGCCAGCGATTGGTCAGCCACCGGCAAAATTCTACAGCCTCATGCCAACTGACCCACACCACCGGGTGATTGGCTGGCCCGTTCAGGCAATCCGGGTCGCCGGGTTGGGTTCCAGTCTGTTCAAGAAATAAACGGAACTGCGCAACAGTGATGGGAAAACGGGCCAGCCAGTAGCCATAGGGGATCGAACATTCATGCTGCGGCTTTTCACCGTCCCAAGAAAGTGTGTCATCCTCGCCACTGCCCAATAGAAAAGCACCGGGCGGGACATGGCAGAATTGCATCGCATCAACCCCGGACACTTCCGGGCGCGGATCGCCCAGAATGGCTAGGGTGTCCCCTGCCAGCACCCTCTCACGCGCCACTAGGGACTGGCCGCTGATGACCCGCAGCAACCATTCCTTGACCCTCATCAACTTGGCGTGGTCGGCATCCCCAAGCTTGCTGAGACCGACCGATTCGACCAGTACCTGCCCTGCCAACAATGCTCCCCATTCATCCTCAAGGCTTCCGCTTTCTTTGGCATCAGGGCGGCAAAGGTTGTCCACCAAACTCCACACGGCGAAGTCGGTGCCAAAACCCGCCTTGGCACCCGCCAGCAAAGCCACTTCCCGCCAACGGTCAGGCGCGGTGCGGGCTAGTCCGGCAATCTTGTAAGGATAGTCGTCGTGGGTCAGATGACAAGCCGCCAAATATTCCTGAAAGGTGCGGTGGACGAAGGTATAGACACCGTTGCCCCGCGCATTGAGCAGGCCGGCGCGGTCACGGAGGTATTCCACTAAACGCTTCGGCTTGGCATCGGGATTGTCGGATATCGCCAGCAACCGGGACACTAGCTTGTCTTCGGCGATGTCGGCAGTGCCCGCCAGTTCCGCCTGCGCCGAATGTGCCTCGTAAGCCATGGCTTCCAGCAACTTGCGCACTTGCTCCCGGTCGCTACCCAGATACTCGGCAACGCTCGGTTGCAGCAGTTCAAAGTTGCCTTGCGCGTCACGGCTCAGGCGGCGCTGTTCCCACAGGTACAGCAGCAAATCCACCGCCTCGGCATAGAGCCGTTCCCGGCGGTTTGGCAAGTCGCCCCCGCGCCAAGCATGAAGGCTTGCCATCAGCGTCAGCAGCAAGGGGCGTTCCGCCAGTTCCCGCAACCGGGGCTGGCTGAAAATGGCCTGCCGCAGCAACGCCGCCCGCCCTTCGGCATCTTTTGGCTCGACCCTGTTTAACCCTGCCATGTGTTCATACCAGCGGATGACGAAACGCTTGATCTGCCCGTCGCCCAAGGGCAGCAATTCCGCTTGGGTAAACCCGGATAGTTGCCAGCCTTGTTGTTGATAGGCATAGGTCCGGCTGGTCAGCAACACGCGGCATAGGCTGTAAGTCTTGCAGAACTCTTCAATCGCCTCCTTGACTTGCCCCCGGCGTGTCTCGGCCTCCGGCACTTCGTCCAAACCGTCCAACAAGACCAAGCCGCCTTTTTCGCGCAGTTCCCGTTTCAGATGCGGCACGAATTCCGCCAAGTCGCAAGCTTGCAGTTCTGCTTCGATAAACGCCCATAATAAGGGGGATTTGGATTTGCCCACCGCCGCTAGGCCACGGGCGGCAAAGTCGCGCAGGATCACGCGCAGGGGCAATAAGGCATCATGCGACCAAGGCTGGGGTTTGTCGGTGTCTTCCCCATCGTCGTTTGGCAGCGGCTTGGTCAAGAAGCCGAGGTTAATTTCAGCGTCATTCAGGCATGCCCCGGCCAGGCACAAGGCCACGAAATTGACGAAGGTGCTTTTACCGCTGCCGGGGTCGCCCAACAGTACCAGTCGCTTTTGCCGGTCCAGTTGCTCCAACGCGGATAAAGGGGGTTCGTCTTGTCCGGCAATTGATTGGGTTGCCATCCGCTCCGTCTCCATGCGCCTGGGTGTGCGCGTCAACAAGGCGGTGTAAACGGCTTTTAAGCTCAGGCTGGCCTTGCCGCCCTGCCCCGCCGCTTCGCGGTCCACCGCATCTAGCTTGAGTTCGCCGCATTCCGCCAACACCCGGCGCAAATAGCAAACCCGCAAGGCCGACACGGAATCGGTTTCCGCCGTCACATTCTCGTTGTGGATGATGGTTATATTGCCGACATTGCCTTGGACGGCGGCAGAGTGGCCGGTTGCCGCCGTAGCCTGTTCCCCCTGCACGACCGCGCCAGAGCCAGTGTTGTTTGTGGTGGCATGCGTTACGCCCACAGTGAGCAAGGCAAACTCTTCCGGGCTTAATTCGCCCAATTCTAACAAGCGGCGTAGCCTTGCCTCACGCTCTGAAACCGGCTCAGCCATCAGGAACCCCCGCTAGGCCACAGTAGCTGTCGACACAGGCTTGGTTGTAGGCCGGAATAAGGTCGTGCAACGACCGTTTCCGGCATTCGGCTGCCGCCCACCGCGGCTTTGGTAGCTTCCCCTGTGCCTTTCAACAGATAAGGCAAAGCGGGAGCCAGCACGGCGGCCACTTCAGTTGCAATGGTAATATCCATAAGCCCCCTTGAAATGACAAACGAGTGGCGCCCATCGCCACGTCTTGCAGGAGTTTAACAAACCTTGACCTAGAATAGTGTAAAGACACAGCGACACAGAACAATCAATTTTCGCGTCGCGAAAATTTTTCGCGACGCGAAAATTGACACAGAGAAACCAAGCCTAGCTACGCGGCTAAAAGACAGAGAAGAGCAGAGCAAAAGCCAGAGATCAGAGAAGAGCCAGAGGACAGAGACTACAATAATGGGGACAACACAATACGAAACCCGCCGACGTCGTCGCGGCCGTCGGGGCCGTTGAGGTAGCGGAAGGCACAGCGGACGTTGAACTGATTGAGGCCGAACGAGCCGCCGCGCAACACCCGCCGCCCTTCGGTTTTTAAGTTTTCCCGCTGTTGGCGTTTTTTCCCCTTTTCTGGGTAAGGATAGCCTTCATAAATGCTGCGGGTCCATTCCCAAACATTGCCGGACATCTCCTCGTTGCCATAAGGTGCTACCCCGCCCGGAAAAGAACCCACAGCACTGGTTCGCCCCACTCCTGTCGCGGAAAAGTTCATCCGCTCGGGTTCTGCCTCGGTTCCCCATGGGTAAATACGGGAAGGCTGTCCGTTCGATTGCAACTTTACAGACGCTTGGGTTAAAGGCGGGGAAGCCATTAAGGGGGATAGTGGAATCTCCAAACCGCCACGGGCGGCTTTCTCCCATTCCGCCTCGCTAGGCAAGGAAACCTCCCAATCCACCGATAATAATCCACTGGCCTGCCAGCGATTGGTCAGCCACCGGCAAAATGCTACAGCCTCACGCCAACTGACCAATACCACAGGGTGATTGGCTGGCCCTTTCAGGCAATCAGGATCGACGGGCTGAGTTTCAGTCTGTTCAAGATAAAACCGGAACTGCGCGACGGTGACGGGAAAGCGGGCCAGCCAGTAGCCCTCATCCACATGAGTGGTTTCCTGCGGCTTTTCATCGTCGTAGGCAAGTGTGTCATCGTCACCGCTGCCCATCAAAAAATCGCCCGTGGGTATCCAGCAAAATTGCATATTATCCACTTCGGTGACTTCCTGGCGCGGGTCGCCCAAACGCGCCAGCAGGTCACCGACGAAACAGCGTTCCTTGGCGGGCAGCTTGGCTTGCGTCACTAGATCAAGCAGTCGGCGGCTCACCCTGTTCTGCAAATCCAAGCCCAGTTGGCTGTCCGCTGTGCGCGAGCCTAGCTCCGCCAGCACGTCCCCCGCCAGCCAAGCCCGCCGCCAAGCGTTTTCTTGGTCTTGCAGCCGTTCAGGGCAGAGTTCGCCTACCAAAGCCAAGGGGCGGCTGGTGTCACCCTGCCGGTGCAGCAGAAACCCTGTTGCCAACAAAATGACCTCGCGCCAGCGGACCGCGTCGTCTGCCAATACGGCAGCGCGTTTGGCAAAATCCCCTTCGATGGTCAAATACACGCCAGCCAGAAATTCTTGGAAGGTGCGATGGGGGAAGGTGAAGACCCCCGGCAGTCGCTCGATCAACAAACCGGCCCGGAGTTTCATGATGTTCACCACGTCACGCGCCCAATTCAGGTCGGGCTTGCCCTCGGCATCCTTTTTCAGATTGGCCAAAGCCTTTTGCAAGTCGGCTTCCGAGATGTCGGCGAGTTGACCGTCGCCAGCCTCCCCCTGTTCGTGGGCATTGAAGGCCAAACGCCACAACACACGCTTTAAGTCGATCTCCGCCCGCCCCGCACTATCCAGCAACTCGGCCAAGCCCGGACGGGTTTGCTTGCTGGCTTGTTTTTGCTCCTCCCAACGGGACAGCAGCAAGTCCACGGTGTCTTCATACAGCACGGCCCGCGCATCCGGCAAACGGCCTTTGTGGGTGTGGACCAAGGCCATGACGGTCAGCAATAACGGGTTGCCCGCCATGCCGTGCAGGTCGGGACGGCGCACGGCCTCTGTTAAGCGTAGCGTCAATCCGTCGCGTTCGTCGGCACTCACCGTGCCTTTGTCGGTCAATTCGTGATACCAAGCCGCGATGAAACGGTCGATCTTGCCGTCATCAAATGGCGCAAGGGTAAACACGGGAAACCCGGTAATTCTCAGGTCTTCCTCGTTGGGGTCCGCCGGTTCTTGATAGGACAGGATGCGGCAGGTCAGCAAATAGCGGTTGTTTGGGTAACGCTGGCTGAATGCCGTGACCGCATCGCGCACGAAGCGGCGTTGTTCGCGGGTGGGAATTTCGTCTAGGCCGTCGAACATCACCAAGGCTTTGCCCTGTTGCAGGCATTGTTGAATAGGCTCCACCGCCTCGCCTAGGTTTTGCGCTTGCAAACGTGCCGTGATGAACGACCACAGATGTTGACACGACGGTTCGCCGCCTTGGATACTCCGGGCATAATCGCGCAGGACAACCAACAGTGGCAAACAGTTGGCTTCTGACGGCGGCCAGCCGGTAAGACATAGCGAAACCGTGGACGGCTCGGCAAGCCCACAAGCTAAACGGTTGACAAAGGTGCTTTTGCCGCTGCCTGGATCGCCCAATAGCACCAGTCGGCGGTTGCCAATGACGGCTTCCAAGGCCGACAGGGGGCGGCTCTTGGACTCATCCTGTAGGGATTTTTCATCTTGAACGTCGAGAACCTTGGTCGTGGTGTCCAAGTCCACATAGACTTGCGCCAAGTCTAGCGGAGCTTGCTTTCGGGTCGCATCCGACGCGCCGATGTCCAAGCCGCGCAGACTCAATCGACTGGTCGTATAGGCCAAAACAAAACGGTAGATTGCCAATGCCTCCCTGCCGTCCTTGGGTGCCGGACCTTGGTAAACATCGCCATAGACATTACCGCCGATGGCAATACTATGATCCCTTGCCGCCGCTGTCCGACTCGACTGGCTGGGTTTCAACCAGTGCCGAAAAGTTGCCCAAAAACCTGCAACCAAAACCGACATGGTCAATCCTCATTATGTACGATGGAAATATTGCCCGTCACATCGCCTCGCGTAGCGAAGCTGTGATTGACCGCCGTGACCGCGCCTTTTCCTTGTACGACGACCGCGCCATCGCCGATATTGCTGGCATGGAAAGCTTGGGTGTCGCCAGAGGCCTTCAGCAATTCGGCTAGTTGCGCCAGCAGGTGTGGCTCGGCTAGCAGGATGTCTTCGATTTCCACTTGAAACGCAGTTTGTGCTCCTTTACGTTCAGGCTCTTTGACGATGCGATCAAGCGCATTGCTCGCCGAAGGCTTGCCCTCGACTTTGGGCTTTAACAGTTCCCAAATCTTCACGCATTTATCCCAAACCGCAGAACCCAGTTTCTTGCCAGCCTCTTTGGCTGCTTCCTCTGTGCCTTTCAAAAGATACGGCAAAGCGGGAGCCAGCGCGGCGGCTACTTCTGTTGCAATGGTAATGTCCATACGCTACCTTGAAATGAGTTGAAGGGTGACGCCCATCGCCACACCTTGAAGGAGTTTAACAAACCTTGGCTTAGTGTAAAGGCACAGCGACACAGATAAAATTTTCGCGACGCGAAAATTTACAACATCTTCTATTCAGGTCTTTGAAACAACAACTGACACCCAAGAAGACAAAAATTTTCGCGACGCGAAAATCCACCCTCCGATACCACAAGCCAATCATTCTATGCTTGAGGCCGTCCGCGCCAGCGGTCGGTCAGCTTTCGGGGTAGCCAAGCGGCGGGGGTCTGTGCCGTCGAGGAACGAAGACGCACAGCCCCCAAGGAGCAACCAAAAAAAAGGATTTCACACCTTTCCTCGCCGGGAGCGCGGCCCCGGATGACTCCGGGGGCTGTTGGGACGAGGGCAGGGAAAGCCCGACTGCGGGACACAGCCGCATCTGCCAAGCTTTTTGAGCAAAACCAAAAAATCCTAAAACCTACGAAAAAATGGTATAATTGAAAGCCTTACCTTTAGGATAACTCCTAAACTTAAGATGACTTTTGGCCCGGTTTGGCTTGCCCACACCGGGCTTTTTTATTGGCTGGAACCATCAGAAGAATTAGTGCGTTTAAGCCTTTCAACCTCGGCTTGAACGATCTCAATCAAATACTCTGGCGCGTCGATGCAAACGCGCTTCCACCCGTCCGGCAAATCCAATTCATCCCTAAGATAGCTTACCCCGCCAAGTTCAGCCAGGCGCAACGACTCCTTAACTTTCTGGAAAGCCTTCCAAACGATATTCACCGCACCGCCCACGGTTTGCTTGTCCCAACCGTGCGGTCTAGCGATGTCCTCCAATTTTTCATTATCGACTAATGCGGCCCTAGCCGCATTCAGGCGGCTTTCCGACATGCTCAAAACAAGCCAGCAAGCACATTTGTAATATTCTGTTTTTTAGCTATAATCCTAACCGCCATAAACCAAAATGGCCGGGTGTGGAAACCTGATGAACAAAGGCGCACAAGCGCCGAACCGGGCGCTTTTTCTTTGCCCGAAATCTGCCATCCATGGTGGCTGGACGGGGCAAGCTTCGGCTTGGCCGGTCCCTTTGTTCCGGTTTTCCACCCCCGTTCCAGCCGCCGCCCAATCGCCGTGGAAAGCGAGGGTGGCGACTCCAATTAAACAAAGGAGCCAAACCATGACAACAACCCAAGCCACGCCTAATAACCCGCTGATGAACGGCATTTCCGATGCCACGAAGGCCCGCGTCATCGAATCGCTGTTCCCTAACCAAAAAAGCTGTTACGCCGACGAGATAACCCATAACCTAACCCGCGTAAAGCGGGTGCTTACCGGGTTATCGAAACTAGGCGCACAGGATGAGGGGGAGGATCAAATAACCGGGGAACTAGCCATGGCCCTATCGGAATTGCTTGAGCAACAGGTGGACATTGCAATTGTCATTCTGCAAGGCTCGGTATTCGACCAAACCAAGCCCAACAACATATAAAAAAACAAGATTTAATTGTTAATTATTTGTTGTTGATATTGTTATTTTCGCCTATGTGAAAAAAGCTAGGCCGTCATCGACCAGGCAGGACGGCCTAGCCCGACTGCGGGACACAGCCGCACCTGCCAAGCTTCTACAATTCTTGCCGAACTTTCACAGATATGAGGTAAACTTGGAATGTATGATTTTTTTAAAAACATATTAAAATTATGTGTTTAAAGCGAAAAAATACAAATTGCGGGTTAGTTGTAGCCACCTCTCTCATCACTGATAACTCTCAAGAAAAGTCACAAATTCAAATCTGAACCGGGCGTTATTCTCCGGTTGTGGTTCTGCAACCATGCTTTTTTTCCATGCCTTGGCAGTGATAGGATTTGCCGTATTCCCGAACATGTGCGCCAACTTTCTTCCAGCCCCGAAATCGGCTTTCAATCAAGGCTTAAAATGGCCGACCTCCGGTATTGACTACCCTGCCGAAATCTATGTCGGATACAAGGCCCCGATTAGTATCTTTGCGCAGGAGAGTGGCGGGGCGGAGTATTTCGAGGCGCAGTTCGGTTTGATACCCTACTGGAGCAAAGACAACAAAATATTCCGCCACACCTACAATGCCCGCTCGGAAACGGTGGCGGAAAAGCCCAGCTACCGGGGGCCGTGGAAACATCGACGCTATGCTCTTGTCCCGATGCTAGGCTTCTTTGAGCCAGACTATGAGACAGGCAAGGCCATCCGCTGGAATATCGGGCATCGTGACGGGGTTCCCTTCACAGTGGCGGCGATATGGGACTGTTTGCGCACCCCTGACGGAAGCGACACCCTATTGCATAGTTTTTCACTGCTGACCCTCAACGCCAACGGCCACCCCGTCATGGGCCGCTTCCACGGGACGGAGGACGAAAAGCGCTCCCTCGTCATCATCCCAGAAGAACACCGCGAAGCCTAGCTGCAAGCCACCCCCAAAGATGCCTTCGCGTTCATCAGGCCCATGCCGCCGGAAGAATTCACTTCGGAACCCTCGCCACGGCAGGCGAGGAAAAGCCGGACTCATGCCTAACAACCGTTTGCAGCTTGAAGAGTTTTTCGCTTGTTGTGGCTAAAGTCGGGCTTCATGACATTATTCAATTCGGCTTGCACGATGGCAGATTACCCGGAATGATCCTGCCGTTGATGGCTTGGAACTTCATGTCAAGTCCAGCAATGATTATGTCCACGATGTTGTCCCCATTCAAGTCAGCCACGACGGGATCAGCTACTATAGGCCCCTCGTTGACGTGATCGTGCCAGACTTGGCTGCCATCGTCGATCTTTAGCACCCAAACATCCCCGGTTGCAGATGCGACCACAACGCCACCGTTCTTGATGCCATTAAAGTCCATCAGGACAGGCGTGGCAACAGCCGGGTAACCCTTCGGTGAGCGCCATAGTTCGGAGCGGGTAGCCCAGTCAAAGGCAACCACTCCAGCCTGTCCGGTCGGGACTAGCACAATCGTCTTGCCGTCTTGTTTGAAGGCGACAGGATGCCCCGATACCTTCATGAAACTTTTCCCATCCTCTACGACATTGGCTGAACTTCCCTTGACATCAACATGACTGTCGATGTCTGGACGCCACAGAAGTTTTCCTGTCTTGGCATCAAACGCGGAAAATATGCCATGCATGCCAACCACCAATATCTGTCCTCCCCCCCCTTGATCCAAGTCCGCCATTTCGGGTTTTGACCAGCCGTTATCCCCGATGCTGCTGATCCATAACAGTTTGCCGTCTTTGCCACTCAGCCCAAATACAGCACCACGCTGGGAATCGTCAACATTTTGCCACGAGTTCGCCACTACATCCGACAACCCATCACCGTCGATATCCTTTATCAAGGAATTAAGCAGATCCAAACCATACTGCGACTCGACAGGGTGTTGCCAAATTGTCCGGCCGGTCCTGCCATCCACCATCACAATTTTTTTTTCATTGAATGCGCTAAAGACAACATCAAGTTTGCCTTTGCCTTGAAAGTCGGCAATGATGGGCGTGGTCTGAATCCAGCCCTTGACGTCCAGTGGCACTTTATTAGGCTTGATTACCCCACTCAATAGGTCGTAGACGAGCAAGTTTGCCACCTCATCATTTCCCATCCCACTGATGGCAACCACTTCTTTAACACCATTTCCGTCAATGTCAGCAAGCGTAACACCATGATTGCCGGTGATGTGTTCATCGGATGACCAAAGCACGTTGCCATCAAGACCGTTGAAGGCACGTAAACGAAGATTGTTCTCCCAAGTTGCCGCTTCGACGACAACCGTTCTATTGTTGCCTATCGTTGCGACTACTGGCGTCGCTTGGATTGGTTCGGCGGCTTTGAAAACCCAAAGCTTCCGCACACCTTTAGGCGCATGTATTAAGCCTATTAGTCCAGCAGGGCGGTGGACGAGCAAATTATTCGTGGTTCCGTATTTTGGCTTTATGAAACCCCAAGGGGTGACGGCTTTCTCAGCCAAGTCCAATGCGCAAGTTTCTACACCTTGACCGTTGAGGCAATATAGCGTCGCACCGCCTGTTTCAGACAGCGTGGCGATGGTCTCAGCCTGTCCATCCCCATCCCAATCGCCAATGAGCGGCATCCCGACCAGTTTGCCCTGGTGTTTCCAGATGACGTGACCATCGTGCGGGTCGAGTGCGGCGAGTGCGTTTTTGAGGTTGACGAGCAGTGCTCCGTCCGCCGTGAGCATTATGGCTCCATCCGACCCCATCACCTGACTCTCGCCCGTCTGTTGTTGGCTGTGCCAAATTTGTCCGCCATCATTGGCTCGGACTGTTATTACTCCAAGCGACGGGTCTTTAAATTGGAACACAAGACTGGCCGAATCGTGCCCTTCCAAATTGGCAACTGCCGGCGCACCCATCGGTTTTCCCGGCAATACACCACCACCCCGCAACTCGCCAGTGGAAGCATCAACGACTTGCCAATTCGAATCGCCCCACAAAGCGACATGGGGGAGTCCGTTCATCATAAATACACTCCCACAACCATTAAAGGCTCCCAAATATTTTTTTTTCCAACGTGGTTCGCCTGATGGGAAGTCGAAAGATGCTCCTTGCAAGGTCGTAGAATCTCCCGTTTTGATACGGAAGAAGGCTGTCAGGACGGATGTTCCTTGATATTGGCTGGGTGCGCTGACCAACAGAGGATTGGAAGAAAGTGGTACAGTGGAAAGTTGAACGGATTTGATGTCATCAGAATGCTTGGGGCCAGAGACGGCATCAATAAAATAGGCCCGGCCATCACGCCCGGCAAGGGCAAATACAGTCTCACCCGTAGGCATGGGCAGGGTTATAGCCGATATTCCGGCTGGATTACCCAAGTTGACGGCTTCCCCACCCTGCCATCGCCACAATTCCTTGGGTTCCGGACCTGCTTGAATGGCTAAAACTTCGAGGCCCTGTCCAACATCATCCAATCCCGACAGGATGACCTTGCCGATGTCACCGCCAACATCGAAATCGAGAAAGCTGCGCTTGGTGCCAAGCCGTGTATAGAAACGGTCAATGATCTTGCCTGTGGAGGTGGATAGAAAAATCACTTGCTCCATTTCGTCATGGGCAAGAATCGTATCGCCTTCGACGGGGATCAACACTTTGCCGTTTTGAATGGCCTCCGAGACATAGGGTTCCCGTTCGAAGGCATTATCTAGCCAAAATTGCTTTGATGTCATTTTACCCCTTTCTATCTCAATAGCTTGGCTGACTTGCCAATGATTTGGGGCCGATGCGGTTATTTTCCGTGTTCTGGGTTGAAAAAACATATTATGAGCACGCAAAGACAACTTATGCATAACCGCGCCATATTGGGTGCTGTCTGCGTCTAGGATTATGGACGTATTGGACGGGGCGCTATCAACATCCAAATACCCACGATCCCACATATCCAACAGATAAAACGCCAATGCACCCAATACGGCAGCACCAATCTTAAGGCTTTTCTTTATCAGTCGTTCTTTATCTCGCTGTTTCAATAAGTCAAAATTTACGCCAAGCATCCCGGCGATGATTTTGAGCTTGGCATTCTTCTCGCGGTCGCCTTGCTTACGTGCATCAGCCGCCAACAATTGAACTGGCTGAGGTTTTCCGTCCGGTCCCGTCCGCGTTTTAAGGGCGGGCGGATAACATTCAAGATCGGAGTCGATGCCTAGTTTATCCGCTGCGCCCGGTTCTCCATCGACAATTAGAGCCAAGATATGGTCATCCCTGTTCAACCGTTTGAACTCAAGGATTTCCTCGTTGACCCACTCGGATTTCGCGCTGTGTGGCGAGCAAATGACGATCAGGTAAGCGGACTGGTTGATGGACGACTTGATTTGCGCCCGTAAGTCAGGGTCTGCCGCAAACTCTGCACGATCTCTACATACAGGGCCTATCTTTTTGGATATTGGCCCATCGCGCCCCGGCATCCCTACGATTGGCTTTGGCACTTTGTAGGTTTCGACTTCATTTTCCAGCCATTCACCCCATTTCCTGTCGTGATGGCTGTAGCTAATGAAAGCGGCATATTTGAAGTGTTCCGAAAATCGGTGAGACATGATAACTCCCCTATTATTCTAAATGTTGTCTAACTATTTGACTTCTGGGCATTCCTGTACTTCATTGCGGTAGCCGCCCACAATCGATTCGAATTCACTGGCGAGCAAAGGCAAATCGAGTGCTTCCCGGTTTCCTGCCTGCAATGCAGTCAGTTGGGACTACAACAGCATGACGAAATCAGACTGTATTGCGGTTGCGCTCATGGGTTGATACTCTTGCAGTTAAAATAGACTTTATCGGAAACCATATTTGATAACCAAAAACTGACGAGATGACTGGCTATCAATAACTTTGGTTTCGATAGTATATCCTGTAATTGTGTAGCCCCAGGCCAGTTCCATGACGACAACATCGTGTCCTCCTTGGTGTTCCTGAACACACATCCTTGACGACGAGGCATCTTTTGATCCTCGAGATGATGCGCTCGATGACCACGCGGATGCTCGAAATGAGCCGGTTGCCCTCCTTGTCCTCGTCCGAGAACTTGCAGTTGCGCGGCTTCTTCTTCGGCTGGTGTACCGTGACTTTCGGCAGTTCTTGCCCTTGGAAGCAGGTGTCGCTATAAAGGTCAATGTCGTCGGGGAACCTCGTCCCCTCCTCGTCGGCTATCTTCTTGTCGTACTTCATGCCCTCGTGGGTCGCGCCGAAGTATTTGATCTGCCGGTCTTCGAGGCCGCCGACAAGGTTGTTCTTCAGGGTGTGACATTTATTTTCCGCTGTAGTGTATTCTCTGTCCCAGCGGATTAGCAGGGTGATTGATGGGCCTTTCCGTCCCGTTAATGCCGAGGGCTTGTGGAAGTTCCTCTTCCAGCCTGTCCAGCATCTCCTCATGAGACGGGCTGGCTTGTGCCCCTTGGCATCAAGCGCCTTGTTGATGACTGCGCTCAACTGCTGGATCGTGAAATTGGCCTGAGGCTGGCTGATGCCGAACAAATGCGCAATAACTTCTTGCAAGGGTAGGTTTTCAAATAGAATAACCTGAGTTCGGGATAAGGAATCAGGCTTTGACCAGAGCGTTTACCCGGATCAGCGACAGAGTGGGCTTGTCTTCGGAGAGGCAGTAAGCGATGATTCCAGCCATGAGATTGACGGCGAAGTTGCCCTCGGAGCGATGGCGGGTATGCTCGATCTGGCAAAGGTTCTTCAGTTCGTCGAAGACGGTTTCGATGAGGGACCGGCGGCGCAGGACGGCCTTCTCAAACGGGGTAAGGGGAACGGGCTTCATGTTCTTTTTGACGGTGGTGACGAGCTTGATGCCCATGTCCCCAAGCGCCTCGGTGAGCCATTTGGCGATGTAGCCCTTGTCGGCGAAGAGCATGCCGGACAGTCCCCGGCACAGGCCGGGGATAGGCTTGCGGTCATCGACGTTGCCGGGGGTCAGCCTGATGCGGAGCAGTTCGCCCTTTGAGTTGATGATGGCGTGCAGCTTGAAGCCGAAAAACCAGCCCATGGAGGTCTTGCCGCGCTTGGCCTTGCCCCTGAACACGCGGTGGCGGGAGATGCGCTTGTTGTCGCAGACGGCAATCGAAGTGGCGTCGGCGATGGAGATGCCCTCGCACTGGCCCTTGAGGCACTCGAACGGGGTTTGAAGTCCAGTGGTACAGAAACGTACGCTAAGGAAAAGTGTCTTAAATATTAAGAGTTTGTAGACAGTGAAATATGACCCAAAATCATGTCTACTAAATCGTTTTTTGCCGCATTAGTAGACAATTTGTCTACTAATCGATTTAAGAGACAGTTTCGGGCAATGTTTTCGGGCTATCCCGCCAGTGATTTTCCTTAGCGTACATTTCTGTTCCACTGGACTTCAGACCCCGA
>Ga0118677_10002919_pt1 | contig 33495 bp, 24 predicted proteins | sample AliMusrvi5mmetaG_FD_86154 | JGI IMG/M metagenome (GOLD analysis project Ga0118677, IMG submission 86154) | reverse complement strand
GGGGAAAGGGGGTGGTGTGTTCGGCTACTATCAAAAGTCTCCTAAACTTAAAAATATCATCCTATTTTTAGCTCACAATGTCATAAAAAAGTTTTGTACTTTTGTTTGCGACTTTTGGGTAATACTTATTGCGATACTTCATATTTGCAAAAATCACCAAACACTATAATATCTGTTGATGTAGTAGCTCCAAGTGGTACAGGAGTTAATGAATTTAATATTTCGCCTAACATTTCTATTTTTCCAAATCCAACAACAAACAATTTGACTTTTAATTGCCAGCAAAAATCTAAAATAAAGATTTTAAACATCCAGTGCCAAATAATCAAAACCTTCGAAACAAAAGAGAACGAAACAAACCTTGATGTTTCAAGTTTTTCAAGGGGGATTTATTTGATAAGTGTAGAGACGGACAAGGGGGTTTGGAGAGGGAAATTTGTGAAAGAATAAGTGCGGCACGCGTTGGGAAACGCGCACCAACAGAGCATTTGAATTAAAAAAAATATGAGACACATACTTTTTGCATTATTTGCGATTATTGCTACAGCAACCTATTCTCAAGATTTTGCACCTGTAGGGGCCAAATGGTATTATACAGTTAAATGGGCATGGTCCTGGCAAGGAGAGCAAACTTATATGACTATTGATGCAACCAAAGACACAATAATTGACAGCATAAATTGCACAGAATTATCTGCATCAACATCATTTTGCGGTGGCTATGAACCCATGATAACCTGGGTATATAGTTCCGACAGCATTGTTTACTTCAAGAATCAAATTTTTGATCATTTTCAAATTCTGTACAATTTTAAAGCTAAAACAAACGATTCCTGGAAAATTGACTACCCTACAGACATGAGCAATATTGATTCATTGATTGTTTCTGTTGATTCGGCAACTATTGAAACTATTAATTCAACTCCGCTAAAGGTTTTGTACGTAAAATACACTTCATTAACTGATTCAAATTTTAATTATCACTCAAAAATTGTTGAAAAAATTGGTGACTTTAGTTATCTTTTTAACTTAAATAATGACCTTACTATTTGCGATGCTACCTGGTCTGACGGGTTACGTTGTTATGAAGATTCAGTCTTTGGATTCTATTCAACTGGCGTTACTTCTACGTGTGACTATGTATATGTATTGGGGCTAAACGATGTGAATATTAATGAGGAAATTGTTACATTATTTCCAAATCCTGCAACCAATTACCTGACTATTGAAACCCCACAGCAAACCACTATAGAAATCTCAAACATCCAAGGCCAAATAATCAAAACCCTCGAAACAAAAGAGAACAAAACTAATGTTGATGTTTCTGGCTTTGCAAGGGGGGTTTACATTATAAATGTGGAGACGGATAAGGGGGTTTGGAGGGGGAAATTTGTGAAGGAATAAGGGTGGCACGCATAGGGAAACGCGCGCTAACAAAAGAAATTTGATAAAGATAAAATTAAAGAAAATGAAAAAACTATTGCAATTACTTTTCAGTTAACATAATTAACTAACTAAATTTAAAACAAATGAAAACAAAACTGCTTTTAGCTTTTTTGATTGCTGGTTTTCAAACATTGATTTTTGGGCAAACAAATATTTATCATCCTTTTCCTGATAGTGCTGCAACATGGAAAGTTAGTTGTGGTGTTAATGCCGATCCTTGTTATGGGACATGGACCTATAATTATATACTAACGGGAGGGGATACAATTATTGGAACTTATCAGTATAAAAAAATATATTCACAACTTGAAAGTTGTTCCGGACCAAATCCGTGTTATTGCGATCCCAACTCAGCCGGCTATGTTTTGCATTATTATGCAGCAATACGAAATGATACAATTGCGAAAAAAGTTTTCATTGCTTTAAATGGAATTGATTCCATGTTATATGATTTCAATTTAAACCTAGGTGACACTCTCAGAGGCGCCAATACATGGCTGTCATCTGTAGAACAATGTCCTTCAACAGTTAGTTCCATTGATTCCGTACTTTGTGGAAGTCACTACAGGAAGAGATGGATTACCAGCATATCAAATTGTGCAATTATCGAGGGTATTGGCAGTACATTCGGAATATTTTCACCTATATGTCCTCCATTTGAAAGTGGATGTGACCTTAATTGTTTTTCGCAAAATAATGTAACTTTATATGGAAATGGCTTATGCGAACCTTTATTTATAAAAGAAAGTAACACAACTCCTCAAATTAAAATATCACCCAATCCAACCGCCCACGATCTGACTATTTCCATTTTGCTCCCAATCTCTGAAGCAATTTCGTTTACCCTTTATAATCCTTTGGGGCAAGCGGTAAAGGAAATGCGAATAGCGGATTTTGAAAATCAGGAAATAAAAATGAATGTGGATGAATTACCAGCAGGACTTTATTTGCTTTTGGTAAAAGCACATGATTGGGCAAGAAACGAAAAAGTAATGAAAATTGAATAACATAGAAAGAAGATAGAACAACGGATGATAAAGTAAAAATTGCAGGAATTGAAAAATCTATTGCAATTTTATTTCCGTTAGCAACAAGACGAAGCAATAAATGACAATCATTTGATATTAACACAAACCAATAAAGCTATGAAAACAAAAAAAATTACGAAGACTTTTATTACGTTGATAGCAGTAACGATGCTGACAATGATAGTAAAACAAGTTAATGCAACAAATTACTTAATCCTGGAGGTAAATACCATCACCAATAATGATAGTGTTTATTATTGCCCCACTGGTTACGATTCAATTATGATTATTGCAAATGGGGGTAATGGAGGCAATAACACCTGGATATATCTTAATTATTCCCTTGGTTGGGGTGATACTATACGCAATAACCATAGTGATACTCTTATTTTACCTAAAAGTTCATGGGGGGAAATTCAAAATACTAATTCTATATCGGGGTTTAACTATTTCTTTATTTGCCCAATTTATTTTTATGTAACAGGCAGCACAGCTATTTCTTGCGGAGGCTCTACTAATTTGAATACTTTATCAAATTATACGGGGACAGGTTCTATTACATATAGCTGGTTGCCGGTAACAGGATTAAATAATCCAAACATTGCAAACCCTGTTGCTAATCCTAATTCAACGACTTATTATACAATGACTGCAATGGTTAATGGTTGTGCTGTTGTTGATACTGTCAAAATTTCAATAATCCCGGTGAGTGCACCTGAAATTTGTATTGTAGGAGTTGACAGCGCCAAAAAAAATATGATAGTGTGGAATAAACCATTGTCAACTGAAATTGATTCATTTTATATTTATAGGGAAACGAGCATGACAAATGTTTATCAGAAAATTGGTATTGTAAGTTATGACAGTTTTAGCGTTTTCATTGATACAAATTCGTTTCCTGATGTTCAATCAAACAAATACGAACTTTCAATAATAGATAAATGCAGGATTGAATCGGGCACAAGTACTTCGCACAAAACCATGCATCTGAATATTAACCAAGGAATAAACCTTTCGTGGGATTTAGCCTGGGAACCTTATGAGGGTTTTACTGTTTCAACCTATAGAATATACAGGGGAACTACAAATTCTAATATGCAACTGATAGGAACAACCTCTGGCACTTCTACTCAATACAGCGATTATACCGCTCCTTCCGGATATGTATATTACATGGTTGAAGTGGTTAGTCCCAATAATTGTAATCCTTCAAAATCATATAATTCTTCCCGTTCAAATATTGCAACAAATCATCCTCTTGGAATTAATGAAAATAGCAATGCAGAGAATCTGTTTTCAATTTTCCCTAACCCTGCAACCAATAACCTAACCATCCAGACCCAGCAACAAGCCACCTTAGAAATCTTAAATATCCAAGGCCAAATAATCAAAACCTTCGAAACAAAAGAGAACAAAACAAATGTTGACCACGTTGGATGGTCATCCTACGTAGTTGATGTTTCAGCTTTTTCAAGAGGGGTTTACATGATAAGTGTAGAGACGGAAAAGGGGATTTGGAGGGGGAAATTTGTGAAGGAATAGGTGGCACGCTTTGGGAAAGGCACGCTAACAGAAAAAAATTACAGGACTGGAAATATGTGACGAAACTTGAAGACCAAAATGTGTAATAAAATTTAAAAAACAATGAAAAAATTAGTAACAATAGTTATTATTGCAATAATGACAACCTTCATTGCCTGCGGCCCAAGCGCAAATGAAAAAGCATTGAAAGCAAAACTCGACAGTATTAAAAAGGCTGATTCCATTGCAATAGGAACAACACTGGTAATAAACTGTGATAAAGTGAATATGCGTACAACTCCCTCTGTGATGGGAGGAATAAAAACAGTTCTGAATTCAGGCTATGTTTGTAAAATGATTGAAAGAGGCCCTGCCGAAAAAATAAAAGACAGTAATGACTATTGGTATAAAGTAAGCTATAATGGTAATATTGGATGGGTTTTTGGCACTTTCACTTCGCTTGCAGTTTCTTCAAATGCTTCTCAAATTATTGATAGTTGGGTGGGAAGCTATGGCGATGGCGATGGTTCAGGTGTAACAATTGAGAAAGATGGAAATGGCTATAAAATCGCAATATCGGCTTATGGTAAGGTTGAAGGTCCATTCATGAGTAATGAGGAAGGCGGGCAATTGAAATTCAACTATAATGGCAAAATTTCATTTATCAGCCATCATAACAAAGACGACAGATTTTATTCAAACGGATCATCCAACTGTATAAAAGTATCATTCGGAAATCAACTTACATATTGCAAATAGATTTGCTCATAAGGATAAAATGAACAGAGTCCTGAAACATTATAAAACCCGTCGCTCAGTTTTTGCACCGCCCAAAAGTCCCGAAGCTTTGGAATGTACTCCTTTCGGTTATAACCCGGGATTTGTGATCCCACAAAAAGGAAGTAATTTGGCAATATGTCGCAACACATAACGAAGGAACAACAATTGTAACACAACAAACAATACATAAAATCAAAAGCATGAAAAACATTCTCAACATTTTTATAGCCCTGTTTCTGCTGAATTGCCCTGGTATTTCAACAGCATTTTCAGCAGGTCAGACTTCGCCTCATACTTACAAACAAACCAATTCTTTGAACCATGACCTGGTTTTAGTAAAACCATTGGTGAATTTTAATGACACCAACGGTGGATTTTACAGCGATTATTACAAAGAGCAGGTGAATAATATTTATTGCGGAGGGGTAGTGAAGAACAGCGGGCTTTTAAGCACTACCCATGTTTATTTGCTGGTACACATTTTAGGCTACAACAATAATGTGATGGCTACATATACATCCGATACAATTCCACTTATGGCAGCAAACGAAACTGATACTTTGAAAGTTCAGCCATTCACAAATACCGGCAATTGGTACAATTTTAAAATTTCCTTTGAATTAATGAGCGATTCTACCGATGAAAATGCAGCCAACAATATTGATACTACTGCTACTTTAACGATGTGGGATCCCATGTGGTCGCATGTATCAAGAGCAAATGTCCCTACGGCTACTTTAAACATAAACAATATTCCCAACTTTCATTCAGGAGATTTTATCGGGGCAACTTTAAAAATTCCTAACTATAGTTTCCATTGGGCAGTAATGTTGTCGGTTTATTTAACTGATATTTTGCCCGATTCAGTAACCTTGGTTGCTGAAATTTATGAAAATGGAATTCTGAAAGGTTCTGATACTATTATAAGTAATACACAAGGTTGGGTAAGTACACCGCTCACATATTATTATTTCACAAATCAAATATCAACCGACAGCCTTTATTATTTTGGTGTGAAAATAATTTGTCCAAACGGTACTAACATTCCGATAGGAATTGACACATCTGCATTTCATAATTTTCAGACAGAAACAGTAGCCAAAATTGGCAATACCTGGACAACACTGAATTTTGTTCCCCTGATACAATTGGTTTGCGACCCCGAAGGTATCCCGGAGATCCCGAATAATGATCTGATTTCTGTTTACCCCAACCCTGCAACCAACAACCTGACCATACAGACTACCCGGCAAGCCACTATAGAAATCTTAAACATCGAGGGTCAAATAATCAAACGCATAGAAACAAAAGAGGGCAAGACAAATGTTGACCACGTTGGATGGTCATCCTACGTGGTTGATGTTTCAGGCTTCTCAAAAGGGATTTACATGATAAGAGCACAGACGGACAAGGGGCTGTGGATGGGGAAATTTGTGAAAGAATAAGTATGGCACGCGTTGGGAAACGCGCGACAACAGAGGGTAAATTTAAAAATAACGATCCGGTTTTTAACCAAAACACAAAGCAGAAAAAACATGAAATCAATCTATTTAGAAAAATCAATTGAAATAATTTTCAATGCTTTGCATGGTATTGTTTCCGAAGATGAATATTCTTTAGTCTCTGCAAGGAAAAATGAAGGAGAAAAATTCACCCAAACCATTATTAAAACTTTTGATGCAGAAAAACTAAGCCGGATTACCATCGAAGAATACACTGTTAATAGCAAGGCTTATGGTGTAGTCCTGAATATTTATCCTAAATCAAACTATGGTATTCCTATATTTACCTTTCAACTGGGTGGGCAAATACCTGACAAGGTAATCTTTATTGTTGACATAATTCCCACTTTAAAAACCGGTGAAGAGCATAAAACAAAAGAGATCTTTAATCATTATTCTTCATTGTTGAACAACCTGGGGTCTGAACAAGATTGGATAAATGAAATTTGTTCAGCCAATGCACTTATATGTCAATACAAACCTCTGGATCCTGAAATGATACTGAAAGCATTGTCAGAATATTTGAATTATTGGAAAGAGTTGTATGTTCAGGCAACAGCGCCTGTTTCAAAAGATGTTGAAATTAAAGAAATAACAGAGAGTATTGTTAAGTTTAAAAAAATATTACAGGCCAATGATGCAGGACTGGATATTTATCTAAAGAAATTCGGAAAAGAAATGCTTGCAGCAATAGAAGCTGCTGCTTTTGGTGGGTATCCAGGTTTAGATATACTTGAACCACAAAAAGTGATAGAGGCATCTGAATCAGTCAATAAAGTTGTGGAGGTAAATTCAAATTTCAAGTGGACAAAAGAAGCAGAAGATTATTTGTTGGATGCACCAAAATTTGTCAGGACTAAAATAAGAAATAATGCAGAAAAGAAAGCCAAAGAATCAGGCATTAGCGAAATAACCCGTGATTTTATTGAGAATTTAAGAAAATAATTGCAACCTTTAATGAAATGTGGCAGTAAAATAGTTTCAATGGTAATTAAATCTTTCCATTCCGCATATTTTCTTGTGCTGGAGCAAAGTAATATGAAATGAACACTCAACCGTTATACCCGGTAAAAACTAACAACAAGGATAGAGAAACTGATTAAGAATAATATTCAGTTAATAACAGAGGAATTACAATAACAATCAACAAATAAATTAAATTAATTTTTAAAAAGGAGGTCAAAAATGCATTACAAAAAATTGAAGTTAATCGCTATACTCTTGTTAAGTTTAGGACTGACAGGATTACAGGCGCAGGAAACAACCGCCACATCAGGCGGTGATGCTTCGGGAAGCGGAGGCTCGGTGAGTTGTTCTATCGGGCAGGTTTTTTACATAACAAATACCGGGTCCAATGGCTCTGTTGCGCAAGGAGTACAACAACCATTCGAGATTTCGGAAGCAAGTGGAATTGAGGAAGCCGCAGGCATTACCTTGCAATGCTCAGCTTACCCGAATCCTTCAACTGACTATCTAAACCTGGTAGTTGAAAATTACAAATTAGAAAATTTAACTTATCAGCTTTACGACATCAGCGGAAAACTTTTAGAAACAAAGAAAATTGAAAGCAGTGAAACAACTATTGCAATGTGCAATTTTAACCCTGGCATATATTTTCTAAAAGTAACCGATAACAGCAAAGAAATTAAAACATTAAAAATTATTAAAAATTAAACACCATGAAAAAGTTAATTACAATTTTAGCAGCAGCATTAATCGCTGTAAGTGCTTACGCACAAACGCCTCAATTTATGAGTTATCAAGCAGTCATCCGTAACACAAGCAATGACCTTGTCACAAACCAATTTGTAGGAATGCGAGTAAGTATAATAAAGGATTCGGCAGCTGGCACAATCTTCTACCAGGAAACATACAATCCCAACCCGAAAACCAATGCCAACGGTTTGGTAACAATTAAAATTGGAAGTGGAATACCGTTAATAGGAGCATTTGATACAATTCCATGGCAAAACGGATCCTACTTTGTCAAAATTGAAACCGACCCAACTGGAGGTACAACTTACACCATTACAAACACAAGTCAATTGCTAAGTGTGCCTTATGCCCAATTTGCAAGAAATGGGATTATCGGTTATGGAAATATCAGTTCAACAGGAACTATTAATACGGGTTCAGAAAATTATACAGTAACACATGCCGGAACCGGAGCCTATAATATCAATTGGACTGGAAATATCAATACCTATTGGTCACGTGGTTTGGTGAATATTTCAACAACTTATGGAAACCCACGAATTACCTCATGGACAAGTTCAGGAGGTGGAACTATTTTACAAGTTTATATTTGGGACATAAGTGGAAATCCGGTTGATGATTATTTTTCATTCAATGTTTTCCAACCTTAAACTTTTGTAAATATTAAGATCAAAAAAAAACTAAATGTAAGAAGCGGTTGCTTTCAGTGGCAGGAGCAATGCAGCAAAAACCACCGAAGCAACTGCTTCAACCATATAAGTAATGTTTCTATAAAAAAATAGCGATGAAAATAATACAAACTACGCCTTAATATTCTGTTTTTTATCACTCAAAAACAAATATCTTTACTTTATACCAAAACGACATCAATATGCCTTTTTGTTCACATTGCAACTTATTATTAAAACCAGGAGCGCATTTTTGTCATAAATGCGGTGCTCAATATATAGAAGCTTACGTCACTCCCACTCCTCAGTCGCCACCGCCTGTAAACATGCTGGAACTTCCTTCTAACAGGAAGCAAACTTACGCTATTATCTGGCTTTGCCTTACATTGGCATTCCTTGCTTGCATATTACTCCCTTTTATTGCTGACATTGACATGATGAATGGCGGCGGTGCTATGATCTTCATTGGTTTTATCATGTTTATCACAGGGGCTATTGTTACTCCATTTTATTTCAAACTGGCAAAAAAATTCAGTAACATTGTTTCGGGAAAAAACATTCTGGCCTATTGGATTTATGATGCTGCCGAATGGGGCGAATATGCCGAAGGCGAGTTAAGGAAGCGCAAAAAGGAAAAATGGGCAATGTTTTGGTTCATTACTTTAATTGGAATAGTTGTTAATATTATTTTATGTATTGCAAAGCCCGCTGGGCTGTTTTTTTTCGTAATTGAGCAGTTTGTGCTTATGGCTATTATTGGTATCACTGCATATCTTTCCTACTCTTTGCCCCATCAGAAAAATGTGAGGAATATGGGCAGGGCAATCATTGCACCTAATGGTGTATATCTCAATGGCTCGTTCCATTCGTGGCAAGGACTTTCGGCAAGGTTTGAAAGTGTCAGGCTTACCGACAACGACACCATACTGCAATTTACTTATTCAGCTTTGGTGCGCTATGGTCAAAGGGAGAACTATACGGTCAATGTGCCCATACCGCGCAATCAGCTTTCAACGGCCTTCAAGATCATCAGCTTCTTTAATGAACATAATGGAATGAAAAATAATCATTGAATTGTATGAATGACATTACTAGATATAATTTGATATTCAGCAAAAGAACTTATGCTGGACAGAGCTTGTGCAAGCCAGACTTTTTTTACCACATAAACATATAGGGACGTAGGTTTCACATAAAATAATTACAAAGAAAAACGGACATTTCTGTATCTTTCCTATGTGAAGGTCTATGTATCTATGTGCTGATATGGTGAGTTTTTAAGGAAGAAAAACAATAAATAATATTTCAAAAAGGCAACTATTCTGAAAAAAACGTATCTTTGTATCAAGAAACTCACGCAATTTGAAATTCCCATCTGGAAAAATATTCATCTTTATTTTCATCCTTCAAACCTTATTTGGTTTGAGCAGCCGAATCATTGCGCAACCATTCCATTACCGTTCAGGTTCCATTGGGTTCTTGGAAAACAAAAATCAATGGGATACTGCTGTTCTTTATAAAGCTGACATAGGCGGTGGCACTGTTTTTCTTGAAAAGAAAGGCTTCACTTTTGTTTTTGAAGATGTGGAAGCAGTCAAAAAACTTATGAGCTATAAGTTCAAAGATGCTTCAATAAGAAGAGACTCCACTCCCCCATCGGGGCTGGTAAATTACCACGCCTATAAAATGAAATTTCTGGGAATGCAGAACAATGTGAAGGTGACTTCATCAGTGCCTTCTAAGGAATATTACAACTATTTTATTGGTAATGATAAATCAAAATGGGCATCAAAAGTGAGGAAATACCAGGATGTGACTTATGCGGGACTTTACACCAACACGGATTTGCACGTGTATGAGAGCGACTTTCACCTTAAATACGATTACATCATTCATCCGGGAGGAAACCCATCGGATATTTTACTGGAATATGATGGCACAGATAAGATGTATATTAAAGACAAGAGCCTCTACATTGAAACTTCGGTGAACCAGGTAATAGAATTTAAGCCTTATGCTTACCAGGTTGTCAACGGTGTAAATGTTCAGGTGCCCTGCAAATTCAACTTAAAGAAGAATCACGTTAGTTTTTCTATTCCTGACGGGTATGACAAAACACTTGATCTGATTATTGACCCAATACTTATTTTTTCAACCTATTCCGGTTCTTATGCTGATAACTGGGGCTTTACTGCCACTTACGATAGCAAAGGATTTGTTTATGCAGCAGGAAATATTTTCGGATTGGGTTATCCTGCAACAACAGGTGCCTTTCAGTTGACTTATGCAGGCGGCAACTGCGATATTGCAATAACAAAATACGACACCACTGGCTCGTTCCTTATCTACGCCACTTATCTTGGAGGCAACGGTGTTGACATTCCGAACAGCCTTATTGTAAATAATAATGACGAACTCTTTCTTTTAGGGACTACAGGATCGTCGGATTATCCAACAACTGCCGGAGCTTTTGATGTTACGTTTAATGGCGGAGCTTATTACCTCTATGATTATGTACTTCATTATACCAATGGTTCGGACATCGTCATCTCGCATTTCAATGTGAATGGCACTGCTCTATTAGGTTCTACTTATGTTGGAGGCACAGGAGATGACGGATTAAATTCAGCCGCCCCGCTTAAACATAATTATGCAGATGAAGCACGCGGTGAAATAATGATAGATGCCAACAACAATGTCTATGTGGTTTCAAGCACACAGTCCTCAGATTTTCCGGTAACATCCAACGCATTTCAAACTACTTTCGGAGGCGGGCTACAGGATGCCTGTATTTTCAAAATTGATAATAACCTTTCAAACATGATCTGGTCCTCCTACCTTGGCGGCAGTGGTAACGAAGCAGCTTATTCCATCGCACTTGACCACAACAATGACGTCTATGTTTGCGGTGGCACCAGTTCAACGAATTTCCCGACAACACCGGGTGTGCTTCATCCGGCATTTATGGGAGGTTCATGCGACGGTTTTATTTCCAAAATAAATCAGAACGGAAGTTCGATACTCAAATCCACTTATTGGGGCGCCAATGCTTATGACCAGACTTACTTAATAAAATTAGACAAGTACGACAATGTTCACGTTGTCGGTCAGACTGAAGCTACCGGAAATACGTATATTTATAATGCGCTCTGGAACCAGCCCAACAGCGGTCAATTTATCAGCAAAATAAACCCTGACCTGAATACCCTCATTTGGTCAACGGCTTTTGGAACAGGATCGGGAATACCCAACATTTCGCCCTCTGCCTTTATGGTTGACCTTTGCAACAACATCTATCTGTCGGGATGGGGTGGCGCGGTAAATGGATTTGGCGGCACTACAGGAATGCCTGTCACTCCCAATGCCTATCAACTGACAACTGACAACAGCGATTATTATTTTCTTGTTATCAAAGATGATGCTTCAGCCATAGTTTACGGAACCTTTTTTGGAGGGTCAAGCTATGAACACGTTGATGGTGGAACAAGCAGGTATGACAAGACTGGCAAGATCTATCAGGCTGTCTGTGCAGGCTGTGGTGGCTCTTCAAGTTTTCCGACAACTCCCGGAGCATGGTCGCAGACGAACAACAGCTCCAATTGCAATGAAGGAGTGATCAAATTCGATTTTAAACTTCCGCTTGTTGTGGCGGCATTTACTGTTCCTCCTATTGGTTGCGCCCCGTTTAACGCCCCGTTTCATAATTCTTCACACACCACAGGCAGTTCCGGAATATTTTTTCAATGGAATTTCGGTGACGGGACTTCTTCTTCAGCGGCAAATCCTATTCATGATTACACACACTCCGGAATTTATAATGTCACTCTTATCGTAACTGACACAGGAAGCTGCAACCTTTCGGACACTGTAAGTCATCAGCTCGTCATTCTTTCAGATAGTGTAAACGTTCTTGCTCCTAAAAACATTTGTCTTGGTGACTTTACGCAGATAGGATTGCTTCCTTTGCCTGATACAGGGCTTACATATCTTTGGATCCCATCATCAAATCTGAGCAATGACACCATTGCAAATCCGATAGCCAGCCCGACATCATCAACAGATTATGAACTTCTGATCTCAAACGGAATCTGTACGGATACCATTAAACAACATGTAGGCGTTCAGGTGCTGACTACCGATGCCGGACCCGATACAACAATATGTCTTGGAAGCGGCACCGTGCATCTTACAGCTCACTCAACAGGAGGAGCAACAACTTTTGTCTGGTCAACCTCAGCGACACTTGCCGACACTTTAAATTCCCCATTGACGAATAACACTGTAACAGTAAACCCTACAACCAACACAACCTATTATGTGCAGGCATCAAATCAGTCATGCTCAAAACTCGACAGTATCAGGGTCAATGTTTCAGCTGTCAATATCCTCCCCGGAAATAATATGATCATTTGTCTTGGAGATACGGCTCACTTAAGTGTCACAAATCTCAACCCGTCTAATCCACTCAATTATCAATGGTCTCCCTTAGGTTCGATCATCAGCGGAGCCAACTCATCTGCTGCTGTTGCAGTGCCAACATCAACCACACCCTTTGTTGTCATGGCAACTGACGCACACGGATGCCAGAAGAAAGATACCGTATTAATACTTGTTTCTGCAATCATACCAAACCTTGTTACCGACAGTGTTCGTTGTCATGGCGATTGCAATGGTACTGCCACTGTCAATGCTACAGGTGGTCTTTTTCCATACACTTACCAATGGAGCAATGGGCAATCAGTGAACCCTGTCACTGGACTATGTGCAAACTCTTACAGTGTTACTGTCAACGATGATTTTGGTTGTCAGAAAGTAGTACCCTTCAATATTTACGAACCTGCCGCATTGACAGCTTACATTTCAGATACAAGCATGGTTTATTGCGATTCTGTTTGCAATGGATTTGCAACTGTGACGGTTTCAGGAGGGACCCAATCATATCATTATTCCTGGATTGACGGTCAGAGTGCATCCACAGCCTCAAATTTATGCGCAGGAAATTATTCAGTCACTGTAACTGACCACAACAGTTGCACAGTCTCTGTTCCAATCAATATTGTTGATACTTCTAACTTTTCCGTCACCATTGACAGCTTGATCCCACCGCTCTGTCATGGAGATTGCAATGCAATTGCCTTTGCAGTTGCAAGCGGTGGATTGTCGCCGTACAATTATAATTGGGACAACAGTGATCATGGCATTTTTGCCGATAGCTTGTGTGCCGGAAATCATAACGTCATGATATTTGAAAGCGGAGGATGTATCAGGAATCTGTTCTACAACATCACTCAACCGGCTGTGGTAACAGTTACACCCACTGTTGTCAACAATCCGGCATGTACAGGGATCTGCGATGGGTCAATTACTGTCAGTGCTTCCGGTGGAACTCCCAATTATCACTATTCATGGGACAGTGGACAAAGCGGAGTTACAGCAACCAATCTTTGCCAGGGGACTTACTATGTGACAGCATACGATTCGCATGGCTGTAAACAATCGGATACAATAACACTGACAGACCCCTCCCCTCTTTTGCTCAATGTTACAAGTTCAAATGTACCTTGTGCAAATGTATGTAATGGTGTTGGAACAGCATTTCCATCAGGAAGTACCCCGCCTTACTCATACGTTTGGAGCAACAATGCAACGACAAATCCTACCACTAACCTTTGTCCGGGCACATACACTGTAACAGTTACGGACAGTCACAATTGCACAAGAATTGCATTCATCACCGTGCATGATTCAACCACATTCCCTCCGAATATTCAGTGCTGGTCTGATGATACGGTTATTTACAGTTCACAAAGCACAGGGATACATACGACGGTTATTCCGGGATACACTTACTCATGGACACCTACAACCGGTCTGAGTTCACCTTCTTCCCCGAATTCTACAGCTTCACCTATTACTACCACCACTTATCATGTTGCAATAGAGGATCAGTATGGCTGTATTTATTACGATTCGGTGAAGATATCGGTAATAGATGTTTTGTGCGACGCTTCACAGATTTTTGTTCCGAATGCTTTCACTCCTAACGGGGATAATAAGAATGATATCGTCTATGTCAGAAGTAATGTGATGAAGAGTATTTACTTTGTGATCTATGACAGGTGGGGAGAAAAAGTTTTTGAAACACAGGATCTGTCGCAAGGCTGGGATGGTACTTACAAGGGAAAACCCTGTGATCCCGGTGTATTTGATTATTACATGAGAGCTGTCTGTATTGACGATAAAGAATTTATTAAGAAGGGGAATATTACTTTGATAAGATAAGCCAAAGTTATTTAAGATTTGAGATATTGGATGTTGGATGTTGGATATTGGATGTTGGAATTTGAGGCTTGAGATTTTTAAGAAATGAAGAGGAAATTATTTTTGATATTAATTTTAACTACCAGTGCTATCTTCGCGGATGCACAGGATATTCATTTTACACAATACTACACAAGCCCGGAAAATCTCAACCCTGCACTTACAGGTTTCTTCAACGGCACACAGCGTTTCACATTACAGAATAAAACACAATGGAGTTCAGTGACGACTCCCTACACAACCTTTTCCGCCTCGTATGACATGCCGGTATTGAAACGCTATCTGCACCAGGATCTCTTTGGAGGTGGCATTGTCATTAACCGTGATCAGGCCGGTGATTCAAAATTCGGAACCACACAGGCCAGCCTTTCTTTATCGTACATTAAATCTCTCAGCAGATTCAACAACCAGTTTATTTCACTGGGTATTCAGGCTGGCGCTGCACAAAGAACGATTGATTATACCGAACTGGTTTTCGATAACCAGTATGATGGAAACTCTTTCAATCCCACATTGCCAAACAATGAGCAATTTTCAAAATCCAACTTTGTCTTTTTTGACCTGTCTGCAGGAGCTTACTGGCATTACATCCGTCACCATGATCTTGTTTTCAATGGAGGAGTTGCTTTGTATCACATCAATGAACCCATGCAGTCCCTGTTCAATAACGCTGATGTCCGCCTCGACAGGAAATTGTTGTTTCACGCAAGCACGCAGTTGGAACCCAAAAGAAACGTCCAGATTTTACCCGGATTTCTCTTTATGCACCAGGGTACCTACAATGAATTTGATGTAGGTGCGTTGTTTAAATTTATCAAGATACCCAATGAAGTGAATTACCTGGCCCTTGTTCTGGGACTATATACGCGCATGGGAGATGCATTTAACTTTATTGCAGGCCTTGATTATAAAGAAGGATCATTGGGTATCAGCTATGATGTAAATACTTCAAATCTTGTTCCTGCCAGCCATAACAGAGGTGGTCTGGAAATATCGTTGTCGTATATTATGAGTAAAAATAAAAAAACATACGTGAAGAAAATTCCGTGTCCGATATTCTAGAACTGCAGGATGAAGAAAGTAGAAGGTATTAAAAAGTCAATTGTCAATAGTCAACAGTCAATAGCAGGCAGTCAGCAGTCAATACCCGGATTACTTTCTTGCCCCATTCTTCACACTATTTTCATCACCCTTCTTGTACTTCTTATGAGTGTATCGGTGAAGGCACAGACACGTGAAGAGAATCTGAATTTTGGTGATCAGGCTTTTGCTGACGGGGATTATTACAGCGCTTCCACTTATTTTTATACTGTACTGAAAGAAGACTCAACTGACATTTCTGTTGCCTACAAATATGCAGAGTCTTGCAGGCTTTTCAATGATTACAAGAGCGCTGAGAAGTGGTATAAATTTGTGAACAATTCAACAAAAAGTAAAGTTTATCCGCTTTCCTTGTTTTACCTTGCCCTGATGAATAAAAGCAATGGTAAATATTCCGAAGCGAAGAACAATTTCGCTTCCTATTACAATTCCCATAAATCCGAGGATACTTATTTTGAAAAAAAAGCTCTGCATGAATTGACATCCTGTGAAACTGCAATGAAGATCATGAGCGACACCCTACGTGTAATTATTGATCACCTGAGTGAAAATGTAAATTCGCCTTATGCAGAATTTGCTGCTCAACAACTGGGCGACACCATGCTTGTTTTTTCGGCACTAAGGCCCATGGCTACAGATGAATTTGATTACCTGCTTCCTGATTTTTATTTGGCTAAAATTTACAAATCCAAATCAACTATTGCCGGTTGGGCTGCCGGGAAAAAAATGAATGGTGTTATCAACAACAAAGAGTCGAACAACGCCAATTCGCTGTACAGTCCTGATCATAAAAAGATGTATTTCTCACGTTGCAGTCCTGAGAAAATCGTGGATATGAAGTGTGCAATTTACGTTACCGAAATGAAAAACGGCAAATGGTCAAAGCCCGATAAACTGAATGATAAAATAAACCTGGAAGGTTATACGTCCACACAACCTGCCCTGCAAATATTGAATAGCGATGTACAAGTACTTTACTTCGTTTCCGACAGGCCAGGAGGATTTGGTAAAAATGACATCTGGTACTCTTTGATAAAGGATGGAAAATACAATGACCCCGTTAACCTTGGAAGCATCATCAACACTCCGGGTGATGAAATTTCACCCTATTATTACAACACCACGGGAACCCTTTATTTTAGCAGCGACTGGCATGACGGTCTTGGTGGCTATGATATTTTCAAATCAAAAGGTGCACTGAATGAATGGACACCACCTGCCAACCTGGGTTATCCTATCAACACCAGTTTTAACGATCTTTATTACACCATCAATGAAAATGACACTGATGGCTATTTCACATCCAATCGTCCCGGCTCATTCTACATAAAAGGTGAGACATGCTGCAACGATATCTGGTCTTATGAATGGTTGAAAAATAAGAAAAACAAAGTTGACACTCTGGCACGCCGTAAAGACACTATCAGCTACGAGAGAAACATACTTGACCTTTTGCCTTTGACATTGTATTTTCATAATGACATCCCTGATCCGGCATCGAATGACACAGTAACTAAACTGAATTATAAGACCACACTTGCCGAATATGTCGAGATGAAAGATACGTATGAAAAGGAGTATTCAAAAGGATTGAAGGGCGCTGATAAAACGAAAGCTGTAAAAGACATTGATGAATTCTTTGATAATTATGCAAGCGAAGGATTTAATAAATTGCAGCAATTCACCGATTGGCTGTTGAAAGAACTGCAAAAAGGGAAAGAAATTAAGATCACAGTAAAAGGTTACTGCAGCCCTTTGCAAACTGATGAGTATAATATTAAACTAGCAAAACGGAGGATTTCCAGCCTTATCAATTACTTCAAAGCTTATGACTATGGGGTTCTCTTAAGTTATATGAGTGGTACCTCATCTGATGGAGGCAAACTTGAAATTCACGAAGACCCCGTTGGTAAATCGCAGGCGAATCCTCTTGTGAGCGACAATCCAAATGACCAGAGGAATTCAATCTATAGCCGTGGCGCTGCACTGGAACGCAAAATTCAGATCATCATGTACCAGTCGAATGATTCACTTGGAGCAATCACCAAATATCCTGTGATCAGTTTTGCAACATTGACAAATGACCTTGGAAAGATCACACAGGGAGACAAGAAAGTTTATTCATATACTTTCAGAAATACCGGCAACGCCAATCTTATCATTGCAAGTGTTGAAACAAGTTGCGGGTGCATCATCACTGACTTTTCAAAGGAACCTGTGCCTCCGGGAGCAACAGGGCAAATAAATATCCTGTTCGACAGCAAAGATGAACTTGGGCAAAAGAAAGAAACGATCACTGTTTTTGCAAACACTTTAAAAACAAAAACCGAATTGACTTTATCAGCAATAGTAGCGCCTGCCCCTGAACAGAAAAAGGATGTTCCCAAAAAGGAAGACCAGAAGAAAACCAATCAACAAAAGCAACCTCCAAAAAAGAAATGAGAAAGATTGCACTGGTTGCTGCTGCAGCGATGTATCTGCTGGCATGTGTAGAAAATAACAGCAAAGTTCCACAAGCTGCAGATGATACTTTGCATCACAAAAAAGCTGTAGTAAAAAAGCCAATCACAGAATTCGAAAAAGAATGCATTGCAGCAGGAATGGTTGATGTACATCAATTGGATTCAACCATTGTGGTAAGCCTGAAATATTCAACAACCGATAACTTCATGGGCATGGATATGTATGGCGATTTTGACAAAGCCTATCTTCAGAAAGATGTTGCCGAAAAGCTGGTAAATGCCCAAAAATTTCTTGAAGAAGCAAAGCCCGGTCTTCATTTGATCATTTACGATGCTGCCCGTCAGCACAGGGTGCAGCAGTTGATGTGGGACAGTGTGAAAATGCCTTTAAACGAAAAAACGTGGTTTCTCGCTGATCCAAAACTCGGCAGCCTGCACAACTTTGGTGCAGCAGTTGACATAAGCATCGTTGACGTTCAGGGAAAAGCGCTGGATATGGGAACTCCCTTTGATTTTAATGGAACAACATCAGCCACCGATAATGAAGCAAAATTGTTGAATGAAGGTAAACTCACTCAATCGCAGATTGACAACAGAAAGCTTTTGCGAAGTGTTATGAATAAAGCCGGGTTTTTCAATGTCCAATCGGAATGGTGGCATTTTAATGCATGCACTTATGAAGAGGCGATGAAGAAGTATGAGATTTTGGAATGAAGTGAAACTTTCAGAGTAAATTTTTCAATATTATTCATCGAATTACAATTCTTCAAGGATACACTTTTTTCCTTGTCTCCTATTTATGTTTTCCCTTTAATCAGTAAATAATTCCTAAATTTGCTTTAAAATTATAATCAATAAAGGCAGGCATTGACCTCTGTTATCAAACATCCTAAACAAAAATCATTTTCATGAAAAGATATTTCTTACTGCTTCTTATTATCATTTCTTTTTCGTCAAAAGCCCAGTTGATAAAGGATACTGCTACCATCAGCAGCATGAACAGGATGTTCCTAAAAACAAAAGAGCTTGCAAAGAACAGGAATGATGTGCTGTTTGCAGTGTTCAACAAACAAATTACTGCAGATGAAAAGCAGGCGCTCACTTTTCTTTATGCATACATGCCTCTTAGCGATCTGGCTGATTACTCTGGGCAATTCTTTTTGGATAATGTAAAATTAGCACTGAAAGCAAAGAACGAAATGTCGTGGGGAAAGAATATTCCTGAAGATGTGTTTCTGCATTTTGTGTTGCCTGTCCGCGTAAATAATGAAAACCTCGACTCGTTCAGGATAGTGATGTATGATGAATTGAAGAAACGGGTAAGCGGTCTGTCCATGAAAGAAGCTGCGCTGGAAGTGAACCACTGGTGTCATGAAAAGGTGACATACAAAGCCTCTGATGATCGCACATCTTCACCGTTAAATACAATTAAATATTCATTGGGAAGGTGTGGCGAAGAATCCACTTTCACTGTTTCTGCTATGCGCATGGTTGGTATTCCGGCAAGGCAGGTTTACACTCCCCGCTGGGCGCACACGGATGATAACCATGCCTGGGTGGAAGTGTGGGTGGATAATAAGTGGTATTTTCTTGGCGCCTGTGAGCCTGAATCGGATTTAAATATGGGTTGGTTTGCCAATCCTGCTGCCCGTGCAATGCTTGTTCATACCCGTGCTTATGGCGCATATTTTGGCATCGAACCAGTGATTGATAAAGAGGACAGATTTGCTGAACTCAATCTTATCTCCAATTATGCACCCACGAAATATTTCGTTGTTAAAGTAACCGATTCTCTTGGCAAAAGTGTAAGCAATGCAAAAGTCGAATACCAGTTGTACAACTATGCAGAATATTATCCAATTGCAAAGAACTATACGAATACATTCGGAATTACAGGACTGACCAGCGGTTTGGGGGATCTGATCATTTGGGCGAACAAAGGAGATGCTTATGGCTATAAAAAGATCACTGTCGAAAGTGTTGACACTGTCACAATCCAACTATTGAAATCGCATCCTGTAGAAGCATCCGAAACGTTTGATATCATTCCTCCCGTTGAGCGTTCTGTTGCAGTTGCAAGTAAAGCCGGAGTTGCAGAAAACAGTAAACGTCTCAAAGCTGAAGATTCATTGCGGACAATTTACATGAGGACTTTCAAAGACAGTGCATGGGTAATTAATTTTGCTGCTAAGAATAAGATCAATAAAGATTCTGCCCTTTCGTTTATTTTAAAATCGTTTGGCAACTGGAAAGAGATCACTTCATTTATTGAAAACACTCCGGTTGAAAAGCGTGGATGGGCAATGAAACTGCTATCGGTTATCAGTGATAAAGATTTGCGCGATACCAGGGCTTCAATACTCCGTGACCATTTGAACAATGCTTTTAGATATGATAAAGGTCTTGCGACTATGAATCCTGAACTCTTTACAAAATATGTTCTATCTTGCCGAATTGATAATGAAATGATGATAGGCTGGCGGTCATTTTTGCAGGATAAATTTGATACTGCTTTTGCCCGCAAAGCAAAAAAAAATATTACAGTTATCACAAAATGGATTACTGATAATATTTCAATTGATAACAGTTCTAATCTTCATTCCCGCGCTCCACTCACTCCAGTCGGAGTTTATAATCTGAAAGTTGCTGATAATACATCAAGGGATATTTTCTTTATCGCTCTTTGCCGCAGCTTAAACATCCCTGCAGGTTTAAATCCTGAAACCCGCGAACCGGAATATTGGGCAGGCACCGAATGGATGGAGATGAACCCGTCAGATGAAAGAAATGTAAACGTTATGAAAGGATATTTTCATTTGACAAATCCTTCGGCTAACTTTGAACCTAAGTACACACTTAATTTTACCATTGCAAAATATAAAGACGGGGTTTACCGCACACTTGAGTATGAAGAAAGCAAAATGCTGAAAGATTTTCCTGAAAAGATAGAAGTTGATCCCGGCAAATATATACTCGTTACCGGCAACCGCATGAGCGATGGAAGTGTTTTGAGTTACATGCATTTCTTCAATGTAGAAGAAGGCAAAACGACAAATGTAAAAGTGATAGTCCGTGAAAAAGCAATGGATGAAAAACCTTTGGGAACGCTGGATACCTCAGGTGTGGTTTTGAAAGATCTTAATAACAATAAATCATACAGGCTTTCTGAATTGGTGAAAACCAAAGGCACAGTCATCATTTTTATTGACCCTGAAAAGGAACCATCAAAACATGTGCTGGTTGACATTGCAGCAGTAAAGGAATCCTTTGAGAAATGGGGAGGATCAATGATATTTATCATTCCTGCCAAAAGCAAAAGCAGTTCACTTAACGCTTCAAATTTTACAGGACTGCCAAAACAGAGCCTGTTTGTTGCAGATTCAAAAACCGATGATTTCATAATAAATATTAATAATCAGAAGGGATGTTCAAATGTGGACAAATTCCCCGTAATTTTGTACGCTGACAAAACCTGCAAGCTTTACTACTATTCGGAGGGTTACAGGATAGGTGCAGGTGAGCAGCTTTTGAAGGTGATTGGAAAAATGAAAGTAGAAATTGGAAAGTAGAAATTGATTGGAATTAGAATCTTTTGAAAACCGCAACCTTGAACTTTGAACCTTAAACATTGAACGCATTAACAACAAACATTTCTTATGATAAAAATAGAAGTTGTTGCATACACACTCGACTCAGCGATAATGGCTGCCGATAATGGCGCACATCGCATTGAACTTTGCTCAGGAATGGCTGAAGGTGGCACTACCCCATCCTTTGGTACTATTGCCGCAGCAAGTGAAATTTTGGAGATACCCATTCATGTAATGATCCGGCCACGTGGTGGTGACTTTGTTTATTCCCCTACCGAGTTTGAGTCAATGAAGATTGATATTGAGATCTGCAAAAAGCTGAATGTTGATGGTGTTGTTTTCGGGATCCTTAATCCCGATAATACTGTTGATAAAGAACGCTGCAAAGAACTTGCACAGCTTGCACTCCCTCTGACTTCCAATTTTCATCGTGCGTTCGACAGGTGCAGTGACCCGTACAAATCCCTTGAAGATATTATCGAGTGCGGCTTTCAAAGGATACTCACATCAGGCAGAGAAAAAATTGCAATGGATAGTTGTGGAAGACTTGCCGACCTTGTCAGGAAATCAGGCGATCGAATCATCATCATGCCGGGTGGTGGAGTGCGAAAAGAAAATCTCAAAACGCTTGCAAATATTACAAGAGCATCAGAATTTCACACTTCCGCTATTAATGAATTGCAGGAAATGCTCAACGTGGTTAAATAGTTTAATGTTCATAGTTCAAGGTTCAAGGTTGCAGGGTCTATTCATTAATCTTTGGGGGTGTTTCTGTATCATTTTCTCGATTTCTTCTTTCTTATTTTTCATACAATTCTCACACTTTTTAATCTGTTGGGCTGGATATGGAAAAAGACAAGGCTTGCCAATTTCATCTCTCTTCTCCTGACTGGTTTTGCCTGGTTTGGTTTGGGCATTTTTTATGGCATTGGTTATTGCCCGCTGACTGACTGGCATTGGGATGTACTTGAAAAGTTAGGTGTGAAAAATCTACCTGATTCTTACATTACCTACATTATTCAACGACTGACAGGCATCAGGATGAATGATCAATTTGTTGAAGCAGTAACATTGATATGCTTTATTGTCGCACTATTTATGTCTGTCTATTTGAATTTCTTTAGGAAGAAGTTAAAAGTGTGCTAAAGTGTACTAAAGTGTCTAAAGTTACCGGATAAACAGAGATTATGACGCTTTGAGATCATCACGAATTCACTTTTCTCTAAACACACTACCATTGTTTTTGCTACTGCTGCTACTTCAAGTACTTTAGCACACTTTGGTAACCGTTTCTTTTTTCCCCAATCCGGAATCATGAGTAAAAACTCATTTTAATCTTTTACAATGAATCACAGAATAGATAATCAGGTTATTTTTTACCAGTCTATAAATAAAGATATAGGTATGTTCAAAAACTGCACAATGCATTCCATGTTTTTTATACACAGGGTGATTACTTACAGGATATTTATCAGGGAAATTTGCAAGAGATCTGCCAAAAGCATAAAGTCGTTCAAGATAATTTTGAGCAGTATCAGGATAGCCTTTTTCTGCAATATACCATGCTACAGAAGCAATATTAGTTGCAGCCTTTTCGGTAAATACAACAGTTATTTTTCTCTGCTCCATTTCTCAATGAGTTCTTTTGAAAATTGCTCGGCATCCTTTGCACTCATGTATGGGCTTACTTCAGCCTCATTAAGCATTTGTTCATGTTCCTCATCAGTGGCAGGTCTTCCAATTTTCACCCAATCTGTTGCTGACAATGGCTTTTCACTATCGTTATGAACAGTAATTGAATGAATGGATGAAATGGTCTTCAAAAAGCCAACTAATTTTTTTGCAATTGTGGCATTTTCCGTTTCAATAGTGATGGTAGTCATATTGAATATTTTTTACAAAGATAAGAAAATTTTAAGTGCCTAAAGTGTACTAGAGTGTACTAAAGTGTCTAAAGTTACCGGATAAACTGAGATTATTGCGAATTGGAATCATTGCATTATCTATTTCAATTACTCAAAATACACAGCCTCTACCATTGTTTATGCTACTTCAAGTACTTTAGCACACTTTAGACACTTTAGTACACTCTAGTCACTTTAGTACACTTTAGCACACTTTAGACACTCTAGACACTCTAGTACACTTCTTTTTCTTACTTTTGCTGTCCAATGCAGAATTTTTGAACGCTGAACATTTATACATACTATACGCCCTGCCTGTGGTTGTTCTCGTCACCAACCGTATCCCATACATTGGCAAATACTTTAGAGTGACCAACACATTGATACACGAAAGCGGTCATGCATTGGCCGCATTACTTATGAGTGGTGAGATTTATTCTGTTGAACTTTTCGGCGACACATCGGGAACTGCTGTCACTAAAACTCATGGCAAATTCAGCCAGTTTCTGGTTTCCATCGCAGGTTATCCTTTCGGTTCAGCGCTGGCATTTCTTCTTTTTTACATTATCAGCATTGACCACAACAGGATAGTGCTCTATATCCTCGCATGTTTCTCCTTACTAAATCTGATGTTCCTTGTAAGAAACACTTATGGAATTTTTTGGATAGTTACCTTTACCATCATCATCTTTGTTGTGAATTTTTATGCAGGCGATTTTCTTCAATTTACTTTCTCTGCATGGCTTGCAGGCATCATACTTTTCGAAGCTTTATACTCCTCCATTGAGTTGGTGATGATCGCTAAAAAGAAACCAAAAGCTGCAGGTGATGCTGCAAATCTTGCACGACTAACACACATTCCCGCTCTTGTGTGGGCAGTCCTTTTCGTTGCACAATCAGGATATTTTATTTACCTGACGATCCGGTTATTTTTCTAAATCAGAAAATCTTTTAATTGTTGGTTGGTCTCAGCACTGCTACTGCTACTGCTACTGCTACTACTTCATTTTAATCAACCCATTCTGAGATGCTATCCATTTAAAATTTTTCTTGTCAACAACAACTTTATTCAGAAAATAATCGGCAATATTTGAGTTTGCGGGGCTGTAAAGGGTCCAATCCTTATCATCGAATTTTACCAGTCCCATATTTGAAGTTATCCATTTAACATTGGTCTTATCAATAGTCACTGTGTATTCACAATAAAGCGGCAGCTTTGAATTCTGAGGAGTATAAACAGTCCAGGTACTACCTGATATTTTGGCCACACCTCCCCAGAATGACACCCACACATTCTGTTGTTTGTCAACTGCAATATGATTCACTTTATTGTCGGTGAGTTTTGAGTTAGCTGTATTATAAACTGTCCATGTTTTACCATCGTATTTCACAAGACCATCGTCCGTGGCTATCCAGGGAGTTCCACTGGAATCAAGGGCTACAGCATTTATCTGATTATTGGGCAGACCTGAATTGGTTTTCTTAAACACTTTCCAGAGATTTTTCTCAGAGTCGAATCTCAAAAGACCATTGTCGGTACCGACCCATAGAACATTTTTTTTATCAACCGCTATTGTCGTCACATGTTTGTCGGGCATTTCAGAATTTGTGGTATTGTAGTTGATCCATTTCAATCCACCGTAAACAAACAATCCTGTATTGCGTGTGCCAACCCATGTCTGAGCATACGTGTCAAACTCAATGCAGGTAACAAACTTGTCGCGGATACCTGAATTCAGAGAATCATATTTGGTAAAAGTTGTACCATCAAACTTCATCAGGTTTCCACCATAAAAGCAATCACCGGTAACAAACCATACATTTCCTGACGAATCAATATTGACAGTCTTGATCAAATTGTCAGGTACTCCTGAGTTGCCTTTATTAAAAACTATCCAGTCCTGCGAAAACACCTGCGGCAATGCCAACAATTGAAGAATAAAAATAACGATGACCCTATTCATGACTTAAATTTGATTGATAAAAGTAATAATAATTTCGGGTTATTAAGAAAACAATTTTTCGAGCAATCTCTTTAAACAACAACTGCGGTTTACTGAGATTTTTCAATCCGTTAGTTATCTTCTGGGTGAATTTGTTAACAAAATTATTTTTTTGATGATTTACTCACAGTGAGAAAATATTATTAGTAAATTTGTTTGCTGTACCAAACAATTTATTTATCAAAATAATTCGTTATGAAAAAAAGTTACTTATTGATCACATTGGCGCTGTTACTGTCATTTTCAATGCACAGTATCGCGCAAATTAGTCAGGGTGGATTACCCGAAAGTTTTCCAAAAGCCAATTTACTTAAGCCGGTAAATTATTCAACCATGGAATCCGTTAATGTTGCACAACTGCAAGCGGAAGACATCATGCTCGACACATTGAAGAGCTTCCCGTGGAGATTTGGCGAGAATCTTTTTGTTGATCTCAGCCCACAGAATTCAGGTGTGTGGGATACGCTGAATAACGGAACAAAGATCTGGAGACTTGGAATCAGCTCGGCAGGAGCGCTTACGATCAACCTGACTTTTGACAGATACATACTTCCTCCGGGAGCGAAATTATTTGTTTACAATTCCACGAAGTCTGAGGTGATCGGAGCATTCACTGATTTCAATAACCAGGCCGATAGTATTTTTGCAACAACACTATTGAGGGGAGATTCAATAATCATTGAATATAACGAACCGGAAAACGTAGCATTCCCGGGCCAACTTCACCTTTGGAGAGTAACGCATGGCTACAGAAGCGCGGTTGATTATGCCAAGGCATTTGGAGGTTCAGGTTCATGTGAAATAAATGTTGCCTGCCCTACAGGTGTAGGTTGGGAAAACCAAATTCGTTCAGTTTGCATGCTGGTAACCGGTGGCAGCGGCTTTTGCACAGGTTCACTTATCAACAATACAGCCAATGACGGCACACCATATATTCTTACAGCAAACCATTGTTACAGCGCACCCGGTTCATGGGTATTCTGGTTCAACTGGCAAAGCACCACATGCACCAATCCATCCTCATCGCCTTCGTATAATTCAATATCGGGTGCAACCCTGGATGCGAGGACAACCACTTCAGATTTTTGCCTTGTGACCATGAGTAGTATTCCACCTTCAAACTACAACGTTTATTATGAAGGATGGAACAGAACAACCACTCCCCCCACAACAGGCATGGGCATTCACCATCCTAACGGCGATATCAAAAAGATCTCCCCGGCAGGTCAGTTTAGCGCTGCCGGTAGTGTTGATGAAGGAAACGGGGCAGCCGATTGCTGGCAAGTTAACTGGAGCGGACTTGCATGCACGGAGCCGGGTTCATCAGGTTCGCCAATCTATGGCGCAGATCATTTATTGGTTGGTCAGCTTTATGGCGGTCCTTCTGCCTGTGGTGAAACTACTGCCAATATGCATGATTTCTATGGGAGGTTCTGCACATCATGGACAGGCGATGCAACCAATACAACACGTCTGAGCAACTGGCTTGATCCATCTTCATTAAATCCAAACACACTGCCGGGTTTCGACCCCAATGGACCTATGGCTCCTATAGCCGCTTTCTCTGCAGCACCAACAACAACCTGCACCGGGGTTGTTCAATTTACTGATGCCAGTACAGGCGGCCCCACCGGATGGGCATGGAATTTTGGAGACGGAGGAACAGATACCACACAGAACCCTTCACATACTTATACCACCAGCGGCACATTTACAGTTACACTGATCGTCAGGAATTCTGTTGGTGATGATACGCTGATAAAAACAAATTACATCACCATCAACCTTCCATCTGCGCCTACTGCAACAGGAGGTTCAAATTGCGGAACCGGGACAGTTACACTCAACGCTACAGGCAGTGGAACAGTTGAATGGTTCAGCGCTGCTACAGGAGGTTCGCCGGTGCATACAGGCTCACCTTTCACAACACCAAGCTTAACAACAACCACAACATATTTTGTTCAGGATTCTGTGCCCGGACCTTCACAGTATGTCGGAATGGTGAATGACACAACATCCGGAGCTAACTACACTCAGAATATTGCACAGTATGAAATATTCGATTGTCTGAGTCCAGTGACATTGGTATCTGTTGAAGTGGTTGCATCCACAGCCGGCAACAGGACTATCTCATTGCAGAATTCATCAGGAACAACATTGCAAACAACTACAGTCAATGTCCCTGCAGGAAGGAGCAGAATTACTTTGAATTTCAGTGTTCCTGTTGGAACAAACCTGCGACTGGTTGGCCCTACCACACCAAACCTTTACAGAAGTAATAGCGGAGTGGCCTATCCATATACGCTTGCAGGGTTAATAAACATTACAACCAGCAGCGCCAGCACGAACCCTACAAGTTACTACTATTATTTTTACAAGTGGGAAATCAAGAACAGCGCATGCATCAGTGCAAGGACACCTGTGGTTGCAACTATCAACACTCCATCACCGGTATCTTTGAATATTGCAGCCAATCCAACAGGTGCGATATGCTCAGGAACAAGTGTTACTTTTACAGCAACACCAACCAATGGTGGAACGTTGCCAACATATCTGTGGAAGAAAAATGGCGCTACCATTACAGGAGCTACAAACGCTACATACTCATCAAGCACTCTTGCCAATAATGACGTGATCACTTGTGTGCTGACAAGCAATGGCACCTGCATTTCAGGTTCACCTGCAACATCCAATTCCATTACAATGGTGGTGAATAATGCGGCTGCGGCTGCGGTGAATATAGCAGCAAATCCTGCAGGAGCGATCTGTGCGGGCACGAATGTCACTTTCACTGCCACACCGGTCAATGGGGGAACACTGCCAACATACCAATGGTTGAAGAACGGTGCAGTTATTAATGGCGCATCAAGTTCAACATACAGCTCAAGCACGCTTACAAACAATAGTTCCATTTCATGTGTGATGACCAGCAATGCAGGCTGTGTAATGGGTTCGCCTGACACATCAAGTGCAGTTGTCATGACAGTGAATGCGCCGGCAACGGTTTCAGTGAGCATTGCAGCAAATCCTACCGGACCTCAATGTTCCGGAACGAGTATCACCTTCTCTGCAACACCTGCAAACGGAGGCACCACACCTGTATATCAATGGCAGGTGAATGGAGGTAATGTAGGAACCAATGCATCCACATTTTCAAGTTCAACTTTGAATAACAGCGATATTGTTACGTGTATCCTTACATCCAATGCAACATGTGTTACTGCTAATCCTGCTACTTCAAATGCAATTACAACTGTGATAAGTTCGGCGCTGACTGCGGGAGTTAACATTGCAGCAAGTCCCTCGACGACCACATGCCCGGGAACAAATATTACCTTTACTGCCACACCGGTCAACGGTGGAAGCAATCCTGTTTATGACTGGGAAGTAAACGGAAGCTCGGTGGGAACGAATAGTCCTACCTATTCATCGTCAACTTTGAATACCGGTGATGTTGTGAGCTGCCAGATGACTTCCAACTCATCATGTGCGACAGGAAGTCCGGCGACATCAAATTCGCTGACAATTACAATTACCAGTACACTCTCAGCTTCCGTGATCATTTCGGCCAACCCGGGGATAAACATTTGTGCAGGAACGAGCGTTACTTTCACTGCTACTCCTTACAATGGCGGAACACCTTCATACCAATGGAATGTTAATGGCACCAATGTGGGAACAAACAGTGATACCTATACCACATCAACTCTTGCAAACAGTGATGTTATCAGTTGTGTGATGACTGCATCAGAATCCTGTGCGACAAATAACCCGGCTACCTCAAATTCTTTGACTGTAGTGCTGAATCCATTGTTACCATCAAGTGTAAGCATCGTTCAAAATCCTACAGGAACCGTTTGCAGTGGTACTGCTGTAACCTTTACCGCAACATCTGTGAATGGAGGGATCAACCCTGTTTATCAGTGGCAGGTGAATGGAGTTGATGTTGGCAGCAATAGTTCGGTATATGTCACTTCAGCGTTGAATGATGGAGATGTTGTGAACTGCCAGATGACTTCTTCATTAAGTTGTGTTACTGCAAATCCTGCTGTTTCCAATGATGAAACTGCTTCTGTGACACCGGGACCGGTTACACCGACAATCACACAAAACGGAGATACGCTTGTTTCATCAGCAGCTACAGGCAATCAATGGTATTTCGAAAATGCACTTGGCAGCTTCCCTGTTTCAGGAGCAAACGGACAAACTTATTTGCCGATAGTGACGGGGAGTTATTACACAATAGTTACAGGTGGCGGATGTTCATCAGACAGTTCGAATATCATTTATGTGGTGATAACAGGTATCAATGAATTCTCAACTTCTTCAGTTCTTATTTATCCAAATCCTGTAACAAACACCTTGTATGTTGATTTCACAGGGGTTTTGACAGGCAGCACCGATATTGAGATCATGAACAGTCTTGGTCAATTGGTGAATAAAGTGAGTTTTGAGAATATCGCAAAAGATGCTGTTAAAGAATTCAACATGTCGGTATTTCCAAAGGGGATCTATTTCATGAGAATTAAAAACGAGCATTTGTTCCATGTTGAAAAGTTGGTGATTGATTAGGGATGGAATAAATTGATCGAATCATAAGGTTGCCGCTTGATAGGGATATTGAGCGGCATTTTTTTTGTGATGGTAGTGCAGTGGGGTTGGTTATGAAGAATGATGGTTTTGTTGAAATTTTGTTTCAATAATAATATCGTCCATAGAGAACATTTGATCAGAGTTGTTTTTCAAGGCTACCATAATGCCGTCACTACCGTGACTTTTGTTTGAGCGTTATTAAACTATAATACCAAAATGTCGTCACTACCGTGACTTTAGTTTAAGCTTATTATTATTGTACTACCAATATGCCGTCACTCCGTGACTCTCATTTGAGCATTATTAAACTGTACTACCTATCTGTCGTCAGCTCGTGACTTTCGTTCAAGCGGATTTTAAATATTCTGCCAGGCTGTTTTTCAAACAAAATATGCAATAATAATAGCCTGGGTAATATGGCGCAAAAAAAATCCGGGTGCGAACTGGAGTCGCGCCCGGACTTTTATTGAAAACCTTTGCAGTCTTTGTTGCTGCTGTTTTATTTGATCACAGATAATTTTTTAAACAACACCACATCATCCGTTGTGAGCCTGTATAAATAAATTCCAGATGAAAGATCACTGGTGTTGAATTTCACATGTTGCCATCCTGCATCACGCTTTTCATTCACGAGGGTGGCCATCAGTTGTCCTGATAAGGAATAAACCTGCAATGTCACTTGTTTTGCCTGTGGCAACGTAAAGGATATTTCAGTCTCGCTGCTGCATGGGTTCGGAGTGTTTTGCATCAGTTGATATGCATCAGGTGTTCCGGGATTATCATTGATCCCTGCAGGTGAATGGAGGATGGTACAGGTACCGCTTCCATCAGTAATTGTTGCATTCACAGGTGTTGAAAGATTCATTGTAAAATAAATGTTTGAGCTGTGATTGTGATTAACCAGAACAGGCACCTGAATCTGTTTCATGATCTGATCAGTTGTGAATGTCAGAATTCCTGTGGTTGTGGTATAATCGCTGCCTGCGATTGCTGTTGCATTTGTTGTTGTGTAATGAACAGTGATCGTTTGCTGAGCCGGCGATGAGAGACACACTGTAAACACAGCGTTGACTGGTCCTGCCCATGGTTCGGGGATAGTAATATCTTTAATGCAAATACCGGGTGTGATCACAGGTATTTTTGTTGTTGTTCCGTGAAGAATCACTGATGTGACTGTTTGTCCTGCGGGAGCATTGCCAAGAATAGCATTGGTACCACCAAATCCGCTTGCACCGCCATTGCCGAGAGTGAAGTAATTTGTGTCGGCCTGAACCGTTGAAGTTCCGGCAATGTAAATACCAACTGAAGCGCCACCTGCACCACCGGCTCCTGAACCTGCTGCACCACCATTGCCACCTGCACCGCCGTATCCACCTGCACCAATTTCACCAGTGCATGTGTTGCCACCGGCAGCGCCAGCGCCACCAACACCACCAAGTCCTCCATTGCCACCTTTGGCTCCTGTGCCACCAGCACCTGTCATGATCTTGTTGCGGTCAATCACAGCGATGGCATTATTCACCAATACGCCGAATGAGCAACCACCCGACAGACCACCTGTTCCGACAGTACCGGCACAACCGCCGCCACCACCGCCGCCGCCACCGTTTCCGCTACCATTGTCGCACAGTGTACATCCCTGTCCACCGCCGCCACCAGCGCCACCGCCACCATTTCCATTAGTTCCTGCTATGCCATTACCGCCTGATGAAGGTATGTATAATCCGGCACTGGTAATAGTACCAAATGAGGGAGCAACTGTTCCGTTAGTGCCATTGGCACCTGCAGATCCTGCAACGCCTGTGCCACCCTGGCTGCCGGGATTACCACCGGCACCACCTACACCACCTGCTGCTCCGCCAACTCCCGAAGTTCCGTTTGCGCCTGCATTTGCGCCTTCAGATCCACCGACACCACCTGCGCCACCGTTTTGGCCACATGGCGATGTTCCGCCTACTCCACCTGCTCCAGGTGTTGAACCATCGCAAGAACCCAAACCGCCGGCGCTTCCTGATGTCGCGCTTGCACCTGCAGTTCCATTGTTTCCTATTGTTCCGTTAGCACCGGCACCCGGCTTAAGTGTGTTGAAACGAAGAATGGTTGCAGCCGAGCCGCTGTTGATACGAACTGCATAGCTGCTTTCGCCTGCATTGATAGCCGATGCGGCATCAATTTCGAAACCTTCAATATGGGTGTCGAGGTTCAAACTATCAGCATACACTGCGGTTTGCACACCACTGATGATGGTGGTATTGGTCGCTGAACGTGACCAGCCTGCAGTGCAGTTAAATTCGCCGTAAAGACTAACACCTGAAACAATACGCAAAGGTGCAGTAAGAATATAAGTGCCCATTGAAACATAGACATCCTTGCCTGCCAGCGCAGCCAGTTGAATTCCTTTTTCAATTGTTTTCACAGGCTTTTGTTTGGTACCTGTGTACGTGTCGTTACCGGTTACTGCAACAAAAATTGCTTTGGTAGAATCACCGTCAATGCCGTCGCCATTTACATCCTGAAACAAATTATCAGGAATATCCCTGCCATAATTGTGGCAATAATAAGACCGTCAAAACCATGTTTCTGAATTATACCGAAAACTATAATTACAAATGCCCCGGTAGGTCCGCCGATTTGAACACGGCTTCCTCCAAGAAATGAAATAAGAAAACCAGCGATAATTGCGGTGTGAAGTCCTTTTTCCGGTGATGCGCCGGATGCAATTGCAAGAGCGATTGAAAGAGGGAGTGCTATGATTGCCACAACAACTCCGGCTGTGATGTCTTTAAAAATCTGTTCTTTTGTATAGGTACTCATTAATGAAAAAAACTTAGGCTTGAACACTGAAAATCCTCCACTGTAG
>Ga0118677_10002918_pt1 | contig 33500 bp, 31 predicted proteins | sample AliMusrvi5mmetaG_FD_86154 | JGI IMG/M metagenome (GOLD analysis project Ga0118677, IMG submission 86154) | reverse complement strand
ACCAAGAGGAGATACAAACATGGGACTAGCATCAGAAATGAAAAATTTGAGTGAAGAGCTCCTTTCCTCCTTCAAGAACAGGATCAAGGAAAACACTGAGCTTGTAATCGAGGTCCAGAAGACCCTCGATGGTTTTCGTAAAGACCACATGGAACTGGCCGCGGTGTTGCATGCAAATGCTGCTTCACTGAGAAAAGGGCTGGCACGCGGGGAGAAGGAACGGCTGAACACCTACAACGAAATGATGTCGGGGATTCATCATACGATCGGCTCCATCCAGAAAGAGGTGGTGGCGATCCAGGCCTCTACACTCGGAATGATCAATGAATTCAGCAACGACAGGGCTGTCATGGCGGAGGGACTGAACAAGTTCTTTTCACATGGAAGGTCAGACAGGATGAAGAATGAGAAGAGCAGGATGAAGGAATTTGACGCGCTCATGAAGAATATCAACCTCGATATCAAAAGTATCAATGAAGAGGTTGCTGCAGTTTTCCTGAACACGAATAACCTGCTTGCTAGGTTCGAAAAGGAGCATGCAGATATGTCGGATGATTTACGGGCCGAACTTGGCAGGACCCTGGCAGAAAGAGTTGAATACACGAATAAATTGCTGAATGGTTTCCAGAAGAAACTGATGGAGATGGGCAAGGAAAACCAGAAGATGGCTAACAAGCTGAGGAAAGACCTTGATAATGGCGAGGTTGAAAGGCTTGAAGATTATGCCGGCATTATGAAGGGTATTCATGTTGCGATTAAGGGCATCCGGACGGAGGTAAAGAATATCAGGAACTCGACCGATGCAATGCTTGATGATCTGCTGAAAAACCGGGTACAGGCATCCGCTGAATGGAACAAAATGCATGAAGCGATGGCCAGGATCCGGAAGAACGGACATGATGCGCCTGTAAAGGAGCCTCGTAAAGTCGAAAAGAAAGAGGTGAAGACGGAACCCGCAGTCAAGGCAGTAAAAGTGCATCGCGCCCGGAAGGAACCGGTTGCTGCAGTAACTGAAGAACCAAAGACCCTTGAACAAAAAGTCCTGGGCTATATCAGCAAACATCCCAAGGGCGTAAGGGTTGCAGAAATGGAAGGACCGCTGGGAGAGACCCGTATGAAGCTTGGATTTACTGCCAAGGCACTGCTTGATGCAGGCAAGGTCCAGAAAGTTGACAACATCTATTTCCCGGTGAAATAATTTCGGATTCAATCGTTGATTTTTCCCGCATCATACAAAGAGGCCATGACAAAAGAAATCGTGTGTGCATTTTGCAACGGAACAGGAAAAGATCCTTTTGACTTACTCTCACAGATATCACACTGCCTGGTATGCAATGGTACCGGCAGTGTTGATGTCGCTGAGCCCATACGAAAATGCGTGTTTTGCGGCGGTACAGGCAAGAATCCGCTTGGTGCAAGAGTTCCGTGTATCGTATGCGGGGGCAGGGGACACAATCATTGTGCGTGTGATACAAAATGCAGTACATGCAAAGGAACCGGAAAATCAAGGGATGGACTGCCGTGCACCCGGTGCGGGGGGATTGGATTTAATTAGTTAATAGTTAATAATTAATAGTTAATAGTGAAGAGTGAAGAGTGAATAGTTATTAGTTATTAGTTATTAGTTATGGAAGTGGGGGAAAAGATCAGGATAGGACTGGTGAAGAGACAGGAAGCACTGAACCGGTTTAAGGAAAAAAAGGCAGCTTTTTCACTGGAGAGAGAACGGATTAATAGGGAGATTGAAGAGGCAAGGAAAATTTTGCAAACCACACTAGACCAACTGCCCAACCCGCCTTTTGATCTTTAATTTGTCTTCCCGTCACTCCGATAACTTGTCAACTCGTCAACCAATCAAATAAACAAACCAACAATCAATAAACCCCATCATGAGCGATACCAATGAAATGAATACTATCCTTGAGCTGAGGCCGATGTCGAATTTCGTCGAAACGGAATACATCAAAGACATTACCAGCCGCGGACTGACTTATATCAAAGCGGGATTTCCCGTGCATTTCCGGGGCCCTTCAGGGACGGGAAAGACAACGGTGGCGATGCACCTGGCTTGCCAGATCGGCAGACCGGTAGTCATCATTCATGGTGATGCCGAGTATAAAACCTCTGATCTCATCGGCAGTGAGCAGGGATACAAGTACAAGAAACTCGATGACAAATTCATTCACTCTGTCCACAAGTATGAAGAGGACATGAGCAAGCAGTGGGTCAACAACCGTCTGACAATTGCTGTAAAAAATGGTTTCACCCTGATCTATGATGAATTTACACGCTCGCGGCCGGAGGCAAACAACATCCTTCTGCCGATTTTGCAGGAGCGGATGCTGAGCACATCTGCAGCTAAAGAGGAGGATTACTATATGAAGGTTCACCCTGAATTCCGTGCCATCTTTACCTCGAATCCTGAAGAATATGCAGGTGTCAACCGAACGCAGGATGCATTGCGTGACCGCATGGTGACGATGGATCTCGACCACTTCGATTATGAAACCGAATTACAGATCACAAAAGCAAAATCAAATCTATCCCTCCATGATACGGAAACCATTGTCAAAATCGTAAGGGGTTTACGCGAATCAGGAAAAACAGAATTTGATCCTACCATCCGGGGTTCCATTATGATTGCAAAAACACTGGCAACCCTTGGTACTACACCATCGAAATCCAAGAAAGTATTCCGGAAAATATGCCAGGATATCCTGACTTCCGAAACCAGTCGTATCGGCTCAAAAACGAACCAGGAGAAAGTGAAGGAGATCGTGGATGAGCTGATTGAAAAGTTTATTTAGTTAATAGTTAATAGTTATTAGTTATTAGTGAAAAGGTGTTAAACAATAAAGCATTTTCAAATCTTCAAATCTTCAAATCGAAAAGTCATGCCAATATCAGCAGCAGTGAAAGGGCTTCAGAACATCAGAAGCATGCAGAATGTCGTCAAATCAGGTATTCCCAACAAGGAAGAATCGGATTTCATCAAGTTGTATATGTTCGAAAAAGAGCGGACACGGCTGAAGAGTGAGGAAACAAGGATTCTGCTCAGGCTCGAGATCATACAGGACAGGTTGAAGGAGATCCAGAAATATAATGATGAGAAAGCCGGAGAAATGCACACTCCCGAATCTCCGGGAACCGCAAAAAAGAAAGCGGAAAAAGCAAAACAGGATTTTAAAACCATGTCGATCGATTATTGATTTTTTAAAAAAACGGACTAATGGCAGAGATGACACATTCGTTGCAAGCGACAAATCTTGCAGATATTCTCGAGCGTGTGCTCGATAAGGGGATTGTCATTGCAGGGGATATAAAAATCCAGATCGCAGACATCGACCTGTTAACAATCAAGATCCGGCTGCTTGTAGCTTCAGTCGACAAAGCCATGGAGATGGGTATCAACTGGTGGCAGGAGGACACATACCTCTCCACCAAGGCCAGGGAAAAGGAGCTCATGCAGAAGCAGGAAGACCTGGTGGCCCGTCTTGAGAAACTGGAATCCGTCAGCAAACCAACATAATATTCAACACCAAAAAAAATCAGCAAAATGGAAAAGGATAAGAAAAGCGAAAAAAAAGGAACTGTCGATTTTGATCTTTTTGGTCTCGGCGGCTTGTTCAAAGGAATTGAGAACCTGGTTGACCTTGCCGGGAAACTGGAGGAAAAAGGAGGAATCAGCAAAGAGGGGGAGATCAATTTTGATGATATCAAGAAAGGAATGAAAGGTGTTTATGGCTTTACCATCAACACTGCAGGAGGAGGTTCTCCGAAAGTTGAGACATTCGGGAATATCCGCAAGACACCCGAGGGTCCCAAGGTGGATGAAGAGCGGGAGCCGATCACCGATATGTTCAACGAAAAGAGCGAAGTCGTGATCATTGCCGAAATGCCCGGAGTTGAAGAGAAAGATGTAAACATCGGTCTGAAGGAAGATATCCTCGAAATCTCGGCAACCAGCAAAACCAGGAAATACCGCAAAGAACTATTGCTTCCTGTCAAGACAACGAAAAAGAACCTCAGTCAGAAATTCACTAACGGCATTCTTGAGATCAGGATAAAGAAATAGCTAGCAGGAATCAGGAACAGGTTTGGTTTTAAGTAATTATGAATGGTTAAAGATTACGGAAAATGGCAAAATCCAAAGATGAACTCATTCTGCGCATAAAAGAAGCCCTGGTAAAGGATGTCGGCAGAGCGATCGCCCGGATCGATCCGAAGGATATGACCCTGCTCGGACTGGAAAGCGGTGATGTGGTTCTGATTGAAGGAAAGCGGGCGACTCCTGTAAAGATCATGCCTTGTTACCTGGAAGACAGGGATAAGAAAATCATCCAGGTTGACGGGATCACGAGGGCAAATGCACTTTCCGGCATCGACGAAAAGGTGAAGATCACCAAAGTGACCTGCCGCCAGGCTGCCAAGATCAAACTCAAACCAGATACCATTTCTGGCTCCCAGTTCAAGGCCGATGATGCAAAGTACATCGGTTCGCTGATCAACGGCCTGCCCGTGACCATCGGGGATAAGGTGAGAGCCAACCTGTTTGGCTCACGGTCGGTTGATTATACAATCACCGGCGTGAATCCTGAAGGTGTCGTCCTCATCAATGCCAATACGGCTTTCCAGCTGGAACTGGCAAAACAGGAGGGAGAACGCAAAAGCAAAGTATCGTACGAAGACATCGGAGGTCTCGGAACCCAGGTCCAGCGCATCAGGGAGATGATCGAACTTCCGTTAAAGTATCCCGAGATCTTTGACCGGCTTGGCGTACAGCCACCGAAAGGTGTATTCCTCTATGGTCCTCCGGGAACCGGGAAAACGCTCATCGTTAGAGCTGTGGCCCATGAAACGGATGCTTACTTCATCAATATTTCCGGTCCTGAAATCATGGGGAAATTCTATGGTGAAAGCGAAGGCCGCATCCGTAAGTTGTTTGAAGAAGCACAGGCCCATGCACCCTCCATCATTTTCATTGATGAGATTGATGCCATTGCACCGAAGCGGGAAGATATGGGGAGTGAAAAGCAGGTTGAAAAACGTGTTGTAGCCCAGCTGCTCTCCCTCATGGACGGACTGGAATCAAGGGGCAAGGTGATTGTAATTGGTGCCACTAACATTCCCAATTCCATTGATCCGGCACTGAGAAGGCCGGGACGTTTCGACCGCGAAATCTCGATCTCCATTCCCGATAAAAAAGGAAGACTTGAAATACTTCACATTCATACGAGGGGAATCCCTTTGTCGCTGGATGTGGACATGGAAAAACTGGCAGAGATCACACACGGCTTTGTTGGCGCCGATCTTGAAGCACTTGCAAGGGAAGCTGCGATGACTGCCTTGCGGAAGATCCTTCCCCAGATCGATTTTGAACTGGCGGAGATCCCATACGAACTATTGATATCTCTCGAAGTGACCATGGATAATTTCATGGATGCAATGAAAGAGGTTGAACCATCAGCCATCAGGGAAGTTTTCATCGAAGTCCCGGATGTGAAATGGAATGATGTGGGCGGTCTGGAGGAAATCAAGGAAGCGTTGAAGGAAACTGTGGAATGGCCGCTGAAATATGCAGAACTCTTCCGGCAAGCCGACACCAAGCCTCCCAAGGGTATTATCCTTCACGGGAAACCGGGAACCGGCAAAACCTATCTTGCCAAAGCACTGGCCAGCGAGAGCGGGGTCAATTTCATCTCCGTCAAAGGTCCGCAGATCCTGAGCAGGTACATCGGTGAATCAGAGAAAGGCGTCAGGGAACTTTTCCGGATGGCCAAACAGGCCTCGCCCTGCATCCTGTTCCTGGATGAGATCGACAGCCTTACGCCAAGACGTAACAATGACAGCTCGGGCTCCGGTGTGATCGATCGCGTTATCGGACAGTTCCTTACGGAAATGGATGGCATCGAAGACCTGAAGGGTGTGACCATCCTGGCTGCAACCAACAGGATCGACCTGATTGATCCGGCGATGCTGAGAAGCGGACGGTTTGACCTCATCTTCGAACTGCCGATCCCTGACCTGCAGACCAGGGAAAAGATCTTCGGCATTCATACCCGGAAAAAACCACTTGGAAAAAAGGTGAGCCTGAAAAAGCTGGCCATGGAGACCGAGTCCTTCACCGGTTCCGATATCGAGTTCATCTGCAGGAAAGCCGCAATGATTGCTATTCGCAGCCTCATTGAACAATACAAGGGAAAGGATAGTGAACCCAAAGGCGACATCAGCATTCTGGAAAATCATTTTGAAGAAGCCATACAAATTGTCCTGAAGCAAAATGCCGCAAAAAAATAAATCTCATATTCTTTACCCTCAAAGAATGACAGCATGGCAACAAAAGGAATATACATTTACGGAATCGTTCCGAATTTTTACGGAACGGCCCAGTTTCAGCTTCTGGAGCATTCAGGGGTTCATGCCATCACTTTTATGAACATCTCTGCAATCGTTTCAGAATGTGATCCTGCAGGCAGTTTCAATCCATCGGACAAGGAATCCCTTGTACAACTGCTGGCACATCACCAGAGAACCATTGAAGGGCTGATGGGAAAAGGATTCTCCATGATCATACCCATGCGTCTTGGCACCATCGTGAACTCAACCGGGGAGGTTCTGAAAATCCTGGCCAACGGCCATGACCTGATCATTGAAACACTGAACAAAATTGAGTATCTCACCGAAATCGACCTGGCGGTTACCTGGGCTGATTTTTCGGAAACCCTGAAATGCATTGCCGATCACCCGGAAATCATCGCCCTTAAGGCCCAGATCTTATCAAGCGGTGAAAAGCTTTTACCGGTTGACCAGATGAAGGTTGGCATTCTGGTACAGGAAAAACTGGATGAAAAAAACAAACAGGTTGAATTGAATATACTCGATGCCTTGTCCTCATTCAGCATGGATATAAAGGTTCACCCGGTAATGAATGACCAGATGATCACCAATTCTGCATTTCTCATCAACCGGAAGAACAGGGAAAAGTTTGAAAAGGTCATTGACCATCTCGACGAAACTTATTCCGGTTCACTCAACTTCAAGATCGTTGGCCCATTGCCATGCTACAGTTTTTACACGCTTGAGGTTAAGGAGCTGAACCCGGAAATGGTGGAACAGGCGAGAATGGAACTTGGCATGAAAGAGAAAACGACAGAAACCGAGATTAAACAGGCATACCTGGAAAAGGCAAAATTGTTTCACCCCGATAATAGTCTGAATAACGGGGATACGAAGAATTTCCTCATGATCCAGAAATCGTACCAGACTTTGCTTGATTATTCGGCAGCCGTCAGGCAGTCGTTGAAAGTAGAAGCCATTCCACTGGCCCGGGAGAGAGTAATTGAAAACCTGGTATTGGTTAAAATAAAAGATTAATATGCAGCGGGACGGAAAATACATCTATTGCATCATAGCATCGAGCTATGACATCACACTCGGGCCGATTGGTATCGGCGGACGGGGTGATATTGTCTCTACCATTGGTTTTGACGGACTTTGCATGGTGGTGAGTGATCATCCGCTCAGCCGGTTTGTGGTCAATCCCGAGAACATGCTGGCGCACCAGAAGGTAATCGAAGAGGTGATGAAAGAGTTTAGAAGCGTGATCCCGGTCCGGTTTGGCACCATTGCTGCAACACCTGACGAAATCCGCAACCTGCTCAATCGCAGGTACAGTGAATTCATGGAACTGCTAAAGCAGTTTGAAAACAAGGTTGAACTGAATGTGCGCGGAACCTGGAAGAACATGGGAATGATCTACAAAGAAATCGACCAGGATCATGTCGAACTTCAGAAGATCCGGAAAGAGATTGACAAACTGACCAACCCGGATAAGAAGAACCTGAAAATAGAAGAAGCCGGGAACCTTGTTGAACATGCACTCATTGAGAAGAAACAGGAGGAATACGGACACATCATCGATGCTTTCCGCAAATCAGTTTTTGAATTCAAGCACAACAAAACAACCGGCGATGCTATGTTTATGAATACGGCATTCCTGGTCAACAGCGGCAGGGAAATTGAATTTGATAACATCATGGCCACACTTGGCATAAAGTACCAGGATCGCAGCGATTTTGTCTACACCGCCCCGCTGCCGATATTCAACTTCATCGACCTTAAAATTTTTCCTGAGAAATGGGAATTATAAATCATGAACAGAAGACTATTATTATGAGCAGCGATCAGGAAACACCACAGGAAGGAAAATACATCTACGGGATCATCAGGCATAAAGGCCCGATCGATTTTGGGAATATAGGAATCGGTTACCGGGCCGACCTGGTCTATGGTATCACGTTCCGCGATATCTGTGCAATCGTCAGTAACTCGCCGGTCATACAATATGAAGCCCGCAGGGTGAACATGACAACACACGAGAAAGTGCTGGAAGAGATCATGAAAAAGTTCTCTGTTCTTCCCGTACGGTTTTCAACCATTTCCGAACATGATGATGATTCCGGGATCCTGAAAATCCTGGAAAATGAGTATAAAAAGTTTGATGATCTTCTCACTAAGATGGAAGGGAGAAAAGAACTTGGCCTCAAGATCCTTGCGCACGATGCGGAGATCTACGAAGGCATCATTGAAAAATATGATGAGATACGGGCAATGAGGGGAAAGCTGATGAACCTGCCTGCCGACAAAACGCACTTCCAGCGCATGAAGATTGGTGAAATGGTAGCGGAAGCCCTGAAAAAGGAGACGGAGAATTACAAGACACTGATCCTCGATGTTCTGAATCCGCTGTCGGAGGATGTGAAAATAAATGATAATTACGGGGAGATGATGATCCTCAATGCTGCATTCCTGATAAAGAATGTAACTGAACCTGATTTCGATAAGGCCGTGAATGATCTGGATACAAAATATGGCCGCTTCATGACCTTTAAATATGTCGGGACTTTACCGCCATACAATTTTGTAAACCTCGTCATTAATACAAAAGGAGTCTGACATGTTCCTGATCGATGATATACTGCTGGCACCTTTCAAGGGAGTTCTTTTCGTTGCCGGAAAAATCAATGAGGTGATTACTAAGGAGAGGTCGGATGAAGGTGCAGTAAAGGAGAGGCTGATGGTGTTGCAGCTGAAGTTTGAAATGGAAGAAATTGATGAGGAGGAATACGACCGGCAGGAAGATGAACTGCTGAAGATGCTGGAAGCGATCAGGGCCGAGAAGCAAAACAAATAACAGATAGGAAATTAACAAGGAGGACATGCAATGAGCAACATTATAGATGTAAAAAAAGCAGTGGTTAAATTCCTGAAGGAAAACATAAAATGTTACGATGTTACGGTCGTGAAGATCGAGAAGGTTCTCGAGAATTGGCACGCTGTTGCCGAAGTGTATGAAGATGATTCGTTTTTAAAATCGATGAACCTTCCGCCAAAGAAAATAAGGTTGTTCTATTCAGTCATGGTGGACGGTGATCTTGAAATAACCTCCTTCGAACGGGTGAGTTCCGCCGAGGAATGAATGGCTCTGAATAATTGAAATAATGCTCGCTGTAATGACATGGAAAATGATCTGATATATGTTTACTGCATCCTGAAAACTGCGCCGGGACAAATTCCCGATGTGGAATCCCTGGATTTGAAATCAATCCTGGTGGATGATTTTTGCGCGGTCGTCAAAGATGTTTCAGCAGATGAATTCGCGGAAGAGAATCTCAAAAAGAATTTACAGGATATCAAGTGGCTTGAAGCAAACGTCCGCGATCACATCAGGATCATCGGCAGGATCATGGAGATCGGAACCGTGATCCCGTTTAAGTTTGGTACGATATTCAATACGAAGCCCGGGCTGGAAACCTTCCTCCGGGATTATTCTGCTTCCCTGGATGAGAATTTTCAGCTGATCAGCGGTAAAGAGGAGTGGGCCGTGAAAATATACTACCGGCGAAAAGTATTGGTTGATATGATTGACGAATTAAGCCTTGAATCTGCAGCACTTGAAAAGCAGATCATGGCAAGTTCCCCGGGAAAAGCATTTCTCCTGCAAAGGAAAAAAGAGGTCCTGGTCAATAATGAAATAGAACGTATCTGTAAAGCTTACGGGCAGTTTCATTACGATGAATTCAACAAGCTGAGCGAATCGGCCAACCTCAATAATCTCCTTCCAAAAGAATTATCAGGAAGGGAGGAAGCAATGATCCTCAATGCCGCATTTCTTGTCCGTAAAAATAAAGTTATTGATTTCCGTAGCACGGTCGATAAGCGGAGAAACAAGGATGGCAATCCCGGTTTCATCATCGAAGTTACCGGTCCATGGCCCCCGTTCAGTTTTATCTCAGTTAAAGAAAAAGAAAATGCATGATAATGTTATCGACAGGTCGAAAGAGATCACCATCCTTGAAGTTCTTGACAGGGTGCTGAATAAGGGTGTTATCATTACAGGTGACATTGTTATTTCTGTCGCAGATATCGATCTCGTTTATCTTGGGATAAAACTGATGTTAAGTTCAGTTGAAACCATGGAGCAAGTAAAGTCCGGTAAATAATTTTTCAGGTCATGGATCAGATAATTTATTCAATCGTCTCCGTTAAAAAGCAGCACAAGGAGCTCAATGCGTTGCTGGTTGAACTGAAAGGCATTTCGGGTTCCGACCTGTATGATGTTTTCTTTGATGATGTCACCGCTGTTGTGAGCAACATCCACAGGAATAACGTCGTTGCCAGCAGACCTAACATCATTGAATATGCGGATGTGATCGAAACCCTTTCGCAGCAATTTACATTGCTTCCCGTGCGGTTTGGATCGGTGATGGAATCAACGGATGTAATTATAAAAATGCTGGGAAGAAACTATGCAGAAATTCAGTCAAACCTCAGGAAGGTTGAAAACAAAGTCGAGTTCGGGCTAAAGGTCTTCTGTGATCCGGAAAAAGCCGGTGCAGATACGAGGGCAACAGTACCTGTATTTTCCTCCGATGAGAACAGCTCAGGCAGCGGACATTCAGTCTACCGGAATTACCTTGACAAGAAGCTGCAGGAACACAGAATCCAGGAACGGCACCTGGCTCAGATCGATCTGGTGATCCAGGACATTACTGACGCTTTTGCACATTTAAACCCGCTTCACAAATTTCAGAAGATGGTGACGGCTGCAAACATCATCAATGACCTGTTACTGCTGGGAAAGGATAAAAAAAGCGAACTGGTCCTGGCTGTTGAAGAGTTGCAAAAGAAATATAAGGATCTTCAGATGTTGCTGACGGGCCCGTGGCCGCCATACAATTTTGTTGATTTTAAAATAATTTGAGGGGTAAGAACGGTGAGGAAATACTTTTTGGTTGGTTATGATTACGGTGAGAGAGACAGAGAATCTCCTGGGGTATGGAGAGGGAAATGAAATAAATTACCGCAGGGATTCTCTGTTAATTATAGCGACGTGCGAAGTACTGAATAAGCTATACCGTTCATTGAAAAGCATGAATACTATGAGTGAAAACAAAATTCTTTTCAGCACCGGATCACTCGATGAACATTCGGAAGAGATCAGCAAACTCACAACAAACGAGGAATCCCGACTCAGGCTGACACCCGATAATGCCGATTCGGGGCTCGCAAAACTGGTGCTGACACTGGTTGACCTGATCCGGAGACTGGTTGAAAAACAGGCCATGCGAAGGGTTGATGGCGGATCCTTAACCGATGAAGAGATCGAACGGCTGGGAGAAACCCTCATGAAGCTGGAGCTGAAAATGGAGGAACTGAAGGAGCACTTTCACTTTACCGACAGCGACCTGAACCTGAATCTGGGCCCCCTGGGCGATTTAATGTAAAGTCTGGTTGCAACAAATAAAAGAAAAAGAGAATGTACAATCCCAATGATACCTCGGCAATTCCCTGCAAAATCCATCAGGACAGTTTTTTCGTCATGAGCGGAATCAAGCAGAAAATAAATGATGGAACATCCATCGGCGTAAAGGCAAAATATGCTGAAGAGATGACGGACCGGGTGATGGGGTTGATTGATTGCCTGCAATACGACAATCAGAAACGCGATTGCAGGTATTGCCACCTGATCGCTAAGTTGCATAAAAAGACAGCAGAACTGATCATCAAAGCCAAACTACTCTCAACATGAGGACGCTGATCTATGTTCCCATCATTCATTCAAGCGCCGACATGGGCTCACTTGCAAAAGAACTGAAGAACAAGAGTGTTTCCGAGCTGGGAGAAAACGTGTGGCAAACACACACCGATACGGTAAATGCTTATTGGGAAGCCATAGAATCCTATTTTAATAACATTGAGATTTATATCCGGGGGATCAAGATATACCAGGATGGAATGTTCGTGGATGGTGAGATCGCAATGAAGATCATTGATGCCGGGATCCAGTCAGGAAGCAAGAACTCGGAGATCGTCCTGAACCTGATAAAACGTGGTGCAACATTGATCAAGACGGAAGATTTTAAAATGGTAAAGGATGAATACGACGGCATTCAATCGATCCTGAAAGCAAAAACCAGCATCCGGAAAATTGGGTACCTGCTCAGGTATAAGTTCCTGAAACCGGTGTTTTTGATCCGGAGAGACCGCTTTATTGCCGGAAGGATTGCAGAAACACTGGGCCGAAGCGAAACAGGAATCCTTTTTATCGGGGCCTATCACAACGTCCTGAAAAAGCTTCCCGGAGATATCACCGTGATTGAATTGAAAGAGATTGCAAAGGTCAGGAAATACCAAAAGACCATTCAATCGGATGATAAATCGAAAACAAAGATTCTGGAGGAGCTTACACAATACCTGATTAAAAAATGATGCAGACTGCTTTTGGGAAAATCTTGAAATGTGCTGATGAAATCACTTCCAAACATACTGATTGTCGACGACAACCCTGACCACCTGACCTATCTCGAGATTGCCCTGAAACCGCATAAGCTTCGGCTCATCAAAGCCGGATCGGGCTTCGAAGCCCTTGAAAAAATTGAAAACACTGACCTGGCCCTTGCAATCATCGATGTACGGATGCCGGGAATGAACGGATACGAGTTGGCAATGAAGATGAATGAGGGAAAATCGGGGGAGAAAGTACCCATCATCTTCATCACTGCCAACTACGTGGATGAGATGCAGCTCTTCAAAGGGTATGGATCCGGAGCCGTCGATTTCATCTTCAAACCGATAAACAATGATGTCCTGTACTATAAAGTGCAGGTATTTCTCGACCTGTTCAACCAGAAGCAGACCATCGCCCGGGAGGCAGCCCTGCTGAAAAAATATGCGCAGAGGCTGACCGGGTTAAATGCTTCGCTTAAGGCATCCGGGGAATACCTCGATAAGATCATCAATTCTGTGGCTTCACCCATCTTTGTGAAAGATGACCGTTACAGGTTTTGCCTCGTCAATGATGCATTATGCAAACTGCTTGCCATCCCTGCTGAAGACCTCCTGGGAAAAACAGGCTTTGAACATTTTCCGGATGAGCAGAATGAGGTGTTCCTGGCAAAAGACAAGGAGGTCTTTCTCACTGGCAGGGAGAACATCAATGAGGAGTTCCTGACTGACGGAGCAGGAAAGATCCGTACGATCATCACCAGTAAAACGCTGTATACGGATCCTTCCGGAAATAAATTCCTGGTTGGGATCATCAATGACATCACAGAAAGGAAGGAGATGGAGGAAAAATTCCTGGCTTCCGAAAAGCTGGCTGTCATGGGGCGCCTTGTTGCCGATGTAGCCCATGAGATCAACAATCCCCTCGCCATCATCATGGGAAGAACGCAACTCATGCTGCGCAGGATTGACAATAAACCAACACTCTTCAAAGCCCAGCTTACAACCATCCTGGAGAGTGCCCGGAGATGCAAGGTCATTCTGAGCGGTTTGCTCAGCTACAGCAGGACCATCGGGAAAGATGAAGATGTCGTTAACATTCATGATATAATACTTGAAGCTGTTGACAATGTCAATTATCAGTACGAAATGAGCTCCATTGAGATCGTTCTGAGATGTAATTTACCGGATAACATCGAAATCACCGGGAACAAGGTCGCCCTGCTCTCCGTTTTCGTCAACCTCATCCGCAATGCAAGGCAAGCCATGGGTGAGAAAGGAAACCTTTCGATCTTCGTTGACAAGGGAAACAAGAACCAGGTAAAGATTGAAATACGGGATACCGGGATCGGTATGTCGGGTGATGAAATGAAGAAATTATTCAAACCGTTTATTTCAGGATGGAAGGAAGGGGAAGGTACAGGACTTGGGCTTGCTACCAGCCGTGGCATCATTGAAACACATGGAGGCACGATGACGGCTGAAAGCGAAGGGGAAGGGAAGGGTGCAAAATTCATCATCCATCTTCCGTATAAACTGAAGAAGAAAGAATCAACCCAGCTTGCCAGAAAAATGGAGGATTAGACAATGAAAAAGAAACCCGAAACAATGAAGGTGCTTCTGATCGATGATGAACCGGAATTGCTGGAAGTGATGAAAGATCTGCTGGAGGAACAAAAGTACCAGCTTTTCTGTGCCTCCGGTGGTATCCGGGGGGTTGAACTCAATGAACAACAGGATCCGGACCTGATCCTTCTCGACCTGCGGATGCCCGGTATGGACGGGATTGAGACATTGCGGAGCATCCGCCAAAGTGATGAAAAGGTTCGCGTAATCATCCTCACAGGCTACGGATGCCCGGATACCATCCGGGATGCGGCCGACCTGGATGTGAGTGAATACCTCAGTAAACCCTTTGAAAATGAAGATCTGATTAATGTGATTGCACGAACGCTGGAAGCATAACGATAAGCCCGGATTATGAAAGATATGAAGAGACTGATTTACGTTCCCATCCTCCATGCCCGCGATGACTCGAGGCATACCGCTTCAGTCCTCGACGGCAATGAAACTGGCGGATCATCCGGCAGTGGAATGAGGAAGGAGTTAACAGCCGTCGATGAAATGTGGGAAGGAATTGCCGCCAAGATAGGAGAATTAAACCTACCTTTGAACAGGGCACGCATCTACCAGGATGGTTTGCCTGTGTGTGGCAATGAATTGGAAGTTGTGACGCGGCTGGCTGAGAGCGGAAGCCCAAACTTCCTTTTCCTGCTTGATTTGATTCAGAAAAGAGCGAAGCTCGAAGCAACGGAAGACCTCGATTTATTGGTCCGTGAATATGACCTCCTCAATAAACTGCTGATGAAAAATTCTTCAAAGGACCGCAAGATCATGATTGCAGAGTACCAGTCGAAAAGCAGGGAACTCCTTACCCTGCGCGATGAATTCATCCTGGACCGCATCAATACCACACTCCAGCCCGGAGAGTTTCCCGTTGTATTCATGGGAGTCATGCACCGGCTGGACAAGATGCTGGAAAAAAATTTCCTGGTTTCGTATGTGATCTATCGTCTTCCTTTCCGCAGTATCGGAACTATTTATAATGCATAAAGTGAATGATCATGAACCCGAGTTCCAGCCTTTTGAATGCAGATCCGAATTTGTTCTCCCCGGTTTACCTGGACACAGAGAAGATTTCCATGGAACAACTCCTGGCACTTTATCGCTTTGCGGAACTCTTTTTTCCGGAAGTGGGACCAGGTCTCGTAAAGACGATCCTGGATATGGAAAAACACTGTGAGAAGATATCAGCGGATGCCACGGCTCAGGAGCGGAGAAAACTGATCCGGGAGATGAAGGGTCTGAGTATGGATATTAAGTATATCCTGAAGGATGAAGATGAAAAGCTGATGGAGATCTCCGTTCACATTGTTCCTGCGGAAGTTTTGAAACGGGCCCAAAGAAGTGTTAAAGATTCTTCGCCATACCAGGAGCTGGGGAATAATCTTGATAAACTGATCGTCAAACTGATCATCCGGGAAATAAGGAAGCGATTTACCTTCAATCTGAAGGATAATTTCCAGACTTTTCTGAAAAGCAGGCAGGTTCCGCCTTTCATAAACCAGTTGCTCAGGATGGGCTGGATCAACCGCAAGGGCCAGCTGCAGGAGGGTGCTTCCATCGAAGATCTGCTGACCGGGAAATACAGTGAACAGTTTGAGCAATTGATGCCCAAAGAAGTGATGCAGGAAGGAATGCACATCCGTGAAACCATAAGAACCTGTTTTGAGATAGGACAGGATAATGATGATTCCCTGATCCGGAATGCAAAAAAACGACATGCACTGCTGGAAATCACAATTGATGAAACCCGCCGGAAAGTGTGATTTAATAGTATGATCCAAAGACTGTGAAAAAGGATAACAAACTTCTGAACTCGACCCTTCGCCAGAAAGCGGAAGAATTGCTGAAACGGAAAGTACCCGCAAAAGTTTCGGACCTTTCCGGCGCTGAAGTGCTGAAGCTTCTGCATGAGTTGGAAGTGCACAAACTGGAACTTGAACTGCAAATTGAGGAATTGGTTACTGCTAAAGAAAAAGCATTGAGTGATGCCCGGAAATATTCGGAATTATACGATTTCGCACCGTCCGGTTACATCACACTTTCCAGGGAAGGAGCAATTACTGAAATTAACATCCATGGTGCCCAGATGCTTGACAAGGAGAGGTCTCTCCTGATAGAAAAAAGATTTTGCTCTTTTCTTATTCAGGAATCAAGGCCGCTGTTCCAGCTCTTTCTCAAAAGCGTCTTTCAGAGTAAAGTCAAAGAGACTTGTGTGGTTAGTCTGATGATGAACACTGCCATACAAAACTGGATTCACATCAGTGCACAGGTTAACAGTGATGAAGAATTCTGCAATATGATTGTCGTGGATATCTCGGAACAGCGGAATGCCGAAGAAATTCTACAGGACATCATAGAGAACAACCCGATGTCGATCCAGATCGTGGATAGAAACGGGTTTACACTGAATACAAATTCTGCACACACCCGGCTTTTTGGCGCCGTTCCTCCGCCTGATTTTTCGATTTTCCATGATCTTCAAAGCAAGGATCCTGCACTTAAGGATCTCATCCAGCAATCCAGAGACGGAGAAGTCGTGCATTTTCCGGACATTTTGTATAATCCGCATAATGCTTCTTCTGAATGCCCGGATGTTCAGCTCTGGATACGGGCAGTCTTGTTCCCATTAAAAAATAACGAAAGAGACCCTGACCGGTTTGTGCTGATGCATGAGAACATCACTGAGCGGAAGCAAAATGAAGCAGCCATCCTGTTCAGGAACATCCTGCTCTCAACCCTGCAGGATGTTTCTATTGACGGGATTCTTGTGGTTGATGAAAATAGACGGATTTTGTTTTATAACAAACAGTTCGTGGAAATGTGGGGCATTCCGGCAAAGCTGCTTGATGATGGAATTGATGAACCGGTACTCCATTTTGTGGCTGAACAAATAGCAGAAAAACTTGATTTTTTGCAGAAAGCCCTTTACCTTGTTAATCACCGGCATGAAATCAGCAGGGATGAACTGGTCCTGAAGAACGGCAGGATCTTTGACAGGTATACAGCACCGATGATTGGTGAGGGGGAACAATACTTCGGACGTGTCTGGTATTTCCGGGATATCACTGAAGCCAAGCAGGCTGAAAAGGAACTGATTTCTTCGAAGAGGAAGGCGGAAGAAAGCGACCAGTTAAAAACTGCTTTCCTGCAGAATATTTCACACGAAATCCGGACCCCCTTGAATTCCATTTTAGGATTTTCAAAATTGCTTAATAAGCCTGATATACCGGAAGATAAACTGAAGCAATTTTCAGGGATCATCATAAAAAGTTCAGAACAATTGCTTACTATCGTGAATGATATTATCACCATTTCTTCGTTGGAAACCGGGCAGGAAAAATTAACTTTACATAAATTTTGTGTGAATGATCTGATTTCAGATTTACTGACAATCTTTACAATGCACCCAGCCCGGCAAAAAGTTTCAATTGACGCAAAACAACAGGTGTCAGACAAAGAATCAGAAATAACTACAGACAAAGGAAAACTGATCCAGATTTTAAGTAATTTGCTGATCAATGCTCTGAAATTTACTCACCAGGGGTTTGTAGAGTTCGGTTATAATATTGAAGACGATAATTTTGTGTTTTACGTTAAAGATACCGGAATTGGGATAAAGCCTGAGATGCAGGAAGTAGTATTTGACCGTTTCCGCCAGGGAGATTCTACAATCTCCACAGAATATGGCGGAACCGGATTAGGACTGGCTATCTCAAAAGGATTTACTGAATTGATGGGTGGGAAGATCTGGGTTGAATCCGAACCAGGCAAAGGCTCCACCTTTTATTTTACGATACCTGCGGGACAAAACAGGCAGACGAAATGAGGAAGATTCATGGTATTTCGAAATGAAACAGGCCCGACATAAAGAAGATTAGTAAATATTATCCGAAGAGCCATTCAGACTATGAACTACGAAGACAAAACGAAAGAGGAACTCATCCAGGAGTTACAGGCCATGCAAAAAAACGTTGATGAATTAAAATCATCGTATGATTTTGCAATTGATGGACGTATCAGGATAGAGAAGGCTCTTAAAGAAAGTGAAGACCGGTTGAAGGACATTGTCTTCAGCATGGCCGACTGGGTTTGGGAGGTTGATCAGAATGGAGTCTATACATACAGTTCGCATAAGAGTATTGATTTTTTTGGACAGACGCGCGATTACCTTATCGGCAGGACGCCATTCGATTTTATGTTGCCGGCTGAAGCTCGGCGGGTCGGTGCTATTTTTTCTGAAATTGTAAAAAACAAAGAACCCATAAAAGATCTGGAAAACTGGAGTATCGGGAAGAATGGTAACAAAACCTGCCTTCTTACGAATGCCGTTCCCATCCTGGATGAAGATGGGAATTTAAAAGGCTACCGCGGCGTTGATAAAGATATCACCGAACGAAAACAGGCCGAAGAGTTATTGGTTCAGATACAAACAAATTACGAAACATTCTTTAATACCATTGATGATTTTCTCTATGTACTGGACGAACAGGGAAATATAATTCACACCAATACGACTGTTACCGGGCGTCTCGGCTACACACGGGATGAGTTGATCGGGAAAGCAGTTCTCCTGGTTCATCCGCCCGAACGAAGGGAAGAAGCAGGCAAAATTGTTTCTGAAATGTTGCTGGGGATTACGGAATTTTGCCCCATCCCGGTCATGACAAAATCAGGGATCCAGATTCCGGTTGAAACCCGTGTCAATAGTGGAGTATGGAATGGCAAGCCGGCAATCTTCGGAGTCTCTAAGGATATTTCTAAAATCAAATTATCAGAGGAAAAGTTTTCAAAATTGTTTCATATCAACCCGTTTGCTTGCGGCTTAAGTGATCTTGAAGACGGGAAATACATCGAAGTAAATGATGTGTTCTATGCATTGCTGGGATTTGAAAAAGATGAAGTTATGGGTCATACAGCCTTTGAGCTGGGAATATTAACTCCTAAAACGGCCAAAGCTGTGTTAAAGAAAGCGGATGCAAATGGCAAGGTCGTTGATGGGGAAGCCGATCTGAAAGCTAAGAATGGTGAGATCAAGCATGTGCTTCTATCCGCGGAGAATATTTATATCCAGGATAAGAAATACCGGTTTACGGTTGTTCATGATGTTACCGAACGTAAACAGGCTGAAAAGATTCTGCACGAGGCGAATAAAAAAATGGAAGCCATGATACTGGCTTCTCCAGATGGAGTTGGAATTGCTTCTCTTAATGGAAAGGTATCGCTTGTATCAGATAATCTGTATTCAATGTATGGTTATCCGTTAGACAAAAAGGAAGAACTACTTGGACGAAATGTCTTTGAATTTATTGATGCATCATCGCATGAAAAGTTGAAAGAGAACATAACTAAAGTTATTTCAGGAACAGATAAGACGATTTCGGAATATCTTGCAATAAAAAAAGATGGTACTCGCTTTTTTGTCGAGATTAATTCAGCAATATTGCGGAATTCTGTTGGCGAACCTGTCGAAATATTATTTGTTGAGAGAGATGTTACCGAACGTAAACGTGCTGAGAATGCTCTTAAGCTCAAAAGTGAGGAGCTTTTTAAAGCAAATGCCGAAAAAGATAAATTTTTCTCTATCATCGCGCATGATCTTCGCAGTCCGTTCCAAACCCTTTTGGGTTACACGCGGATGATGGTTGAGAATCTCCCAAACCTGAAATTGGATGAGATCCAGCTGATGGCATCAGAGATGCGGAACTCAGCAAACAAGCTTCTGAACCTGCTTGAAAACTTGCTGCAATGGTCCCAGATGCAGCGTGGCATTGGCGGTTTTGAACCACAATCATTCTCTCTGATGGATGGGATTGGTCCTGTAATTGAGCTGGTTCTTGAAGCTGCCGAAAAGAAAACGATCCGGATCATCAATCATGTTACGGAGGATATGAGAATAACAGCAGATCCGAAAATGTTCGAAAGCATCATGCGTAACCTGGTTTTCAATGCCATAAAATTTACCCCGAAAGGCGGTACGATTGACATTACTGCCAGGGCAATCAACGGAAATGCGGTTGAAATCTCAGTCAGGGATAATGGAATTGGCATGAATATAAAAATGATCGAACGGCTGTTTCGTCTTGATGAACTGATTATCAGTAAAGGAACGGATGGTGAATCAGGTACCGGGTTGGGGCTGATAATCTTTAAGGATTTTGTCGAAAAACATGGCGGAAAAGTTTGGGTCGAGAGTGAAGAAAATGTAGGAAGTGTCTTCTCCTTTACAATCCCTTTCTGATCAACCCGGTCTCTTCTCGGTTTCTGCACAATTCAGCCTGCATGAACCATAGGCGGATTCACAACTGCACTCGCCCATGGCTTTTTCGACAATCAGTCTTTGCTGGATCTTGTGCAACGCACTGGATCCTGTTGCCGGGCTTCCGCTCGCTGGACGTGATGTGTGCAGCAGCGGAACCTCAATGAAGTTCTGCAGCATGAATTTCAACGCGCCCATGTTCGATGGTTCTTCCTGTACCCATTCCCAGTGATCAGCTTGCGCATATTTACCCAGCATTTCCTTTAGTTGTTTCAGAGGAAGTGGATAGATCTGCTCAAGACGGATAATGGCTATATCCGTTTTCTGTAGTTTCTCTTTTTCGTCGATCAGATCATAATAGATCTTACCACTGCACAGTAGCACCCTTTTTACCTTTTCAGGAATTGCTGTTGCATCATCAATAACTTCCCGGAATCCGCCCGTTGTGAAATCAGCTAACGGGGAGACACATCGTGGATGACGCAAGAGGCTTTTTGGTGTAAAAATGATCAAAGGCTTTAGGAATGGCCGGAGCATCTGCCTGCGCAAAACATGGAAAAAATTTGCCGGTGTGGTGCAGTTGACGACCTGGATGTTGCATCGGCCGCTGATTGCCAGGAACCTTTCCAGCCGCGCGCTTGAGTGTTCCGGACCCTGTCCTTCATATCCGTGAGGCAGTAACAGGACCAGACCGTTCATCACCCTCCATTTATCTTCTGCACTGCTGATGTACTGGTCGATGATGACCTGTGCGCCATTGCAGAAATCTCCAAACTGGGCTTCCCATAGGGTCAGTGTCTTCGGAGATGCAAGTGCATAGCCGTATTCAAAACCCATCACACCATATTCAGACAGTGGTGAATTCAGGACATCAAAACTGGCCTGGCCAGGGGCAATGTGATCCAGTGGAATATATTTTTCTTCAGAATCTTCAATAGTCAGGACGGAATGACGGTGCGAGAAGGTCCCGCGCTGGGAGTCCTGTCCGCTGAGACGAACAGTTGTTCCTTCATTCAGCAATGTTCCATAAGCAAGCAGTTCACCCATTGCCCAATCAAGCTGACCATCACCTGCGAGCATGTTTCTCCGGTCTTCCTGCAGTTTTATGATTTTTCTGAAAAACCTTACACCCGGTGGCAGATCTGTAAGTTTTTGCGCGATTTCCCGGATAACCTTTTCTTCCACTGCAGTGACCGGCGATTTGTCAAAATCAGTTGCAGCGGATTTCCGGATGTCTTTCCACAGATCACTCAACAGCGGGTTAATGTCTCCTTTCTCAATGTTGCCGGATGCTTCAAAAGCCAGTTCCAGCTGGCTGTTGATCTGGTTTCTCATTGATTTTACATCAAAGCCGGGAAGTGCCTGCTCTGATTCAAGCTTTTGCTGGTAAATCTCAAGCGGATCAGGATGAGATTCGATGATCTTATACAGTACAGGCTGTGTGTAACGGGGTTCATCGCTCTCATTATGGCCATATTTGCGGTAACCGAGGAGATCTATAAAGACATCCTTTTGAAAAGTCTGGCGGAACTCCATGGCCAGTCTCACAGTAAAAACCACCGCTTCGACATCATCTGCATTCACATGAAAAACCGGCGAATGAACAGTCTTCCCAACATCCGTGCAGTAAATGCTTGACCTCCCGTCGATATAATTTGTGGTGAAGCCAATCTGGTTATTGACCACGAGATGGATCGTTCCGCCGGTTTTATAACCGCTGAGTTCCGACATCTGCAATACTTCATAAACGATGCCCTGTCCCGAGATGGAAGCATCGCCATGGATAAGAACCGGGACAATTTTGCTGACATCACCCGCATACGCCTGGTCGAGGCGTGCACGCGTGATGCCTTCCACCACGGGGTCAACCGCTTCAAGATGCGAAGGGTTTGGCGCCAGAGTCAGCCGCAATTCTGCATTGCCGGGTCCATCAATGGTTGTTGAGTAACCAAGATGATATTTCACATCCCCAAGCAATTCTTCATCCTTGTATTCTTTCCCTTCAAATTCTGAAAAGATCTGCGGGAAGGGCTTCTTCATGATGTTCCCCAGCACATTCAGCCTGCCGCGATGGGCCATCCCGATCACAAATTCCCGCACACCCAGTTCCGCACCTTTTCCGACTACAGCATCAATGGCAGGAATCAGCGATTCAACGCCCTCGAGGGAAAAACTTTTATGACCGGGAAATTTCTTGTGAACAAATTTTTCAAACAAAACGGCTTCCGCAAGTTTCTGAAGGATGTGCTCTTTATGTTGGTTGTCGAAGGAAGGTGTGTTCCTGGACGTTTCCATTTTGGTCTTAAGCCAGGAAACCATCTCCGGCCTGCGGATGTACATGTATTCAGCTCCGATCGATTGACAATAGGTCTGGTTCATCTGAACAATGATCTCCCGGAGTGTGGAATTCAGAAGTCCTATCTCTTTTCCGGCTTCGAATTTCTGCACCAGATCCGAATCAGTTAGTCCGAAATTGGCGATGTCCAGTGTTGGTGAATATGACCGGCGTGTCCTGACAGGATTGGTCCTTGTGAAAAGATGACCGCGATGACGGTAGCCGTTGATGAGATCGATCACTTTGAACTCGGACGGATATACCAGTGCATCCGATTTCTTACTCTTCCTGTAATTGGTCTCACAAAATTCAAATCCCATGAAAAAGGATCTCCAGCTTTCTTCAACTGAATCCGGGTCATTCTTGAATTTCTCAAACAATTCCTCAATGACGGAATTATCCAGGTTGTTGATGTATGAGAATTTATCCATAGTTATCGTAGTAACACACCATGAGCAAAGTTAACAACAAACTCGCAACCCCTGAAAAAATTGCTAATTTTGCATTCCTTAAAAAACCGGAAGAGACTATCAAAAGAAATTTATGGAGCACATTGAAGAATATATTAATGCCAACAGGGACAGGTTTATCCAGGAATTATTCGGACTGATCCGCATACCATCCATTAGTTCTGAAACTGAACGAAAGGAAGATATGATGAAGGCAGCTGAATACTGGAAGAACAAATTACGTGAAGCCGGGGCAGGACATTCTGAAGTCATCGAAGGATTTGGAAATCCTATCGTATATGGAGAAAAGATCATCGATCCTGCATTGCCTACCGTGCTTGTCTATGGACATTATGATGTGATGCCTGTTGATCCCATTGAATTGTGGGAATCCGAACCTTTCAAGCCGGAAGTCAGGGATGGGAAGGTCTTTGCCCGTGGCGCAGATGATGACAAGGGGCAATCCTTCATGCATGTCAAGGCTTTTGAACTGATGATTAAAACGAATACATTGCCGTGCAATGTAAAGTTCATGATTGAGGGTGAAGAGGAAATTGGTTCACCCGGGTTACCTGCTTTTTGCAGGGAACACAAGGATAAATTGAAATCGGATGTCATCCTGGTCTCCGACACTAGCATGATCTCCATGGATTGTCCCTCCATCACTGTGGGTTTGCGTGGTCTTTGTTTTATGGAAGTAGAAGTGACGGGGCCAGACAAGGATCTGCATTCCGGCATCTTTGGCGGAGCTGTTGCCAACCCGGCCAATGCCCTGGCAAAGATGGTTGCCTCACTGACCGATGCAAACGGATCGATTACAATAACTGGTTTCTATGATGATGTGATTTCCATTGGACCAGGGGAGCGTGAAGAGATGGCAAAAGCGCCGTTTGATGAGGAAGAATATAAGAAGTCCATTGATGTTGCAGAACTTTACGGGGAAGCTGGTTATACCACGAAAGAGCGGACCGGCATACGTCCTTCCCTTGATGTGAATGGCATCTGGAGCGGTTACACCGGTGAAGGCACCAAGACGATCCTTCCTTCAAAAGCTTATGCCAAGATCTCTATGCGGCTCGTTCCGAACCAGGATTATCAGAAAATAGCCATACTTTTTGAAAAGCACTTCCTGGCGATTGCACCGCCTTACCTGAAAGTTAAAGTCAGTGCACTGCACGGCGGACAGGCGTATGTGTCACCGATTGATACGATTGCTTACAGAGCAGCCAGCAAAGCCATTCAGGAAACATTTGGAAAGAAACCAGTGCCGGTCAGGAGCGGTGGCAGCATCCCGATCATCCCGCAGTTTGAGGAGATCCTTGGGGTCAAATCAATTCTCATCGGCTTTGGACTTGAGTCGGATGCAGTGCATTCTCCCAATGAAAACTATCCCCTTGCTAATTTCTTCAAAGGGATCGCAACGATTCCATTATTTTACCAGTATTTCACAGAAATGATGAAGGTGAAATAACCTGTTGATCTTCCCGTATTCATTTTATTTCCTTCTTCAGAGAGTAATATTTTTTATAATCCGAAAATTGTGGACATGCGGGCTATGCCAAGTTTTCTTATTATATTGTAAATCCCGTCAGGGATTAAATCTGTGTAGCAGATTTGGTGTATTTGAATATTCCGTCCCGTATGGGACGGGATAAATTGAGACGCTTGATATTCTATCAATATTTTGTGCCTGACGGCACATTGTCCATCACCGATAGCTTGCGTCCTCTTTTAGAGGATAAATTTTTGACGCGTGCCTAAGAGCGATAGCGCGCGTTTGCAACGCGTGCTTTAATTCTATTTCTTCTGTTGCTTCTTAAAGTTCTCAAGCGCCGTATCCAGGAACTTCACAAAATTCTCAACTTTCAGGTCATACGCTTTCGGTGCAGTCAGCAGGTTTCCGCTGGTATCAAGCAATACATAATAGGGCTGCGCATTCACATTGAATCGTGAGATCTGGAAATCAGCATATTTTTTCCCTATGGATTTCTTGACTTTCCCGTCATATTTCGATGTGATCCACTCTTTTTCCGGAAGCTCGGTTTTGTCATCAACATACAATGCGGTTACAATAAAATCCTGACGTAACCGCTGCAACACTTTTGGATCTGACCAGACATTGGCCTCCATCTGGCGGCAATTTACACATCCGTGACCGGTAAAATCGATGAAGATCGGCTTGTTCAGTTTCTTTGAACAGGCCAGTGCCTGGTCATAATCGAAATACCCCTGCAGTCCGTGCGGCAATTCCAGGAAATCGCTATATTTTGGTTTTTCGCAAAGCGATGTGTTTGTCTTTCCGTCTCCTCCTGAAGTGATCGTACTCACCTCGTTCCTGATAATAGCGTTCAGGTCAAAGTCCAATGATTGCTGAGGTGGAAGATATCCCGCCAAACCTTTCAGTGGCGCGCCAAACATGCCTGGGATCATATAAACAACGAATGTAAATGTGACGATCGTAAGGATGATCCTGGGAACACCGATGTATGGAAGATCTGAATCATGGTTGAATTTAAGTTTCCCGAGAAGATATAACCCCATCAGGAAAAAGATCACGATCCAGAAAGCAAGATATACTTCCCGGTCAAGGATTCCCCAATGATAGGTCTGGTCTGCAATGCTTAAAAATTTCAAACCCAGCGCCAGTTCGAGGAATCCTAAGACAACTTTCACTGAATTGAGCCAGCCGCCGGATTTCGGCAGCGAAGACAGCCAGGATGGGAAAAATGCGAAAAGGGCAAAGGGCAGAGCAAATGCCAGGGAAAATCCAAACATTCCGATAATCGGCTTAAGGATCTCGCCACCGGCAGATTGTACCAAAAGAGCTCCAACGATAGGCCCTGTGCAGGAAAAAGAAACAAGCACCAGCGTGAACGCCATGAAAAATGCTCCCGAATAACCGCCCCTGTCCGCCTGCTTGTCGGCTTTATTCACCAGCCAGCTCGGCAAAGTGATCTCGAACATCCCGAGGAATGAAGCGGCGAAGATCATAAATATCAGGAAGAAGAATACATTCGGCAGCCAGTGCGTACTGAGGAAATTCGCGAAATTAGCGCCCAGCGTCAGTGCCACGATGGTGCCGATCACTGTATAGATCAGGATAATTGAGAGCCCATATACAATCGCCTGGAAACGTGCTTTCCGCTTATTGTCGTCATTGTGCATAAAGAAGGTGACCGTCATCGGGATCATCGGGAATACACACGGAGTAATGATGGCGGCAAGACCTGCAAGAAATGAAAGGAAGAAGAACCAGATCAGGGATTCTTTTTCTGCCTTCTTATCCTGCATCATAGCTGGTGAAGATTTGGCAGCTTTGACATCAGCTTTTAATTGTGCTTTGGATTCATCTTTCTTAACAGGCACATTATTGACAGCGGCTGACGTCGTTGTCTTTTCATTGGTTGATGCAACAACGGCCGGATTTCCCTTAACTGCAAATGAAAATTCAATTTCATTGGGGGGTATGCATTGCTTGTTATCGCAACACATGAATTCCAGACTCCCTTTTACTGTAAAATCTTTTTTGGTAAGAACGCTGATCTTTTGCCTGAACACTGCCTTGTCTGCAAAGAATTTCAGGGTCATGTTCTCGAACATGGGATCGATTTCAACAATCGGCTTGGATTCTGTGGTTTTTCCTTCCAGCTGGTAATCCGGTGATTTGGTATATGTGAACGTAGTCGGGATTGGTCCCTTGGGCGGAATGTCCTGGGAATAAAGATGCCAGCCTTTTTCAATTGCGGCTGTCAGCACCAATGTCGCCTCCTCAGGTTTCGTTTGTTCAACCTTGAATGTCCATTTGACAGGCTCAAGGATTTGGGTATACGAGAATAACGGGAGCAGGAGAAAGGTCAAAAAGAAAAATCTGATGTTTTTCATGCTGGTATGGTTATGAACAGGTGGAATGAAATACAAAGTTAGCTTTTTTATTTCGTCAGCGTGATCTTCAGTACCTCTTTAGTTGCGGTAGTCACGCGGAAACGGTTATCTGTCCTGTGGCCAATGATCCAGAGAATCGCGTCGCTGGAACATAAAAGCCACGTATTTTCTTTATCAGGTATAGAAATTTTTTCATCGATAAAGAAATCGCTGAGCTTTTTTCCCTGGTTCCGTCCAAAAGGATAAAATCGGTCTCCCCGTTTCCATTTCCTTAGCTGTAAAGGGAATGTGATTTTTTTAAAATCAAAAAATGCAACAAGGCGAGAAGGATCAATCATGAAATCCTTGTCTTTAATCTGCTTTTGGAAGGTCAGCCTAATCGGTTTTCGGATCGTCTTTGTCGCTTCAATAATTTCGAATTCCTGTTTTGTTTTTTCTTCTTCTGTAAGATATTTCTTCGACAGGATAATGATTTTGTGCCGATCCAGGACCAGTCGGTTGGTTGGCGAAAGCATTGTTTTCCCTGAAGTTCTCCCGGCTATCTTCAGGAGATCATTAACCTGCGAAATATTGAAACCGAAAGGAGAGAGGAACTCGTACAGGAATGTTTCGGGTGAATCAAGCTTGTTGATTTTACTAATTAAAATCGTGGTTCGGTTTTTCTCTTTTCTGACAACCTTTTTTCTTTTCATCTCCACGGCTTCCCTGAAAATCGACTCCACTTCCCTGATCCGGTTGATGTTTTCTGTCAGGTGTTCCGTAAAACCGGGATCAATTTCCCGAAGAACGGGAAAGATCTCATGTCGGATCTTGTTCCGCAGATATTTTGTTTCATTGTTTGATTTGTCTTCACGGAAAGAGATGCTATAATCCTTCACGAAATTTTCAATGGTTGACCGGTTTGTAAACATCATTGGACGGATCAGATTTCCATGCTTCGGAAGAATGCCATGAAACCCGGCAATACCGGTGCTTCGCATCATATTGATGAACAAGGTCTCGGCCTGGTCATCGAGGTGATGTGCAGTGGCAACATAATTGTAATTCTCATCCGTAAGAATTTCCCGGAACCATTCATAACGCAGCTCCCGTGCTGCCATTTGGATGGAAATTCCTTTTTTTGCAGCAGTTTGCAGTGTTGGGAAACGCTTGGAATAAAACGGCGCCTTGTATCTTCCTGCCAGGTCAGCGACAAACTTTTCATCCTGTTCTGAATCTTCCCCGCGCAATTGGAAATTGCAATGTGCGATTCCATAGTTAAAACCTGCCAGGTGGAAAAGCTCAGTCATTACCACAGAATCCATGCCTCCGCTAACGGCAAGGAGTATTTTCTCTTTTTGGGAAAAGAGTTTTTCTAAGGCAATAAACTGTTTGAATTCCTTTAGCATAGGACAAAAATACAAATTGGATGCTTCAGAAGAAAAGAAAATCGGAAATAGAAAAAGACGCCAAGAACCTTATGAAAAATTCTTCGCGTCTTTACGGTAAAATTGTTGTGAACAGCTTGCAATTCGTTTGACTTCAGAAATCACAAATCGTTAATCATTGTTCTGAAATCAAAGAAATCACTGGTAAAGGAAAAATCTAATTGATCTCCCAGGTATCCCCTGAGTTCAGCAGATCATCAACATTCTTGATCTTCGATGTTTCCTTGGCATACTTGATCTGCTCCTCAACAAGGTCATCGTAGGTCGGGAACATGGCAGACCGGATCACTCCAAACACCATCGGGAAATTCGGTGGTGCAAGTTTCGCGAGCATAGTATGAATCCCGGGATCTTTGTCATACGGATCGTGAACAAGAATATCATCGACTGAGATTCCGTTTTCCCCGATCTCCACAACCTCAAGCCCTGTTTCACCAAGTTTCAGGCCTTTTTCATTGTTTTTTCCAAAGAGCATAGGAGCTCCGTTTTTCAGGATCAGCATATTGTCATCCTTGGCATCTTTCCCGATCACATCAAAATGTGCCTTGTCGGCGAAGATGATACAATTCTGCATGATCTCCATGATGGATGTTCCGTCGTGTTTAGCTGCTTCAAACATTGCATCAGTCATCAGGCTGATGTTGTTATCCGGAACCCTTGCAAAGAAAGTCCCTTGTGCACCCAGAACAAGTTCACCTACTGTGAACGGATGTTCGATTGTGCCCTGAGGTGAGGTCTTCGTGACTTTCCCCATCGGTGTTGTCGGTGAATACTGGCCTTTTGTCAAACCATAAATCTGGTTGTTGAAGAGGATGTAATTCACGTCGATGTTGCGCCGGATCATGTGTATGAAATGGTTTCCGCCAATAGCCAGTGAGTCGCCATCGCCGGATGCAATCCAGACACTGAGCCTGGGGTTTGAAATTTTTACCCCGGTGCCAATGGCAGCAGCACGTCCATGGATTCCATGAATTCCGTATGTATTGACATAATACGGAAAGCGTGAAGAGCAACCAATTCCCGAAACCATACAGAAATTCTCTTTCCGGTACCCGATCTTTGGGAAAACTCTTTCAACAGCGGCAAGGATGGCATGTGCACCGCAACCCGGGCACCACTTAACCATCTGGTCACTTTCAAAATCGGCTTTGTTGAGTTGAACGTTCGAACGTTCAATGGTCATATTTACGAATTCGCTCATTATTTTTCCTCCAGGAGTTGGTTAAATTTTGTTGATAATTCATTAATCATGAACGGCATGCCTTGCACCTTGTTAAACTGGTGATAGACCGTCGACGGGTGCCTCATCCGCAAGTAATTCACAAACTGACCGCTGTTCAATTCACATACAACAACACGTTTGAAACCTCCGAAGATTTCTCCGGTATTCTTTGGCAGCGGCATGATGTAGTGGAAATGTGCATGGCTGACCTTTTTTCCTTGTTTTTGTAACTCTTGAACTGCAGAATGAACCGCACCATAAGTGCCGCCCCAGCTGACCACGAGAAGATCTCCGGATTTTTCACCTTCAACTTCCTGCAATGGAATATAATCAGCAACCTTCTCAACTTTTTCTGCCCGGTATTCTACCATTTTCTGGTGGTTAAGAGGGTCGGTTGAAACCGTTCCTATGATGTCTTCTTTCTCAAGACCCCCAATCCGGTGACGGAGTCCTTCCATTCCCGGAATGGCCCATTGCCTGGCTAATGTCTTTGGATCACGCTTGTAAGGTTTGTATGTGGTATCGTTTGGTACTGCCATTGGCGGGATGATTGCCGGCATGTCAGCCATCTTTGGGATTCTGAACAAGGTTGATCCGAATCCAAGGTATCCATCGGTAAGAAGGATACACGGAGTCATGTGCTCCATTGAAAGTTTGGCAGCAGTATAGGCGTAATAAAAGCAATTTTCGGCTGAGGATGCAGCAATGACGATCACAGGACACTCACCATTCCGTCCGAATAATGCCTGGTAAAGATCGGATTGTTCGGATTTTGTCGGAAGACCGGTCGACGGGCCACCCCGCTGAACATTCACAATCACCAGCGGCAATTCCGTGATCACGGCAAGACCAATGGCTTCACTTTTCAGCGAAAGCCCCGGCCCTGAAGTCGAAGTACATGCCATCGATCCGGTAAAACTTGCTCCGATCGCAGAACAGATCCCTGCGATTTCATCTTCTGCCTGAAATACCTTTGCACCCAGTGACTTATGCTTTGAAAGTTCCATCAGGATCTCGGTTGCAGGAGTGATAGGATACGAACCAAGGAATAACGGACGACCCGATTTTTCAGCTGCAGCCAGCAATCCCCATGCAGTGGCTATGTTTCCAGTGATGTTACGGTAGGTTCCTTTTTTCATCTTGGCTGCACCAACCTGGATCACCGATTCGAGCACTTCGATCGTATCAGCATAATTATATCCTGACTGGATAACAATCTTGTTGATCTCAACAACCTTCGGATCTTTTTTGAACTTCTTCTCAAAATAGGCAAAAGCAGTTTTTGGATCCCGGTTGAAGATATAAAAAAGTATACCCAGCGAAAACATGTTTTTGCTGCGCTCAGCAGTTTTATTCTCAATGCCCAGATCTTTCAGGCTCTCCTTGGTAAGTGTTGTGATCGGAGCCTTGATCATCCGGAAACTTTCGAGACTGCCGTCATCCAGCGGATCTGATTTGTATCCTGCTTTTTCAAGGGATTTTTCATCAAACGCATCGGTATCCACAATGATGGTGGCGCCTTTCTTTGCCCATTTCAGATTTGCTCTGAGAGATGCGGGGTTCATGGCAATGAGAACATCGACCATGTCTCCGGTGGTAAAGATTTTTTCACTCCCAAGATGAACCTGGAAACCGGATACTCCTGCAATAGTATTCTGCGGTGCGCGGATTTCGGACGGGAAATCAGGGAATGTAGCAATATCAACGCCTGCCAATGCTGAACTGTCTGAAAATAAGCCGCCGGTGAACTGCATTCCGTCACCGGAATCGCCAACGAACTTAACCACAACAGATTCCTTTTCTACAACGGATCTTTTTTTCTTAGCCATAAAAAGTTGGATTTTTTTAGATGTGCAAAGTTACCAATTTCATAATAATGAAAAAGTGTTTAAGATTGGTTTTTAGAAAAATTAGTATATTTGCCGGACAGAACTGAATTATTAACCCTGTCCTTACTTTAGGGGACAATAACTTTTGTGAGTCATGGCTTATAAGATTAATGAAGATTGTACTGCCTGCGGAACATGCATCGATGAATGCCCGGTTGAAGCTATCAAGGAAGGTGATATTTATGTAATTGATCCTGAGGTATGCACAGATTGTGGCGCTTGCGCCGATGTTTGTCCTGTTGAAGCAATTCACCCGGAATAAGGGAAAACATTGACAACATACAAAAAAGGAGACAATTCTTCGGAAATGTCTCCTTTTTTGTATTCCACAAGACCTGTGCCATCTATTTTTTTCTATCCAGTTTATTCGCCAGGCTGAAGATTGGTATATCCACACACAATGAAATGCTGTATCTCAGGTACATGCTGTCTGAATAAGTATTTTGAAGGTCGGGATTTTTCTGCGTAGGTTCATTTACAACACGGAGGTTTGGTCCGATCTGGGCTCCAATGTTTACGGACAAAGGACATCCTGGAATTCCTATAGAGAGAAATAGTCCGGGCGAAAGAATGTCCTTCAGCTTGATCGTTGGAACCGATGCCACACTGTCATTTTTAAACCGGAAAGAGGTAATAGCACCGATATCAATCGCAGATATGAACAACGAATAAGACCAGTTTGCTTTGAATAGTTTCCGGTGACCAATACTTATTGCAATTCCGATCGGTGCAGTAATTCCATAGGAATTAATTTTAATGGAACTCACAGTCCAGCCCGGATCAACACCCATGATTTGCTCATATCCTGCATATAACCCGGGATAGGCATTCAGAGAAACATTAAATGCACTTTCCCGCTTGATCCGTGAGCTCCCGGTTGGCAGCGCATGGTTCTCGACTACCTTCTCAACCTCTTCAGAACTTTTGGCATTTACTACAGATGCAATGAAAGTACCATATTTTATAAGGCTTTCAGTAAAAATTTTCAGGGTATCCGCATCAACGATGGAAGCTTTTGTCATTCCCGGGCTGACCACTGCCGGTTGAGCAGTTCTGTTCATCAGGTAAGTCAGGTCGGCGATCACGGCGCTGTAACGTTTTAAACTCAGGTCAATGCCGAGTTCTCCGCTTTTTGTCAGCAGGTCCATAACTTTCCCGGTCGAAACAAGCACTTCTTTTAATCCTGGAATTTCCGAATCGACCTTTAACCTGAGCAAGGTTTCATCGCTGTATTTGATAATGTTTATGGATGATTGAATAAAAGGATAAAGGTCGATGTATGAAATTTTTGCTTTTGCGGAATCACTGGCTGCATCTTTTACAGCAATCATCATTTTGGCATAGCTGCTGCGGAAATCCTTTATTTTTACGACAAAGCCACTGATCACCGGTTGCAGTTTATTCCAGTCATCGATGAATGTGCTGAAATAAACAACTTTATTTGGATCCTGAGCATCTTTCTGAAAACGAATGTTCTGTTTCATTACTTCAAGCCATAACAGCAGGTTATAGCAACCCGACAAATCATCATTATGCAACAGCTCTTTCAATTCAGAATCTGTAATCCAGAATTCTTTTTCATCCCCCGACCGGAGCGATGCAGAGATCAATTGCAATGACTTGACGGC
>Ga0118677_10002915_pt1 | contig 33516 bp, 36 predicted proteins | sample AliMusrvi5mmetaG_FD_86154 | JGI IMG/M metagenome (GOLD analysis project Ga0118677, IMG submission 86154) | reverse complement strand
GCACTACATTTTCTGATTTCAGCAACCAACCCCTGATTTTATTGACTATTTTTATTTTTCGAGGGCAAATATGCTTGAATTTTAAAGTAACAAAACGATGTTCTGTCAAAAATGGGCTAACCCTGCGGGTACCAAAAGCGGAAATAGCTAAACCAAAGCGTATTGCAATTCAGGTCGGATAAGAAAGGAGTTTTGAACGGGAGGTGAGCACCATGTCAAACTTGGTCCCTGAAAAGTGGCGTGAATCGCTGGAGCAGATTAACGACAAAATCGGCCATTTCCTGTCCAAGCTAGTCCCCTGGAAAACTGAGGAATATTCGCCAGAACAGATTACAGCCGATACGATTCCAGCGATTATGCAGCTTGGTGGTCCGCTGCTTGACATGCACGAGACAGCTGATGAACTGGTCATCAGAGCTGAAGTACCAGGATTAAAGAAAGACGATTTCTCAGTTGAGCTTGTCGGCAGACGGTTGATTAACGGCCCTGAATGCAGTGGTCGCCGAACTCAGTTCCTATTGCGATTGATAAAATTTGCCGACGAGACGGGACTTTGTATCAGAATCATTTACTACCCTCCCTATCACTGTAAATACAATAGTATTGAACGCTATTGGGCTGAACTTAAGAAATCATGGAACGGTTAATTGCTGGATACTGTGGATACCGTGATAAGACGTGCTGGCACTTTTTTCTGGAAGGGACTGCGCACATCAGCGCGGCTGTTAGACGGAGGATATGAGAAAGGCATCACGGTTTGTGGCAAAGAAAAAGTAAAACTTGAACAATGCCTGTCATGCGAAGCAAATCTCTGATTTTCGGGGTCAAAATAGTGTTGGAGAAAAGGGCGCACACAATAAAGGAGCTACACTTCACAGTGTAGCTCCTTTGAATTTGCAAAATGATATATTACGTCATGCCTTACTATCAGGTTGTTTGAGCATCCACAACGGCAATGGCGGCCATGTTGACGATATCGTCAACACTATCACCACGCTGCAGAACATGAACCGGTTTATTCATACCCATCAAAATCGGGCCGATCGCCTCAGCTCCTCCCAGATGATGCAACAGCTTGTAGCAAATGTTTCCCGAGTTCAAATCGGGGAAGATCAGAATGTTTGCGCTTGTTTTCAGTTTGGAGAAGGTGAAGCCTTCCAGCAGTTCGTGAACGACCGCCGTATCAGCCTGCATTTCACCGTCAATAATCAGATCGGGCGCCCGTTGTTTGACAATTTCAACGGCCTGCCGAACTTTCCGGGACTGTGGATGATTTACTGAACCAAAGTTGGAAAAAGAGAGCATGGCAACACGCGGTTCGATATCGAGCATGCGAACTTTTTCGGCCGCCAGGATAGCGGTTTCAGCGAGCTCTTCAGCAGTCGGATCAATGGTTACGGTTGTATCGGCCAGGAAATAGACCCCCTTCTTGAAAACCATCATATACAGGCCATGAACGCTGGAGAGTCCCTGTTGTTTGCCGACAACTTCCAATGCCGGACGGATTGTCTCCGGATAGTGGGTATCAATCCCCCCGAGCAGAGCGTCGGCATCACCCATGCGCACCATCATGGAGCCAAAGTGGGTACGTGACTTACGCCGCAGGATGCGCTGTGATTCAGAGCGCGTCAGCCCTTTACGCTGGCGCAGGCGATAGAGCTCATCGGCATAACCATCCGTCAACCCCGAGTCGGTCGGCTCAATGATCGGAACATCCAGTTCGATATGCAGATCCGCCATTTTCTGTTCGATTTTCTTTTTGTCGCCAATCAGTATCGGCCGGGCGATTCCCTCTTCTACCAGCTCCTTGGCCGCCCGAATAATCTTTTCATTGTCGCCTTCGGGAAAAACAATCGTTTTCGGATCGCTTTTCGCTTTATTGATGACCATGCGCATGATTTCTTTGGACTTACCTTGGGAAAATTCCAAAAGTTCTATATACTTGCCCATATCTGCAATCGGCTGACGGGCAACACCGGACTCCATGGCGGCTTTCGCTATGGCAGGCGCAACATGCAGCAGGACGCGAGGATCGAACGGTTTGGGAATGATGTAGTTCGGGCCAAAAACGAATTTCTGGTTTCCGTATGCTTTACAAACAGAATCAGGGCATTCCTCGCGGGCCAATTGAGCCAACGCCTTAACGGCGGCCAACTTCATTTCTTCATTGATGCAGGTGGCGCGACAATCGAGAGCCCCCCGGAAGATAAACGGAAAACCGAGTACGTTGTTGACCTGGTTCGGATAATCGGAGCGTCCGGTCGCGATCATCACATCGCTACGTACGGAGCGGGCGTCTTCCGGCGTAATTTCCGGATCAGGATTGGCCATGGCGAAGATAACCGGATTAGGGGCCATACTGGCAACCATCTCTTTGGTAAATGCTCCTTTTACGGAAAGACCAAACAGAACATCAGCCCCGGCAGCTGCCTCCTCCAAAGTACGAAAATGGGTATCGGCGGCAAAGAGTTCCTTGTATGGATTCATACCCTCTATTCGCCCTTTGTAGATGACCCCCTTGGTATCGCACATGATCATGTTGTTCGGCTTTACACCAAGGGCAATAGCCAACTTCGCACAAGAGTTGGCGGCAGCGCCGGCGCCGTTGACGACAATACGGATATCTTCGATTTTTTTGTCAACGAGGTACAAGGCATTGAGCAGCGCCGCAGACGAAATAATGGCGGTGCCGTGCTGATCATCATGAAATACCGGAATGTTCATGGTTTTTTTGAGTGTTTCTTCGATATAAAAACACTCGGGAGCCTTGATATCTTCCAGATTGATGCCGCCGAAAGTCGGCTCCAGCAACTGACACGCCTTGATGATCTCATCCGGGTCTTCCGTATCGAGTTCTATATCAAACACGTCGATGTCGGCAAAACGTTTAAAGAGAATCCCTTTCCCTTCCATGACCGGCTTACCGGCCAGGGCGCCAAGGTTACCGAGACCAAGTACGGCGGTACCATTGGAAACAACCGCAATCAGGTTCCCCTTGGCAGTGTATTTATAGGCATCCTCCGGATTCTGCTGAATAGCAAGGCAGGGCAAGGCAACACCGGGTGAGTATGCCATTGAGAGATCTTCGGCAGTCTGGCACGGCTTGGTGGAAATAACCTCTATCTTGCCTTTGCGTCCACTTGAGTGATATTCTAACGAATCTTTAAATTTTGCCATTTTCATTCTCCATTTTTTAGTTTAGTTAAAAACAAGCGAGTTTTTTTGAACCATTACAACGCAACTTTTACTAAAAGTGAAAAAGAATAAACTTGTTGAAATACACTTGTCAAGTAGTTAATCTCGTTACCCAAAAAAACACCCCTCTTCACTGTTTTCAAATAATGTAAATCATGTAATCAATTGACTTATTTCCCGACATTCAGTAGTATTTCTCACGTACTGATAGTCTATCAGATCTGATTCAGGAATCAACTATGCAGAAAATACCATTGAAACTTACCAAAGCAGGCATGATACTTGCCCGTGATGTTTTCCGCGATGACTCGCCAGTCGGGATTCCGATCTGCAGCAAGGGTACGGAGTTGACTGACTCCTTGATTGCTCGCTTTGATTGCATGGATGTCCAGACTGTTCACGTTGAAGGGCATCCCGTCTGGGAAGAGGGAGAACGTTCCATCGACGATCTCCTGCGTGATTTGGACAAGCGCTTCAGCAAAACCCTCCAGGAGCCACTGAATATCCTGTTGCACGACATCTGTAAAGCGCACCTGACCAAATCAATGGGGGGTGACAGTGGCCGACAAGCGGAGTAATCTTAAAAAAATCATCATGGACACCAAGACGTTACCAACGTTGCCGAGTGTAATTCACAAGCTGGATTCGCTTTCGGATAACGACAAGTCGTCGGTCCAGGAGATGGCCAAAATCGTTTCGTCGGATCAGGTACTTTCAGCCCGTATCCTCCGTTTGGCAAATTCCCCCTCGTATGGTTTCTACCGGGTATCGACGATCTCAAACGCCATGATTCTGCTGGGAGTAAACGTAGTCAAGAGCCTGGCGCTCTCTTCATCCATTTTTGCAATCATGGAGAAAGACAGCATCGGTTTGTGGGAGCATTCTCTTGCGGTCGGCGTGGCGGCAAATCTGATTTCCCGCAAACTGCGGCTGCCTGAATGCGAAGAGATTGCAACTGCCGGACTTTTGCATGATATCGGCAAGGTAATCATCTCCATTAAATGCCGCGAAGCCGAAAGAGACATCCTGAAACTTGTCTCTGCCCGTCAAATCTACATTATGGAAGCCGAGCGGGAAATTATCGATACCGATCATGCAGAGGTCGGGGGATGGCTCTCAAAGAGCTGGTTTCTGCCTGATAAATTAAGCGAACCGATCACCTTTCACCATGATGTTGTCAAATCGGAGAATCATCGCATTAAAACAGCGGTAGTTCACATTGCAGACATACTTATCAGTGCCAGTGGATTCGGCAATAGCGGAGACAGTTTTGTCCCCCCAATCCAGCAGATAGCCTGGGATACACTCAAGATGAATGAGCAGTTGCTGGCGGAACTCGTCGATGAGGTTGAAGATAAGCTTGTGGAAGTTAAAAACTTCAGCCTTGAAATGATGAGTGACTGATGCTGCCGTCAGCCAGAATTACCGTTCTCTCTTTCGACCCCCTTTTCGCCTCGCACGTTCAGCTCCGCTTGCACAGCAAAGGTTGTCAGGTTGCCACAATGACCTGTACAGATTCCGCACTGGGAATTTTTTATGCAGATCCTCCGGATTTGCTACTTGTGGATCTCTCCCGCAATTACGAGGAGTGCCTCGGCATCGTTTCAGCTCTCCGAAGTGACAGCTTTTTCAGTGCTGTGCCGATCATCGGCCTCCTTGCCACGGGCGAAAATAACACGCCGGACTGGGAGCAGTGCCCGCTTGATGACTTTCTTGAACTGCCGCTCAATTTCAACGAACTGTTCAGCCGGATTTCTCTGGCCCTCTCCCGCATCAAACGAATTTTTGACAACAACCCGCTGACACGGCTTCCCGGCAACACCTCCATTCAATTGGCCATTGAGGCCGCTATCGGAACAGCCACGGCGGTCTGCTATATCGACATAAACAATTTTAAACCGTATAACGATGCATACGGTTTCTCGCACGGCGACGAAGTAATCCGCATGACGGCCCGAATCATGTTCAATGCTGTCCGCGATGCCGGGGGAGGATTCTGCGGACATATCGGAGGCGACGATTTCGTCAGCATAGTGCCGCTGGATCAGGCCGAAGCGGTGTGTCAAACCATCATTACTCATTTTGACATGATCGTGCTCGATTTGTTTGATGACGAAACAAAGCAGCGCGGCTACTATTTCGGCACGAATCGTAAGGGAGAAAATGAAAATATACCTCTCCTTTCGCTATCTATCGGTATCGTGCCGATGAATATGCCCAAACTCAAGCATGCGGCAAAAGTTTCGGAGGTTGCCGCAGAACTTAAAAAGCTGGCCAAAGAGTCCGGCGACAGTTGCTATGTTGTGGATAATCGCTCTTCATAGCGGTTGATACCCCTCTTGCGCTGTGGTATAGATCATCACACTTTCAAACTTTGGTGACCATAATGATAATGATTGACCGTCTGATTGAACAGGCTCTCCTTGAAGATATCCATACCGGTGACATAACCACGCTTGCAGTAGTTCCGGGAGCGCGACCGGCCTCGGCACGACTACTGGCAAAAGAAACGATGGTGCTGGCAGGCCTGGATACCGCCGCTCGGGTTTTTACTATTCTTGATCCCGACATCCGCTTCTCGGCATGTCTGAGCGACGGAGAGACTGCGCTTCCCGGAGCCCTTTTGGCAACGCTTCAGGGTGAGGCCGCCAAGCTTTTGATGGGTGAACGGGTAGCACTCAACCTGCTCCAGAGGATGTGCGGGATCGCGACGCTTACCGCCAGCTTTGTCACTGCGGTTGCCGGCACGAAAGCCCGCATTGTGGACACCCGCAAAACAACCCCTGGACTGCGGCAGCTTGAGAAATACGCCGTACGGGTCGGCGGCGGCATAAATCACCGCACCGGACTGTATGACGGCGTTCTGATCAAGGAGAACCACATTGCTGCTGCCGGAGGCATCACCGAGGCGATTCGTCGTGCCCGGGCCTATATCCCGCACACGTTGAAAATAGAGATTGAAACCGAGACCCTGTCCCAGGTTGATGAGGCCCTCGCGGCCGGGGCGGATATCATCATGCTGGACAACATGAGCCTGGATGAAATGCGCGCAGCTGTCGGCGCAATCGGCAGCCGGGCTCTGGTGGAAGCCTCCGGCGGCGTCAACCTGGAACGGGTCCGGGCAATTGCTGAGACCGGTGTCGATATCATTTCAGTAGGGGCTTTGACCCATTCATCACGAGCGATGGACATCTCGATGCTTCTGGACTAGCCGGGAAACTTCAGAGGTAGCATTATGCACGATAAAGCCGCCGCCATATTACGCCTGTTCCGTGCCGGAGCGGGGTATACGTCGGGTGAGTATCTCAGCAGGGAACTCTGCGTATCGCGAACCGCGGTGTGGAAACACATATCTGCGTTGAGAAAAAACGGGTACCGGATCGAAGCGGTGCCATCGCGCGGGTATCGGCTTGTCTCCTCGCCTGACATTATCGACCCGCATGAAGTGGCAGCAGTACGAGGCGACACGGTAATCGGCCGGGAACTGGAATATGTGAAAGTGTCCCTCTCGACCAATGCCGATGCTTTCCGGTTAGCGGAACAGGGAGCGGCAGAGGGAACCGTCGTTCTGGCGGATTCGCAAACCGGCGGCAAGGGGCGGCGTGGCAGGGTCTGGTCTTCACCTGCCGGAGTCAACCTGTACTGTTCGGTGCTGCTTCGTCCGGTAATAATGCCGAACGAAGCCCCGCAATTAACCTTTCTCTCCGCAGTGGCTGTTGCACGGGCAATTGAACAGACGACCACACTGATTCCTGAAATTAAATGGCCCAACGATCTGCTTGTCTCCGGCAAAAAGGTGGCTGGCCTGTTAAATGAAATGAGTGCGGAAACCGACGGCATCAACTTCGTCATTCTGGGCATCGGCGTCAACCTGAATATGACTGCGGACCAGTTTCCCAATGATCTGCGTCATCCGGCCACGTCGCTTTTTCTGGAGTCGGGCATCCGGGTTGTTCGCTCACAGTTCACCGGCACCATGCTACGCGAACTTGATCATCTCTATGCCGATTTCCGGGCATATGGTTTCGGTCCGGTGCGCGAAGAGTGGCAACGCCGCTGCAATGCCCGCGGACGTCAGGTCCTTGTTAGCGACTCCGGCACTGAATGTACCGGCGGAAGGTTTATCGGTATCGATTCGGACGGAGCGCTGCTGCTACAATCCGATGACGACAAACAGCACCGAATTACGTGTGGAGATGTGAGGGTGATTTGAATGCTTCTGGTTATTGACGTCGGCAACAGTAACATCGTATTGGGAGTATATGACGGTTCGCTGTTTATTCGCAGTTGGCGTCTTTCCACCGACAAGTCGCGCACATCTGACGAATACGCCGTGCTTCTGCACAGCCTGTTTGAGCAGGCCGGGCTCGAATTTGCCACGGTAAAGGGAACCATCATTTCATCGGTAGTTCCCCCTTTGACCGGTGTAATGGAGGCAATTTCACGCGACTTTTTCAATCTCACCCCCTATGTTGTCGGACCCGGCATCAAGACGGGAATGCCGATCCACTACGACAACCCCCGTGAAGTTGGCGCCGACCGGATTGTCAACGCCGTGGCCGGCTATGAAAAACACCACTGCCCGCTGGTAATAATCGATTTCGGCACCGCCACGACATTCGATTATGTCAACGGTAAAGGGGAGTACTGCGGCGGCGCCATCGCCCCCGGCCTTGCCATTTCGCTTGAGGCGCTCTTTCAGCGCGCCAGCAAGTTGCCACGGATAGATATCGTCAAACCTCCCCACATTATTGCAAAGAACACCATCAACTCGATGCAGGCAGGAATTTTTTTCGGCTACGTCGGGCTTGTCGATGGCATTGTGGAACGTATCCGGGCAGAAACCGATGAAAATTTTCATGTAATCGCAACCGGGGGACTGGCATCGTTGATCGCCCCGGAGTCGAAAACGATCGTTGAAGTCGATGAGAACCTGACGCTTGACGGTTTGCGCATACTGTATGAACGCAACCGCTGATTACCAGATAAGGAGGCAGTTCTATGGGACAGTTTGAAACCAGCAAGATCCGCAACTTGGGCATTGTCGCGCACGGTGGCGCCGGTAAAACGTCGCTTTCAGAGGCAATTCTGTTTGATACCGGCATGATCGACCGGCTTGGACGGGTTGATGACGGCACGTCAACCATGGATTTCGAGCCTGAGGAGATCAAACGGAAAATATCGATTACCTCGGCGCTTGACCACTGCGAGTGGCAGGGACATTCCATCCACATCGTCGATACTCCCGGATATGGCAACTTCATTGCCGACACCCGTGCCTGCATGCGAACCCTGGACTGCGCAGTCATCATTCTCTCGGCAATTTCGGGAGTCAAGGCACAAACGGAGGAAATCTGGAGTTGGGCCAACGAATTCGAAATCCCGCGTATCGCATTTGTCAATAAACTCGACCGTGAACGGGCCAGTTTTCTCCGGGCAATCGATGACATGGAAAAGATGCTGGGAGCACGGGGCGTCGCCATTCAGCTACCGATCGGCCTTGAGGGCGATTTTGAGGGGGTCATCGACCTGATTGCCATGAAAGCCTTCTTCTACTCGAAAGACGGCTCGGGAAAATATCACGAAGGAACCATCCCGGCTGCGTATGTTGAAGATGCCTCGCGCCTGCGGGCACAGATGGTCGAGACGGTTGCCGAAGCCTACGACGCTCTCACCGAAAAATACCTCGACAACGGCGATCTTACGGAAGACGAAATCATTGACGGGTTGCGGGTTGGTACGATGCGTAATACCTTCACCCCTGTCCTCTGCGGAGCGGCCACTGCCAACATCGGTGTCGCTCACCTTCTGGATGCAATCTGCGCCTATCTCCCCTCACCGCTCGATCGAACCAAGGCGGTCGGCGTTCACCCCAAGAGTGAAGAGGTCATTGAACGTGCGCCGGACGAAAAAGAACCGTTCTCCGCACTCGTTTTCAAGACGACTTCCGACCCGTATACCGGAAAAATATCAATCTTCAGAGTCTATTCCGGCGTGCTCAACTCCGATTCGACCATATACAACTCGTCCAAAGGGATTGAAGAGCGCATCGGCCAGATTTACGAGTTGGAGGGAAAAAAACAGCACCCGATCAAGCAGGCGATTGCCGGTGACATCGTTGCGGTTGCCAAGCTCAAAGAAACCGTTACCGGCGACACCCTCTGCGATGTGGCAAAGCCGATCATCTTCGAACCGGCAAAACAGCTGTTACCGGTAATATCATACGCCATCGAACCGAAGACCAAGGCGGATGAGGACAAGATCCATAACGCACTGCACCGCATGATCGAGGAAGAGCCGACGCTTGAGTCGCACCGGGACACACAGACCAAGGAATTCATCATATCCGGCATGGGGCAGGTTCATCTGGAAGTAATAGTTGAAAAGTTGAAACGTAAATTTGGTGTGGAAGTGCTGCTCAAGACGCCTAAGGTACCCTATTTTGAGACGATCCGGGGAACAGCCAAGGTACAGGGAAAATATAAGAAGCAATCGGGTGGCCGTGGACAGTATGGTGACTGCTGGATAGAAATGTCGCCAACCGGGCGTGGCGAAGGGTATGTTTTTGAGGACAAAGTTGTCGGCGGAGTGATTCCGCGCCAGTATATTCCCGCCGTCGATAAAGGTATCCAGGAAGCGTGTCTGGACGGTTTTCTTGCCGGTTACCCGGTCGTTGATTTCAAGGTTGCCCTCTACGATGGCTCTTTCCACACCGTGGACTCATCCGAAATGGCCTTCAAGGTAGCCGGTTCAATGGCATTCAAAAAGGCGATGGAACTCTGTAAACCGGTCCTCCTGGAGCCAATTACAACCATGAAAATCACCGTTCCTGATGAAAATATGGGCGATGTCATCGGCGATCTCAACTCCCGCCGCGGCAAAGTCGTCGGCGTGGAGCCCAAAGCAAATTCACAGATTATTCGTGCTATTGTTCCGATGTCCGAAGTACTGGCCTATTCAAACGACCTCAAATCGATGACCAGCGACCGCGGGCTCTTCAGTATGGAATTTTCTCACTACGAAGAGGTCCCTTCACATCTGTCTCAAAAGATAGTGGCCGAATCTCTGGCGGGAAAGAAAGAAGCGCATAATAATCACTAAGCGGCACTGGGGGCTGTTCATGGATTTTAAGTTAAGTAAAAATTCTGGTGACTCCCAACAGGAGGTGCCCGGAGAGAAAAAGAATCAGAGTGCTCTTCTTGTTCTTCTGCTGATATTGGTCGGCGGATTTACGTATCTCTATTTTTTCACCGGCCTGATCAAACCTCAGGAAGCGCAAAAAGGCGCCGAATCCCCCCTCGCCGCGCCGCAGATAGTAAAAATTCCGCTGCCGGTCCGCGGGAGTGAACCTGCCAAACCGGACGGCAAAGCACCGGAACAAGGTACCGTACCGAAGAAAGCGGCGACACCCCCTGCTGCCGCAACGCCTCCCAAACTTGTTCCGCCACCAGCCAAGCCGGCAGCGGTACCGATACCGGTGCCGGCCCCTGCGGTAAAAGCAGTTCCAGCGCCGCCAAAACCGAAAGAAGAACCAAAAAAAGCTGAAGCGGTCAAGCCGGTTAACAAAAAATCACCGCTTCCTGATACGAAGGAAGCCAGCAATACGATAACCAGGAGCGAAGAAAAAAAACCTGCACCAGAGGCCAGGAAGCCGACGGTGGCTGAGAACAAGGGGGCATCGACAAAAAGCAGCGAGAAGAAGCCGGTTTCAGTCACTCATCCAAAACCGGTAACCGCCGCAAAAACTCAAAAAGCCGCGACCGGTCCATGGGTGCTGGTTGTCGGGAATTACGTCCTTGCAGAGGCGCTGTCAGCCGACATGGGTCGCGTTCGGAAGGCCGGTTTTGAACCGGTTATTACCCCCTCCGTACACAAAAATACCGCCATGAATCGTCTGTTTGTTTCCGAATTTGATGATCGCGCTTCCGCTCAGCCAACCCTTGAAAAGCTGAAACGGTACACCTCGGATGCATTCGTTCTCGAACAGAATGGCAGGTTTAGCGTATATGCCGGTTCGTACCTGCAAAGCGATTCCGCAACCATCGAAAAAGAGCGTCTGAAAGTAGCAGGCTTTGCGGTAACCGTCAAACATGCCGAAATTGCAATACCTTCCCAGATGTTGTCGATTGGTCCTTTTACCGCTCAAAAAGCGGTAGATACCGCACTTGTCACGTTGAAAAACGCTGGAATAAAAGCGACCGTTACTCAGAAATAGCGGCTCTATTCAATGGCCGAAAAAATCAAATTGACCATATCCCCGGTCGTGGCGGCATACGTCCGGCCGGGGACTCCTCCGGAGGTTAGGTTTGCCGGTTGCTCCACGGCCGGAAACATGGCACCAAATGATCGGCTGCTGCTCCTGTTCTGCCTCACAAAGGATGCCGAACCGGCCATCCGCACTGCCGCCCTTGCCTGCCTGAAAGATGTACCGGCGCCGGTGATCAGGGAATATCTGGATTGTGCATGTCCCCACCCTTTGGTGCTCGCCGCCTTGCCGCTCCTCTGCAGCCATTATTCCGAAACATGCCCGGTTCCTCAAGCAGCCATTATCGCGGATGAGAATGATCCGGAGGAAGGGACGAATTCGGAGGACCAGGGTACGGAGAGGGAGGGAGAAGAGCCGGTCAATGAAGATGGTGAGGAATTTCTCAGCAAATATAAAGCGGCGCAACTCATGGGAATTGGCGAGAAGATCAAGATGGCGCTTTCCGGTGACAAAGAGTGGCGCTCGATTCTGGTAAAAGATGCAAACAAACTGGTTTCAGGCAGTGTCATAAAAAATCCGCGCATCACGGAAGCTGAAGTACTGACACTTGTTAAATCAGGTATTCAGAACGATGAGATCATGCGGCTCATCTGTGCCAACAAGGAATGGATAAAAAGCTATAAAATACGAAAAGCCCTGGTTGAAAACAACCGGACGCCGGTTCAGAACGCCGTCAGATATCTGGGCACGATGAACGACAAAGATTTAGCCTCTTTTTCCAAAAGCAAAAACATCGCTTCCGTTATCTCAACCATGGCAAAACGGCTTCTGTTGAACAAGAAAAAGTAGGTCATCCCGGAGTCATCATGGCACTCGTCAATCATGCAAAAAAAGAAATAAACGCCAAGATCGTCTATTACGGCCCGGCGGGAAGCGGTAAGAGCACGGCATTTACCTATATTTATTCACGGATAAAATCTTCCCTTCGCGGTGAATTAAAAACTGTTCCAGCCGGCGCCGACAAACTGATGTTCTTCGATTTCAGTCCGTTTGAAGCTCCGTTACCGAACGGGTACCGCGTTCGCCTGCACGTCTACACACTTTCCGGACCTGTTACGAACCCGGCAACCTGGAAAATGACACTCAAGGGCGCCGACGGGATCATAATCATGGTTGATCCGGCCCGTGAGCGCGCAGCCGAAGTGAGTGAAAGCGTATCGCAATTGCGGGATTTTCTGTCCGCATATGGAGTCGGACTTCTCGATACCCCCGCCGTTCTGCTGCTCAACAGCTTTACCCACGACAACCAATCGGGTAACGTCACCGACAGTACAGCTGCTCTCAATCTTTCCCCCATGACAACCTGCCGATCCAACGCAGCCACCGGCGAGGGACTGCTTGAAGCCTTGGCAACACTTTCCCGACAGATACTTGATCGAATCAAGGAGAAGGAAGATGCCTGCGGGGCAGAAATTCCCCCTCCGCTCCCTCACGCAGAACCGGACGATGACGAACCGGCACACCCGGATTTTTCTTCCCACCCCGAGGATGCGGCCCAAAGCGATGGTTCTCCTTCGGTTGCCTTGTTGTCACAAGATGTTGTAGTTACGGGGGGTACCATCCGGATTCCGCTGGAAATAACCCAGGGGGACACGCTGCGCAGGCTGGTTGTGACTGTGAACGTCGAGCTGGAATAAGGTGCGGAAACCGGCCTCACAGGATTGGCACGGATTTGAAAGAAATAAAAGCGGCTTAATTGTTCGCCACACTGTCATGATCGGCTTGAATACGCACCTATTACATGCTATAAGCGTTTAAACCGATTCACTTTGGAGGTTGCACGATGGCAATAATCACCGTATCACGTGAAATGGGCACAGGTGCCTATCAGATTGCTTCGGGAGTCGCCCAGAAGCTCAAATATACCCTTATAGACGGGCCACGAATCAAGGCTCTGGCGTCCAAGTACGGCCTGACTCTGGAAATGTTACAGATGGTTGATGAGAAGCCACCTTCCTACGTTACGGCGGAAGACAGGAAACGTGCCGCTGCCCTTAATTCAATCGAATTAATCATTCTGGATCTTGCCCGTAAAGGGAATGTCGTAATTTATGGGCGTGGAGGGCAGGATTTACTAAAAGATTGCAAAAACATTCTCCGCCTTAGATTTATTGCGGATTTTGAAGAGCGGGTGGAACGGTTTGCCGAGCGGGAGTGGATTGATCCCGACATGGCGCGTTCCCTGATACGCCGCAGCGATCATCAACGGGGCGGTTTCATCCATTTCTATTTTGATCGGGACTGGCACGACCCGAATCATTACGATCTGGTATTCAACACCTCACGACTTTCGGAAGCGACGATTATCGACTGCATTACCGCAACGGTCAAAGAACCGGCTTTGAAGGAGTCGGATAAAGCCGCCGTTGCGATAATAGATAGCGTTATTCTGGCAAAGAAGATCGAAACGGCCCTCCTGAACGCTCCCGTGTTGGAAGATTACCGTCCTTTTACCATTTCAATCAACAAAGGGGCGGTGTCAATCAACGGGTATATTGTTTCCGAGGCACAGAAAAAAGCCGCCATCGAGATCGTCAAAGCGGTCAAAGGGGTAACATCAATCAGCGAAGATATCCACGTGGTCGATTACAAGGCTTACAAAGAGAAGATGTAACATCGTTCATGTTCTGATGTGACGAATCCGTTCAAATAAGGGGGCGAGCAGGGAGCTGTCAAAGCGGATCCCTTCACGCCCCTTTCCTATTTCAAGTCCCTCTTCTATCCCATGAAAATCAGAACCGGCCGTCGCCAGCAAGCCGCGCTCCAGCGCGGTGCGCCGCAAAAACTCGATCTCGAGCGGCCAGCCCATATTGTTGTAGACCTCAAGACCGTCGAGTCCCGACGCCTGCAGGGCAACAATAACCGGGGCAAGCGTACCCGGATCCTTGGCTATGCTGGTCGGATGTGCAAGCACCGCAACGCCTCCGATCCGGTGAATCTCCGCAATCGCCTCATCCATCGGCCAATAGCTCTTGGGGACATTGCACGGCACGAGATAGCGGCGAAACGCATCTTCCATCGTCTCGACATACCCCTGTTCCAGTAATGCCCGTGCAATATGCGGGCGGCCAATGGCATCGCGGGCAAAGGCCAGTACGTTCTGGCGGATCAGTGGATCACGTCCTTCGTCACGCAGGCAATTGTTCACCCGCCCGAGGATTTCATCGTTACGCCCCCCGCGACGCCGTCTGAACCCCTCAAGGTTCGACAAAAAGGCCGCATCACGGTAGTCAATACCATATCCGAGCAGGTGGACATCCTGCCACTCTCCGAACTGTACGGAAAGTTCGACAGCCGGAATGACTTCAATTGAAGAACTCTGCCCCGCAACAACCGCTTCATCAACCCCGGCAACTGAGTCGTGGTCGGCAATGGCGATTACGCGTACATCCTGCTTTACGGCAAGGGCGACAATTTCGGAAGGAGTAAAAGCACCGTCGGAATAACAGGAGTGTATATGCAGGTCAATATTCATGGCATGCATAGTAGCGCGGCACGACAAAAAAGAAAACTGCTAAAAAGAAAACCGCTATTGCAGAGAAATCCTGCATAGGATAGAATCCAGTTCATGAAACGTGACGAGATACATTCCGTTATCGCGATTATCCGCGAAGAATACAGAAACTGGCAAACTCCGGCAGTTACGATTGTCGCCCAGTGCAACGGCAGCCCCTTCAAGGTTCTGATCTCCTGCATAATATCGTTGCGTACCAAGGACGAAGTGACGGCCCTGGCATCGGCGAGGCTTTTTGACCGGGCCCAGACCCCCGAAGCGCTGGCGGAACTTTCCGAGGAAGAGATCTCCGGGCTTATCTATCCGGCCGGTTTCTATCATACCAAAGCAGAGCAGATCGCCCGGATTTCCCGGATGCTGGTGAAAGAGTACCACGGGATCGTGCCTGACGAGATTGATGAGTTGCTCACCTTTAAAGGGGTCGGTCGCAAAACAGCCAACCTGGTAATGACCCTCGGTTTCGGTAAACCGGGAATTTGCGTCGATACCCACGTTCACCGTATCTGCAACCGCCTCGGCTATGTTTCGACAAAAAACCCGGAAGCAACCGAATGGGCGCTAAGATCGTACCTCCCTCCCGAATATTGGATCGAGATTAACGATCTGCTCGTCGCTTTCGGGCAAAATCATTGTCATCCGGTTTCACCCCGTTGTTCGAGCTGTAAATTATCAGGCATCTGTGACCGGATTGGCGTTACGGTGTCACGATGAGACAAAACGGATAAAAAAGCGGCGGCAAGAGTATTTGATTATTGCCAGTCGGCAAAAACTCATATAAATTGAAGCATTATTTTATGGTAGTCGTTTACTGGAGGTATCGTATGTTACAAAGAATAGGTTTTATTGGACTTGGTACAGTCGGACGACATATGGCTGCCAATCTGGCCAAGGGGAGCTATGAGCTGACCGTGTTTGATACTGAGCTGGCGGTTGTACAGGAGCTGGCCGCAACGGGAGCCGTGACGGCCTCTTCCGCGCTCGAAGCTGCCAAGGGACGTGATCTTGTCATCGCAATCGTTCCCGAAGGCGATGAACTGGGGCCGCTCTTTTTCGGCGATCAGGGCATTCTGGCCGGTATCGACAGCGGGACGATCCTTGCGGATATGGGTTCGCACTCACTTGAAACCACGATGAAACTGGCCGAAGAGTGCGCCAGGAAAAATGTTCAGTATCTGGATGCGCCGGTATGGGGGAGTAAAGACCACGCAGTCAACGGCCTCATGACCATTATTACCGCCGGTGACCCGGCGTTGGCGGGCAAATGCCGAGAGCCGTTCTCGTTTTTCGGACTTAATACGATTCATGTCGGACAGATCGGCGATGCCACCAAGATGAAGTTTATCGTAAATCTGGTGCAGGCGGAGCTGGTGCAGGTACTGGCGGAAGGGCTGGTATTCGGCGAGAAGATGGGGTTCACCGCCGACAAGATTCTGGAAGTGCTCGATACCCGCGGTGTCGCTTCGCCGCTGTTCCACCAGAAAGGGCGCGCCATGGCTCGCGGCGACTTTTCCCGCAGTCTGGCCCTCAAATATGTCAACGACCAACTGCATATGGTCATGAATGCCGCCCGCCTTGTCGGCCTGACCCTTCCGGCAGCAGAATCGGCCAGCAAGGTGTACCAGACGGGAGTCGATGCCGGTCTTGGCGAAGAAGATTTTTCGGCGGTTATCAAAGTTCTGCGCAAGTAGAACTGCTTGACACCGATTTTATGTTCATCAGGCGTCCAATCCGATTGGACGCCTGTTTTTTTGAGGAAGTTTCTGTCCGGAAACTCCGGACAAGAAACTGTCGGTTTCCGTTTTTGAAATCGGGAATTTTTTCTCCTGGCAAGGAAATCGAGGGGTTGCGCGGAGGCGTACAACGGTACGCCGCACAAGCAAAGCCGAAGATTGACGCCGCCAGGGGAAAAAAGCACCCTTTCCGGACGGAAACGAGGTAGCGCATCATGATCGTCCTTGGCATAGATCCCGGATCACGCATAACCGGCTACGGCATCGTAGAAAATGTGGGCAATCGTCTTGTTCATATCGACAATGGCGCCATTTTCACCGATGCGGCTGCCGACTTCCCCGGTCGGCTTAAAAAAATCTTTGATGGTCTCCTTGAAATCATCGCACGCTATCGCCCTGATCAGGTCGCCGTCGAAAACATCTTTTTTGCAGCCAATCCCCAGAGTGCTCTCAAACTGGGACAGGCACGCGGCGCGGCGATTGTTGCGGCAGTTCACAGCGGCTTGCCGGTCGCAGAATACAGTGCATTGCAGGTCAAGCAGGCCGTCGTCGGCCAGGGGAAGGCCGAAAAGGAGCAGGTGCAGAAGATGCTCAAGGCGCTGCTCGGCCTGCCGGAAATCGCCCAGGCCGATGCCTCGGACGCTCTTGCGGTCGCAATCTGCCACATCAATTCATACGGTCTCAAACAGATATCCGCAGGCCGTACCGGCACAAAACAGCACAAAACATCCTGGAGAGATATGAAACTATGATTGCACTTCTGACCGGCATAATCGCCCATAAATCCCCCGACCATATCGTGCTTGACGTACATGGGGTCGGCTACCGGGTGCATATCCCGTTTTCAACCTATTATGAACTCCCCGAAGCGGGGGGGGCGGCATCTCTGCATATCCACACCAGTGTCCGGGAGGATGCGATATTGCTCTATGGATTCCGCACCCGGCTGGAAAAATCCTTTTTCCAGATACTGATTGCGGTATCCGGCGTCGGCCCCAAACTGGCCCGTGATATCCTCTCAAATATTCAGCCCGGACCGCTGGCGCAAGCACTGGCACAGAGCGATCTCGGCAAACTGGCAACCATTCCCGGCATCGGCAAAAAAACGGCGGAACGCCTGGTGCTGGAGCTGAAGGACAAGGTCGGCAAACTGGATCTCACGTCGCTTCCTGCGACCGAAGCACGGGAAATCCCCGACAATGACGTTGCGGAAGATGTACTATCGGCACTGCTCAACCTCGGTTATAAAGAGCCGCAGGTTCGAAAAGCGCTGGCAAGCCTGGATGCGAATGGCAACGTTACGGTGGAAGGGCTGCTGAAGCAGGCGCTTAAAACGTTGATGAAGTAGGACGATGTACGCTGATAAAATCAGGGGTTGTCAGCTGTTTTCATGAGAAACGTACACTCCAACATACCAAGGCTGTACGCCTTTTCCTTCCTGCAGATGACCCTCTTTCCGATGGCGATCATCACGCTGTTCTGGAAAGATCACATCGGCCTCTCCCTGACGCAGATCCTGTTGTTGCAGGGAATTCTCTCCGTCGTGATGGTGGTGATGGAGTATCCCAGCGGCTACATCAGCGACCGGATCGGCTATCGCGTGTCCCTCACCCTCTCCGCCCTCCTCGGCATGGCCGGCTGGGGGGTCTATACGGTTGCCGCCACCTTTGCCCACGTCATGGTCGCCGAGATCCTGCTGGGAACCTCCCTCGCCTTTATCAGCGGCTCTGACAGCGCCCTGTTGTTTGAAACCCTCAAACAGGAGGGTTCGGAGCAGGAGTATGCCCGCCACCAGGGGCGCATGAGCGGCTATTCCCAGGCTGGCGAAGCCATGGGGGCGCTGTTCGCGGGACTCCTCTACGCCTACGCGCCGCTCGTGCCGTTTTTTCTCCAGGTCGGGGTCTGGTTCCTGGTGTTTCTGATCACCCGCTCGCTGGTCGAACCGGCGCGGGAAATCGCCACCCATGCCGGGCACCTGACAGAGGCGCTCCGCACGGCTCGCTACGCTTTCGTGGAAAACAGGGTGCTCCGTTACAACATCGTACTTAATTCGGTACTGGGGCTCGCATCGTTTTATCCGGTCTGGCTGATCCAACCCTACATGCAGCACGCGGGAGTGCCGCTGACCTGGTTCGGCCCGGTCTGGAGCGGGGCAAACCTGACCGTGGCCATTTTCTCCCTGACCAGCCATCGCGCCACCGGTTTTCTGGGGGAGCGGTCCATGGTCATCCTGTTTCTGATTCTGATCGGCATAGGGTACGCAGGCTTGGGCTTGGTGGGCGGGTTATGGGGGTTTCTCTTCTATTACCTGCTGACGAGCATGAGAGGGCTGCGGGGGCCGATGATGCTGAATCTCACCCAGAAAGAGTGTCCGTCAGCCAACCGCGCAGGCATCCTGTCGCTGCAATCGCTCTGTTTCCGGCTGCTGTTCGTCTGCACCGGGCCGCTGGTTGGAATGCTGGCCGACCGGGGCGGGGTCAACCGGGCTTTTCAGTATCTGCTGTACGCCTTCCTGTTCATCCTGCCGCCGCTCGTTTTTCTCTTCTTCCGGAACCTCCCGAAAGGGAAACAGACGTGAAACTGGAAATCAACCAGTTCGGAGAACAACGAAGAATTACGGTCTTTTTTCCGCCTTGGCGGCACACTTATTCTTGTACCGTGGCAGCAGTTCATTGAGAGCTTTTGTCGTTGCGGTGAATTCGTGTACCAACTGGGAAGAATAGTTTCTTGAATACGCACTGAGCTCGCCGTTGGCGGAAGCCTCGCGGAAGATCGGGGCCACCGCTTTTATAGTTCCGAGCGTTTTATTGATCTCTGCAACTTTCTCGCAGGGCAATTTACTGAAAGCGTCATGATTGATAATGCGCGAAAGTTTCTCAATTTGATCCACATGTAATCTGCTGGCGAAAAAGATTTTGTCGTCGTCAGAGATGCGCTTTATATCCAATGGTTCCATTGCAAAGGCCGCAACGGCAATAAGCATGCTAACGGTGGCGATCAGGGCCACTGTTGAGACTGCATTTCGTTTATAAAAAATCATTATTACCTCGCTCAACTGATCAAATCACAGGTCAAAAACAGTCAACCGGTGCCGCTATAGTATCTGATTTTTATTGCGAAAACAAAGCAATAAGCAGAAAATATAAGTGGATATCAGGAGGGTTGCAGCTTACAAAATTGGCAGCGGGAGAGGAACAGGAAGGATACAGGGGGTGAGACCCCATGACAGTCGGTGCTATCACGCCATACGGTACATCAGGGGTTAACACAACAAACTATACCCCTGTAAAGAAACCGTCTCAGCCACCTACAGCAATACAGAGCATAGCTCCGAAAGCATATGAGGTTACCCTTACAACTGAAGCAAAAGTGAAGGCCTTGGAGTTACAGGGTTATTCCGTCTCCATGATTTCAGCCAAACTGGGACTGGATACGAAGACTATAAGTCAGTATCTTGGTATCGCTGCGACGACAAACAGCAGTACCGTCAAGACAACGTACACTCCGCCGAAATCCACATATACAGCTCCTAAGCCGATAAATACGACTTCTCAGCCTTTGCCCGCATATACAGCGCCTAAATCTGCATATGCTGAACCGAAAGCTTCGTACACGGAACCTCCGTCACTTACTCAGGGCAGAACGCAACTTGCTACCGCATTAGCCCAGTTACCAACGATTCAGTATGCAGCTTCCCAGCTGATTACCTCTGCTCAACACTCGGCAATAAATCTGATCAGGAACGCAGGACCCCAATGAAATTATTCTTTCCATAATGATTTAATGATATAGTCTTCCGGAAACTGTTTTTTCCCATATACACTTCGAAGGATACGGTATGATTTCTTTATTCAAGCGGATGCTTGGCTCGTCCAACGCCGCAGAGGCGCCACGCGCTCCTGCCGTACCCACTGCCGCCGCACGGCAACCCGACATGCCTGAACAGGAGACCGACGAGTCCGTGCAGTTTCTGTCGCAAACAGCCATGGACTTTCTTCATGCGCTTCTGAACGTCGACGAACCACCCCTGGATTTGCAGTTGCTTCCCCTCAAAGATCGCACCTTTGTAGCAAACAATATACGCAAGATTCGTCAGAACAGCTTTGAAATTCCGATGTTGCCGCACGCCGTGATTCGCACACAAGAACTGCTTTCCAATCCCAAAGTCCAGGCAGCTGATTTCATCGAAGTTATCAAGGAAGATCCGACCCTGTCAGTTGAGCTGCTGCGGCTGGCCAACTCATCCTATCTGGGGTTTACCTATCCGACTCTCGACCTGCAACAGGCGATCATACGGGTCGGGTTCAGCCAATTGCACGGTTTGGTGGCCATGCTCTCGCTACGCTCACGAATCCTGCAGGGGGTATATTTCCAAAATGAAGTAAAATGGGTGATGGAGTTATCTCTTGCCATGGCCAAACTTTGCCAGCAACTTGCTCCCGAATTGGCAATGCCTCCGGGTGAAGCATTTACCTTTGGTCTTTTACACCACATTGAATATCTTATCGTTCTGGGCGAAGCATCCCAGTATTCGACGGCAAATCCCGGCAACACGGTCTCGTGCGATGGCGTGATTGAAACCATCTGCCGCCTTGGCCCTTCCCTGCATGAACTGATAGCAAGCAGCTGGGGATTTGGAGAGAAGAACAGTGTGAAGCTGGCGGTAAACTCGGAGGGAACCAGAAGTTTTGAAAGCAGTGACACCGAGGAACTGCGCAAGCGCCTCGACATCATCCAGCGCTCGCTGATAAAAGCTCTGGGAGGTAAAATCCAGCTGATCGACACAGCAGGTTTCAACCCCAGAACGCTTAAAGATGCCATTACCATTGTGGTAGCACCGCCCGTCGGCAGTTCATCCGATAATTGATCGGTCACTCACCCTTTTGGGGTGGGTATTGTTGTTCACTGTTGGCCTATTGAGACAGATAGCGTTCCGGCAATCGCCCGTCAAGCAGCGGTGGCAAACCATTTGTCGCTCGACAGCGATCTATGTCGCATGCGGTCGGCAATACATGTCGATACTCTTTCACGCTACGCACCTGGGAGGGATCGCGACTGTAGCAGGCCCCCCCCTTGCCGTCATCATAGTAGGAAAGGACATCGACACAGCGACGCGAATGCGCCATCAAGCCATAGAAATGTCCCATCTCGTGCGATATCACCATTTGCAGGGTTTCACGAGCATCATATGCCGGGTTTCTGGTTTTAAGGAGCGCAAAGGGGCCCGGGCCGAGAGAGAGCGTCCGCATCCCGAGATTTGCCAGACCAAAATTGCCGAGGCTGTCTTTTTGACTCCACTGCACCCTGATCACACCCTGCTTCTCCCTGCTGCTCCCGTCGACCATCACGCCACGCACACCGCATTGCGACCATGCCGAGGCCGCCTTTGCCACCATCCCGGCAACCAGTGATTCTGCAAACCAGTCCGGAGCACCCGCGTGGTTATAGGCAAACTTCAGCGGTGAACTGATGGCGCGCCTGTCTTTGCCATCCCCCCAGGTGACTCGTTCACCACTCAGACATTGATTGATTTCTTGCGTACGAACGGACTCGGAGGCGGCCGCACAGGAGATATACATGGCTTGCATCAAGGCGATCACAAACCGGACATACCACTTCTTCATACCCCCTCCCTCCCGGCCATTCCGCTGGTAACAAGTGACGGTTGTCACACTATTCTCAGGCAACAAACCGTACTTTAGTAAAATAGTGCTTTTATTATCCGGCAACCAGTAGTATTTGTCTTATTCTCGATTATTTATTATTCTGATACAATGCTCCCGCATATATAACCATGGGGTATCGCATGAACCAGACACAATCCGTTCCCGGAGCCGATGAAAAAAGAAAGCTCCATTCACTGATGGAAGTGGCCGCGCTGATAAATTCATCTCTTGACCCTGATGAAATCAAGCGGCTCGCCGTTGAGACCGCCACCAGCTGTGTCGGCGCCGACGCTGCCAGCCTGTTGCTGCTTGACCCGGATACGGAAGAGCTGTACTTCGAGGCGGCAACCGGTGAAAAAAAGTCACAGCTCAAAGAGATCCGCCTCAAACCGGGACAGGGAATAGCAGGCTGGATTGCGCGCCGGGGCGGCACCACGATCATAGACGATGTGCAGACAGATAAACGTTTCAATCCGGATGTGGACCGGACCACCGGATATGTAACCCGTAACATGATCGTCGTTCCGGTTGCCAGCAAGGAACGCATGGTAGGAGTACTCCAGGCAATCAACAAGAGGAAGGGACACTTCACGAATGACGATCTGGAGATGCTGGAAACCCTGGCCCATCAGGTCGGCACCGCCATAGAAAACGCCCTGCTTTACCAGGAACAACGCGAGACCTTTTTAGGGATCACCATGGCATTTGCCGAAGCGCTTGAAAAACGGGACAACTACACGGGCGGGCATACGCGCAGGGTGTGCGAATACAGCATGGCCATCGCCCGGCATATGAACCTGCCCGAAAAACAGCTGCAAGAGCTGCATCTCTCGGCCATACTCCACGATATCGGCAAGATCGGGGTGCCGGACCGGGTGCTTCAGAAGCCGGGCAAACTTGAACCGGACGAATTCGCCGAGATGAACCGACATCCGGTGCTCGGTTCCGAAATCCTGGAACACGTCAAGTCGCTACGGGCCATGATCGGCGGCGTGCGTAACCATCATGAAAAGTATGACGGCAGCGGATACCCGGACCGGAAAAAGGGAGAGGAAATCCCGCTGATTGGACGGATTATCGCTGTTGCGGACTCATTTGACGCCATGACATCAACACGACCCTACCGGACGGCGCTCAGCCATGAAACCGCCTTATACGAGTTGGAAACCAATAGCGGAAAGCAGTTCGATCCCGACATAGTTGTGGCGTTCCTGGAAGTCTACAAGAAGGGCGAACTCTCCTGCTGCAGCTGATCTTCACGCGTTATTCAAGCGCCTTGACATCGACGGAATAATATTCAGATTCCCCGAAGCAGCTGGTCGGAACGCCTTTATGTTGCTCATAAAAGAGCGAGACCTTTTTACCGAGGGATGAGTTAATCTTGCCGATTACCCTCGTATCACGAACGGAAAACATGAATTTCTCGGGTACCGCACCCGGCACCGGCAGCATTTGCAACTCCCCTTCCCAGGTTTTGCAGAGCCACCCTTTTTCCGAAAACTTTTGAACGTACCCGATTCTCTCTCCTTTGGAATAGCTCCAGTTAAGCACCGTCACCACATAACCGGCACACAGGACCACTACAACCAGAACCAGCAGGACGACGACCTTGATTGCCTTCTTCTTTACTTCCGTACCTGTCATTTTTCCCCCATGTAATCATAGATCGGTCGGCATGCAGACATTTCCGGCTGAATGGGCCTCCGCGCCGCAGTTCTCGCATCTGACCGTCGGCTGCGCGGCTACTTTCGCCAGTGTATCCCAATCCTGTGCACTTTCCAGTTCGCAGATATGACCTGCGTGCGATTCAACAGCCATACATACCTTTTCAGGGTTCATCGGATATCCTTTCTCATGTGCGCTTTTAATGGTGATGACGCTGTCATCACGGTTTGTCCGAGGACATTGGAACGGGAAAACAGACATTATGGGACAGATTTGCCTTGGCGCCGCAATTCGAACACACGACCGTCGGATTGTCGCACAGATGCTGAATTTCCATGATCAGCCCCATACGCGAGAACCAGCAGACATGCCCTTTATGCGTTTCCCCACAGGTGCAACGCATATCTGAGTCTTCATTTTCATTTTGATCGGCCATATTCTTTCTCCTTATGGGCCCTTACGCTCTACCGTCAAAAGTATACCCGCATTTTCATGAAAGCGCCATACAGATTGATTTTTAATGCCATCGTTATTATACTGAGGGAAACGATCAAACATACAAGGAGTGTGAGTACCATGCCGTTTCCTTCATCCCCGCAGAGCACATCGTATCCCCGTCCGATAGTAACGACAGAGAGTAACAGCATGGGGGCGGTTTATGGCTGGATGGCCGCCGGTCTCTGCCTGACAGCTTTTGTCTCCATGGTCGTAGTGAGTTCTCCCGCACTGTTCAACATGCTCTACGCCAACAGGATGCTTTTCTTTGGCCTGATCATTGCCGAATTCGGACTGGTCTTTGCCATCGGCAGTTTCGCCGTCCGCATGGGTACCGCAACGGCGGCACCTCTTTTTCTGCTCTACTCGGCACTTAACGGGGTGACACTCTCGGGAATATTCCTGGTCTATACCGGCCAGTCCATATCTTCCGCCTTTTTCACCACGGCTGGCACCTTCGGCGCCATGAGTATGTACGGACTTGTGACTAAGCGTGACCTGACCTCCGTGGGTTCCTTCTGCTTCATGGGACTGATCGGTATTGTCATCGCGTCTGTCGTGAACATATTCCTCCATTCCACCATGATTCAGTTTATGGTCAGCGGCATCGGCCTGATCGTCTTTATCGGCCTCACCGCCTACGACACCCAAAAGCTCAAAGGAGTCAGGGGTGGTGCGGCGGTTGCGGGAGCCCTTGCGCTGTATCTTGATTTTATCAACATATTCCTCATGATACTTCAGCTGTTCGGCAACAGAAGAGAGTAACCGGGACGCTTGAGTCGAGGAGCTCCATGCCTGTTTTTCCACTGTCCGGGTATTTTACCGGCTCGGACCAGTCACTATCCGTACCGTTTTCCGTGCTGAAGCTATTCGTCATTCCCGTGGGGGGCGGAATCCCTGCGGGTGTTTTACTCGCGCACGCCAAAGGGTTAGCCTGGCCCATTACCGCAGGGCTCTATCTGGTTTCAGATATAGCTCTGGCTCTTGCCTTTGAACCAATCCTTCGGCTTCTCGCCTCGGTGACACGAAAAGTCCCCTTCCTGAACCGATTCAGCGCCGCGTTGAAGACGATAACGGCTCGCAGCGTAGCACACATGAGCGGAACCAACACCGGCCCCCTCGCACTCGTCATGATTTCCTTTGGCGTAGATCCAATGACCGGTCGTACCACGGCTCACGCTGCGGGCCACGGTTTCCTTGCCGGATGGGCCTTTGCTATCGTTGGGGACATGCTTTATTTTGCCGTTATCGCGCTTACCACTTTGCGCCTGAACACCTACTTCCGAGACCCGAACAGTACGATGCTGATCGTCCTTGGCGCGATGTTCGCAGTGCCTCTACTCATACGATCTATTCGTTCGATACAACGGCCCCATAAGGACTCTGTCGCCCGTTAGACAAAGGAACAACCAGATGTTGTCAATCTTGAAAAGATTATTCGGGTTTTTTTCACGTTCAAAACCATTGCCTCGCCCGGCTATGTACAGAAGTACGTACAGGACTGTTTCCACAATCCCTGCAGCAGAAGTAACCGCGAATATACCGGGCGAAGAGCAAGTCATTGATCAACCGGAACCGGTACTGACGTCCGAAGCAGTATCGTTCCTGCAAGCACTGCTGGATGACAAAGCGCTGCCTCTTGGCCTGCAATCGCTGACAAGCAGAGACCGGACCTTTGTTTCAAACAACATCCGCAGAATGAACCAGAACAATTTTGAAATCCCCATGTTACCCCATGCGGCAATCTGCATTCAGCAATTATTATCCGACCCGAAAGTTCAGGCGGCCGACTTTATCGACGTTATCAAGGAAGACCCGACATTGTCTGTTGAACTGTTGCGTGTGGCAAACTCGTCATTTCTGGGATTTGCCTATCCGACGCTTGACCTGCAACAGGCCATTACAAGAATAGGTTTTACTCAATTGCACGGTTTGGTTACGATGCTGGCACTCCGTTCACGAATTCTGCAGGGCGCCTTCTTTCAGAATGAAGTAGAATGGGTGATGGAGATGTCGCTCTCCATGGCGAAACTGTGCCAACATCTTGCACCCGAGTTGGAAATGAAGCCGGAGGAAGCATTTACGGTCGGACTTTTGAACCACATAGAATACCTGGTTGTTTTAAGTGAGGCTTCGCAGTTTTCAGCAGAGAATGACCGTATTGCCGTGTCACGCGAGGCGATAACCGAAACGATACGCCTCCTTGGCAACTCTATTCATGAATTGATTGCAAAGAGTTGGGGATTTGGAAACACGGAGTGGACAAGGCTTGTTACAAAAACTGACGGCGAACGGAATCTGGAAGTGAGTAATGCCGTAGAACTCAGCAACCGCCTTGATAAACTTCAGCGTGCACTTGTTTCCGCCTTAGGTGGAAATAAGTATATAACAGATACCGCCGGGTTTGATGCACGGAATGTCGGTGATGCAATCGACGCGGCAGTGGCGTCTTCAGCATCAAAATAATCACCCCGAACTTCTGCCACGACAACACCGTCCACCATCACCAATCCAATGTTTGAACCAACCGTACGAAACGGCATCTGCTTCATGCATATGCCCCATACTCGGCATCAGATTTCAAAATATGATTCATCAGCCAGGATTCCAGAAACTGCAACACATCCAATACAGCAACCTCTTTTCCGTCTATGAATGCTTTCTGAAATTCACACGCTTTTGCGGTAAACTTCCGGTGTTCTGCTTTTTGTTCCAGCAGGCCGGGATAATTAACAGCTTCCATCCAACATTCCTCTGCATAAAAATGAGAGACCGCATAATCAACGAGTTCTCGAAGTATTTCCGACAGCGCATCGTGCGAAGCACCGGTTGTAAAAGCGTCGAATGTCTTATTTAACAGGTCAAATAAATGCTTGTGATGGTCATCAAACTCTCCGATACCGACCTTAAAGCAATCGTCCCATTTGAATGTCAGCATTACCGTCTCCTTGTCCGTTCGCGTCATTCCCTCAGAGAGAGAAGCTGTTTCTTGATGGGTATGTCCGTTATTCTAAGAATTGAACATCGATGACACTAACTCGTTTACATCGGGTATTGCGTCGTCCAGTTCGTAACAGAAACGTTCCACATCCAAATCTGCCAATGCGGGTGATTCTTTTTTAAGGATCGTCCAGGCTTCTTCTTCACTCAGGTTAAAACTGATCCATTCGCGTCCGCCGTAGTTCAAGCCACGTACCGTACAGAACAGGTCGGACAGATTGACAATGGCACAGAGAATCGGATCTTCCGTGGCTTTGCCCGGGGTATGATGATGCGCTATTACATCGCAGTAGGGCTCGGGGAAATTCCATTTGCGCGCCATACAGAGGCCTATCTCGCAATGGGTGGTGCCAAGCAGTTCCGCCTCGGCATCGATAAGTTTCACCGGATGCGATTTGATATGTTCCAGTACCCCCATAAAAGGGTCGCGCAGGAAGTTGCTTAAGAACACTTCTCCCAGATCATGGATGATTCCGGAGATATAGGCTTTTTCCAGATCCCCGTAGCCAACCATCTTGGCGATGATTTTCGATACCATGCCGACGCCGAAGGAATGTTCCCAGAATGAATTCAGCTCCAATGCCCCCGATGTCCCGTCAAACGCATTGATAACCGATGTTGTCAAGGCCAGTTCACGAACATGGCGCAATCCGAGGTACACAAGAGCGCGCTTTAACGAGGTGATTTCCTGCGCCGGTTTATAGACGGGAGAATTGATCAGTTTCATGACCCGCGCAGTCATAACCTGATCCGACAACATCAGGTCGGCGATCTCTTCAATGCTGACATCCGGATCATCAAGCAGCTGCAGCACTTTGGTTGCAACAATCGGGATGTTAGGAAGATCGTCCACGGCTCCCACCACTATTTCGGCCCGCTCCAACATCGTCATCTTATCCATATAATAAAACCTCTCGGGCTATTTTTTGTAGCCAAAACCACCGGGAAAGTGAACCGTCTTGAATTTGTCGTTGACGCCGTGCAGGGATTCCGACTGTCCAACAAAGAAGTAACCGTAGGGCTGCAGGTTGTTATAAAAGTGCTGGACAACTTTCGATTTCGATGCAATATCGAAATAGATCAAAACGTTGGCACAAAAGATGAAATCAAAACTTTTCATAAAGATCATCTTGGAATCTTCGTACAGGTTGAGCTTGTTGAAGGTAACAAACTTTTTAACCTCGGGAGACAGGATGAACTTGCCGTTATCCTCGCGAATATATTTGCGCTTGTAGACATCCGGGATATTTCGGACGGAATAGGCGTTGTAAACTCCTTCCTTTGCCTGGGCGATGACGGTTTCATTGATGTCGGTACCGACAATTTCGATGATCCAGTCTTTGAGCAGGGTAGAGCGTTTTTCAAGGAGAATCATGGCCATGGTATAGGCTTCCTCCCCGGAAGATGACGCCGCACTCCATATCCGCAGTTTTCGGAACCCCATTTTGTTCTTGACTTCGACCAGCTCGGGCAGCAGCATGTTCTCAAGAGCTACCAGCTGGGGAACGTTGCGGAAAAAATAGGTTTCGTTGGTAGTAATTTCATCCATCAAAAACCTTAGTTCTTCCGAACCACGCGGTGACCTGAGCAGCAGGTAATAGTCCTGACAGGATTTTGTGCCGGCAGATTCCATGCGGCGGGTGATACGGCTTTCCAAAAAATACTTTTTGGTGGTGTGGAAATACATTCCGCAAACATTATAAATAAAATCGCGGAGTTGCTCAAAGTCTTTATCAGATAGTGCCACTATAATCCCTTCGCTACGCATGTGGATGTTGCTTCTGCTGACCGGAACGTGCCGAATATACGCTTTCCGTTAGCTGACCCATTACATATGGAAATGTTCTTTTGTGGTACAGGCAGAGCGCACAGGAGAGTATTTTGCACATTAAATGCCAACATCATATTATTGGATAATCAGCATGTTACAAAGACAATATCATCATACTTGTTCCATATTAGTACATATTGAGAGTAAAAGGTACAACTTCACACATCATTTGAAATATGCCGGAAAGCAGAATGCCAATTTACCGGTTGACATCCGCCAATTACCCACTATTGTTGTCTGAATTTACAAACCATGCAAAGCTCGGCTATTATACCAGCTTGCGATGTGACAAAATTACTATTTTTGCATATACTAACGCTCCGGAATCAGTCAGGATACTACCATGACCCGCAGTGCAAGCATCTTTCCGGATCAGCAGCCACTATCAGACAGGAAGGTCGAGCTTGTCTACAACCACCTTCCGTCCGGATTGGTGGTCAATTTATCCGTGGCCACCGGAATTGCGCTGTTTCTATCCGCACCCGATTCCCGGTGGAGTTTCCAAGCGTGGTGGTGTGCCGTCTTGTTAGTCACCATTGCCCGGTATGCAGATTTTTTCAACTACAATAAGCATGTCGCGGACAGAACGAACCATACCAATTGGAGGAGAAATTTGCTCTGCGGGGCACTTTTCCAAGGATTACTCTGGGGCATTGTCAGCTTTTTTCTTTTCCCAGCATCCTTGATCAATCAATTAATCCTGGCACTTGTGCTAAGCGCCATGGCTGGCGGCGCTATCATTTTTCTCTCGCCCGTCTGGCCAATGTACGTGGTGTACCTCATACCGACACTGATCCCCGCATCCGTGAGACTCGTACTGGGTGAGCTGCCGGTGTGTAAAATGGCAGGGATGCTTGGTTTTCTGTATGCCGCAGCAATGCTCTATGCCTCCCGTGCAACCAGCATATGGATTGACGCTTCCCTGCAATTATCCCAGGAAAAGGACGATCTGAGTAGCGACTTGCGGGCCGCAAACGCCTATTTGGACATCAACCGGGGAAAGCTGGAACAGCTCATTGCGGAACGTACCGAGCAACTTATTGCGCTCCGGCAAGCCAAAGAGCAGGCCGAATCCGCAAGCCGCGCCAAAAGCGAATTTCTTGCCAACATGAGCCACGAGATCCGTACCCCCATGAACGGTGTCATCGGCATGGCCCAACTCCTGGCAATGACCGACCTGGACGAAGAGCAGCAGGAGTATGTCGACGCTCTCAAGCTTTCCGGAAAAAATCTGTTATCACTGATTAATGATATTCTTGATCTTTCCAAGATTGAGGCCGGGAAGATAATAATCGAATTATCCGAATTCAGCCTGCATCACTGCATTGACAATGTTGTTCTCACGCAGAAACCGGTCATTATTGAAAAAGGACTTTCACTGAGCGTGACTGTAGCCGAAGACGTACCCATGATCATGATAGGAGACCAGTTGCGGGTCAGACAGATCCTCCTGAACCTGCTGGGTAATGCAGTAAAGTTTACGCAACAAGGCTCCATAAGCATTTCGGCGCAGCTGATCGAGCGGTATCAGTGCGGCGTACTCATACAATTCGCTATCTGCGACACCGGCATCGGTATTGCGGATGAGGCACTTGAAAAAATATTCAAGCCGTTTGTCCAGGAAGATGGTTCTACCACGCGCCGATTTGGCGGAACCGGTCTCGGACTTGCCATCAGCCTGCGTCTGGCGGAATTGATGGGAGGAAGTATTGCAGCGGAAAGCACACCGGGCGTCGGCAGTTGCTTCAACGTAACGCTCCCGTTCAGCACCATCAAGAATACCGAGGCCAGGGAGGATGCTCACAAAGAAATTACGCAATTGCCCCCACCCCCGATGAGGATCCTGCTTGTTGAGGATAACCCGGTCAATATCGCATTTGGGACAACTCTGCTCAAAAAACTGGGGCACACCGTCGTGTCAGCGGTAAACGGCAGCGAATGCCTTGCCGCACTGAAACGCGAAAGATTCGACATGGTCCTGATGGATATCGAAATGCCGGTGATGAACGGACTAGAGGCTCTCGGCGAAATCCGGAAAATGGAGCCGGAAAGTTCATTTCACCAGCCGGTAATTGCCCTGACAGCCTGCGCTTTGCTTGGAGAGCAGGAACGATTTCTTCAAGAAGGATTTGACGGCTATGTATCGAAACCATTGGGGCTCGAAGATTTAATGAGCGAACTGAGGCGGGTTTCAGGTTTGAACGCCGGGGCAGACGCCGCCTGATGAAAAATGAACAATCTATATCAGGGAGCAGCGGATCATCCTCCGCTGCCGGAAAGATGGTAACCCATGCCGGCACCCGTATTTAACATAAATCTGAAGGGTATTGAACTGCTCGTTGTCGAAGACGATGCAACTTCGGCACTCTTTATCTCACGGGCGCTCTCCAAGGCGGGAGCATCGGTGGATACGGCAAATAACGGCACCGAAGGGTTCCGGAAATTTCTGGAACGACGCTACCAGATCGTTATAACCGATATCAACATGCCCGGAATGACCGGATTCGAGTTGGTAAGCCACATCAAAGCGCATTCTCCGGACACCCAGATTATTGCAACATCGGCAGTTCGCGAAACCGACAGTCTCCTCTCGGCAATTTCACTCGGTTTCAGTGATTATTTTCTGAAACCGGTCGAGATCGAAAAATTGCTCCTGGCGGTCAAACGGTGTGGGGACGTTATCACAGTCAAACAACAGCTTGAAAGTGAACGGGAAAAGTTTCGGACGGTGCTGGAATGCCTGAATGAAGGCATTACCATCAAGGGTCTGGACTACAAGATTCAGTATCAAAACAGCGCAATGACAAAACTGTTCGGGGACAGAACCGGAGCGGCATGCTACGAAATATTCGGTCAGGACACCCCCTGCCATGGGTGCCCTACCATCAAGAGTTTGCTGAGTGGTCAGGCGCATCTGGAGTGCCGGGAATACCGCCAGAACGGCAGTACATTGCACATCGAAAGCTCCGTCTCGTTGCTGCGGGATTCAAGCGGCTCCATCACGGGAACTATTGAAATTTTCCGCGATATCAGTGAACGTATAAAAAGCGACCAGACCATTCGTGAAATGGCGTTCCATGATCCGCTCACCGGTCTGTCCAATCGGAGGCTGTTCGAAGACCGCCTGGAGCAGGCTATTGCCAAGGCACATCGCCACGGGATGAAGTTCGGGCTGCTGTACATGGATCTTGATTATTTTAAAGATATTAATGACACCTTTGGCCATGAAACCGGAGATCAGGTGCTGCTGGAGGCGGCCGAAAGGATCAGAACCTGCTGTAAGCGCGACCTTGACACTATCAGCCGTTTGGGAGGCGATGAATTCTGCATTATCTTCACTGACTGCGGCGACAGAAACCAGCTGACTGTCATTGCGCAACAGCTTCTGCAGCAGTTCTCGCGACCGTTTCAGATGGGAAACCACCTGAGGGAGATGACGACAAGTATCGGCATCAGCATTTTTCCCGACAATGGTTCGGTCACAAAAGAACTGGAAATTGCAGCCGACCGGGCCATGTATGCGGCAAAGAAAGCCGGGCGTAACACGTTCCGTTTCTGGGAGCCCCATACCCCGGTTAATTCTGCTACTGGACAAAAATAAAAAAACTGTTTATGTTTAACAAATACGGCCTGTAAGCGCCTAAAACACAGCATTGGAGGATAAATGAAAACAGTTCGAAGTAGCCTTGTTCTCGGTGTATCTGTACTTTTGTTTGCTTCAGCCGGATTTGCCGGCGAAGGACCGGATGTAATAACCTTGCCCGCATCGAAGGGGGTTATTGCGTTTCCCCACTGGAAGCACCAAACATTGCTGAAGGATGATTGCAGCAAATGCCATCCGGGGGATCCCGGTAAAATCACCGAACTCGGAAAAGAGTGGGGGCATAAAACCTGTCGCGGGTGTCATCAGAACGAAACCATCGATTCTAAAAAAGGACCGACTGTCTGCTTCGGCTGCCACAAGAGACCGGAGTAACCATCAGCCACGGCTGAGGGAGTTGAACAGACTGTTTACGTAAAAATTAAAACCGCATGAAAAGGGCCACTTCTCCGGATAAAAGTGGCCCTTTTCATATTGCCACTATCCTTACCGGGCGATCCAACTGATATATGAAAAAACATCTTGCAATAATTCAATATACACTATATATAGT
>Ga0118677_10002914_pt1 | contig 33524 bp, 30 predicted proteins | sample AliMusrvi5mmetaG_FD_86154 | JGI IMG/M metagenome (GOLD analysis project Ga0118677, IMG submission 86154) | reverse complement strand
TTGAAAAAATTTATTCCTTAGGTCGCTTTTAGCCAATTTCACTAGCAACAGAATTAATTCTCTCATCCACTGATAGTGTAGCATAGTTTGGCAATTTTTTCACGTCCTCGACTCCCAGTTTTTTCAAAAACTCAAAACTTTTTAAGACGGCCTCTTCACCTGCAATTTCCAGGGTTGAATATCCATCAAATCCGGCCATTACCAATGCCTTATAAATTGCTTCAATATCGATTACCCCTTCTCCCAAGGCTGTGAGGGTCATTCCGCAACCAAACTGGGTACCCCGCTTTTCGACCATCTCCTGAGGTAGATCCTTCCAGTGCACATGCTCGATTTTTGAACCAAATTTAGCAATCATTTCAAGTGAATCACCGCCTCCCAACCATAAATTGCCTGTATCCAAGTTAATTCCCAGGGCTTCAGAATTACAACGATCGAGAACTTCCCCCATCAGCTTTACAGAATCGGTAATATGTCCATGTGGTTCAATCAGGATTTTTACGCCGTAGTCTTCAGCAAATCTCAAGGGTTCATACAATTTTTCAGCAATTGAAAAAACAGCTTCATCATTGGTCAGACTTTTACCGAATGGTGTTCTGGGTTCACCTTCCGCAGTGATGACATGTTTGACACCAATTGCACCGGCCATCTTAACTGCCTTAATTATCTGTGAAGTACCATATCTGGAAGGTGCTGCAGGATCGAGCAGGTTGGCATGAGCGCAGATACTTGAAAGACCCAGCATTTTCGCCTCAAACATCCTTTTTATGTCAAACGGATTAGCATCCAGACTGGCTAATGCTGTAAAACCATATTCAACTCCCAGGCATGAACCATCGGAATTATCGGTTAAATCGCCACAGGTGAAACCCCATTTTTTGATCTGGTCCAACTGGCTCTCCAGCGGACTAAAGGGGTTGATCAAAGCAAAACATCCTACTTTTATTGCCATTGTCTTTTATTTTATTGGTTAATGAATAGAATACTGAATGTACTTCTGCTGCAATACCTCCCTGGAAACCTCTCCAGGTAATATCCAAATCCGGTATTTCAGTTGAAGTGTCTCCCCCTTTTTCAGGAGAATTTTACGGTCAAATAAAACTGCCGGACTGTAATAATAAAACGGTACATTTTGTTCACTGATTACATACCAACTGGTTGAACCAGCGGTGAACTTTGGATGCTGCAGAATCGATAACCCCACTTTCTCACCTTTAAGATTATTGAATCCCATATACAGCCAATTACCTTTCCGAAGCTTTGTACTATCAACGGGTGAAACAACCATAGGTGATGTATAATCCTGATTAAACCGGATGGATAATCCCGCATAACCTCCCCATGATTGTCCGCCGGACTCTCCAAGTATCGGTGTACGATCAAGTAAAACACTATCTGTTAAAGCCCTGAATAAATGTTCATCATCCATAAAATAACTACCATCGGCAAATGGTTTTGAGATGTGCACGGTCCGCTCTTCTGCAAGAACTGTTTTACCATTAATAGGATGATAATTAAAATTTGTCCGGATATCGGATGAAAAATCGGGATTTGTTTTAATCTTTTGACTTTCAATTTCTGTAATACCTTCTGACTTGAACCCTGTTTCCGATGAGTTATAATTCTTCATGTATTCCCAGTAATTGACTCCATTGATAAATTTCCACGAAAACCACAAACCGAGATGCCATGGATGATCGGGAGGAGAGACGCAGGACAAGTCCGAGTGATTTACAGTAAGCGGGTGAAAATAAGGTTTTCCAAACCTGTTGTTATAATTGTATTTCCACACTACATCTGAATTATTCATGAGTGCGACTGAAGTATCGTTTCTATTCCAGTTAAACTGATCTTTAATAAGGTTGAGTGATATTCTGAGAGTAAACGGCACCTGTATGGTGACCTCTTTACCGGCACACCATTGTGCGGCACGCAAAAGGAGTGTTTGCAATCCGGAATTGAGCAGCGCCCTTTCATCATGCCCCAATGTGGTAAAGAAACTTCTCCCTTTCCCGGTCTGATTGACAAAAGCAGTCTTAACATCAATTGGATGACCGTCCTTTTCATCCTTTGCCGACAATGACCCAATCGACTTCGCTCCCGGATAGATATCACTGTTTTCCCATATCTCATCCATAATGTAAAAAGGACCTACCCCTTTGGTAATCGGATGATTTTGATCAAATCCATAAACGTGACCCTTGGTTCTGGGACCATGCCTGGTATCTTTTCCCCACCTTCCGATTCCAATCTGATGATAATCGGTCCATTCATAAAACGAAGATCCACCAGCATGCAGCGTGAGCACTCCCCCACCTTCTTTCACATATCGTAAAAAATCTTGTTCCCATTGAGTACTCATTCTCACCTTGTTGTCTGGCCAGGTATTCCAGTTGCTGATAACCAGATCAAAAGTCTTCAGCGATGCATATGACAAAGTATCCGGGTTTTCGGTTATGCGGACTTTAAAGAGCCTCGATTCCTTAAAAATTCGAAGCAAAACTGGGGTTGTTTTTTGCCATTCATGGTTATTTTTTCCACTGAGTATTAACACACTAATTAGCTTATCCTTAGGAAGAACAGAAGAGGGAAGTGTCGAAGAAAATCCGGGAAAGGCAATTGAACCGATAAACAGCAAAAGAAGAATACGCTTCATAAGATAATTGAAATTAAATTTATAAAAGCCCGGACAGATGTTCAAAGCTGCGAATTGCCTCATCGATTGTTCCGCATTCGACACTGAAAACGATCTCTTTATTTCCCGATTTCACAATGTCTATTATTCGCTTCCAGTCAACCACTCCATCGCCACAGGCACATCCAACAGGTGTCCCCGACACTTTTCCCCGTTCGGCATTGCTTTGTGACAAACTAATATCTTTCGCATGCAAATGGACAAGACGATCTTTTACATGTTCAAGCCATTCGTAAACATCAGATCCACCTGCAAGATAGCTATTTCCGGTGTCAAAATTAATCCCGATGGCTGGTGATAAAACTAAACTCTGAATGCTATCAAGTCCGTCCGGAGTTTTACTGTATTGCTGATGAGGTTCAATTCCTATTTTTATTCCGTGACGTTCAGCGACCATAGCAGCTTCGGTCAAAGTATAGGTCATCAACTGATAATCCATCTCTTTGGTCGTCCAGAAAGGCTTTGGGCCTTCATCCGTGTTGACCACTGGAGCGCCGGCATGAGCAGCCCACCGGATGGCCATTTTGAGATATTCGACACTGATCTCGGGTTTGCAAAGTGGTGTATGTGACGATAATCCAGACAGCTTAACCTTGTATTTATCACATATCTCCCTAATATTTAAAGGGTCATCGAAAAGCGACACTGAGTGAAAATAACCGGCCTCACTAAGCAACTCCCTGCCAAGATGAACCATTGGCTCGATGTATTCGTAACCGATTTCAGCGGCTTTTTTTACGCCGTTCGTAAACGACATATCATGGTGTCGTACAAACTCCATATTGATTCCCAGTCTGACATTTCCCTTCATGGTATAATAGTTTTATTTATATTTGTAAACACTGTAACAAATCCTTTTCATTCGTTTCAACGGGAGGCTTCTTTCAACATAGGTAAAGATAAGCCCTGTTAAAAATGAAGTTGTTCAAAATCTTTCAGTGTAAAATTTTAATTTTGAGATGGAAAGACGGGCAAAATTCTATGATCCAAGTGGCACTTTGTTGTACAAGGCTGATAATTGCCTCCATCTTAAAGAGGCAGCTGATGCCGGAGAGATTGAATTAACCACACTGGCCAGGGATGCTTATCCCGGTAAAAAACTTGGCAAATCGGAGTTGACAGGAATTAAAAGTATCGGTTACTGGAACATCAAAAAATTACAGAATTGGGGACTGGAATGGCATACCAATGAAGGAATTGAAATATGCTTTCTCGAGTCTGGGGATCTCAAATTCTTTCTTGGAGATGAGAAATACGATCTTGCCCCAAATCATCTGACCATCACACGACCCTGGATCAGTCACAAAATAGGACATCCAAATGTTGAACTGAGCAAGCTCCACTGGCTGATTCTCGATGTAGGAGTGCGTCACCCGCACCAGGAATGGGTTTGGCCCAACTGGGTGATTCTTAATCCTAAAGATCTTGAAAAACTAACCCTCTATTTCAGACAAAACGAACAGCCTGTCTGGAAAGTAAATCATGAACTGAAGGATTGTTTTGTCAGGATTGGCAAGGTGATCAAGGAGGGGGGAGAAAAAGATTACGAATCAAAACTCAGGGTCTTAATTAATACCTTACTAATAGCCTTACTTGAACATTTTCAGCAAGGAAAAATTGTACTTGATGAAGAGCTGATGGAATCGCGCAGAACCGTTAAACTTTTTTTAAAATCCCTGGAAGATCATTTTGATGAACCGTGGACATTGGCCGATATGGCTGCATGGTGTAAGTTGGGAACTACCCGCTTTACAAAATATTGTGTCGAAATAAGCAATTGTACACCAATGGAATATATACACAGAATCCGGCTCGGAAAAGCAGCCCAATTGCTTCAGACACATCCGGGTCTCTCTGCAACTGATATTGCTTACCAATGCGGGTTCTCCTCGGCACAATACTTCTCCACAGTATTTAAGAAGCACTTCAAAAAAACTCCGCAAGTCTTTAGAATGAAGAAATGAAATGATAGTGTTATCTTTGCACCTCTGTTTCCGATTCAACTTTTAAAGAAGATTATATTCGATGAATAATTTTAAACGAACGCTGATCACCTCAGCTTTACCTTATGCCAACGGTCCTGTCCATATTGGTCATCTTGCAGGGGTTTATGTTCCTGCTGATATTTATGCCCGATACCTAAGGTTGAAAGGTGAAGAAGTTGCGTTTATCGGTGGATCGGACGAACATGGCGTTCCGATTACTTTAAAGGCTAAAAAAGAGGGCATTACACCACAGGATGTGGTTGATAAATACCACCAAATGATCAAAGAATCCTTTAAGAAATTTGGGATTTCATTTGATATTTATTCCCGTACAAGCGCGAAAATTCATCACGAAACTGCGTCTGAAATTTTTAAGACACTGTATGACAAGGGAGTATTTATCGAACAAACATCTGAACAGTTTTATGATGAGGAGGCCCACCAGTTTTTGGCCGACCGTTATATTACAGGAACCTGTCCAAAATGCAATTTTGAAAAAGCATATGGTGATCAGTGCGAAAGTTGTGGAAGCACACTCAATGCCACCGATCTGATTGACCCAAAATCGGTACTTAGTGGTAATCAGCCGGTTATGAAAGAGACTAAACACTGGTTTCTACCCCTTGATCAGTATGAGTCCTGGTTACGTGAATGGATTCTTGAGGAGCACAAGGAATGGAAACCGAATGTTTACGGTCAGTGTAAATCATGGATTGACGGAGGCCTGAATCCCCGCGCGGTAACACGGGATCTCGATTGGGGAATTCCGGTTCCAGTCGAGGGAGCCGAAGGTAAAGTACTGTATGTGTGGTTTGATGCCCCGATTGGTTATATTTCGGCTACTAAGGAATGGACACATGAATGGACAAAGTGGTGGAAAGACCCTGAAACTAAGATGGTTCACTTTATCGGAAAGGACAATATCGTATTTCACTGCATCATTTTTCCGGTTATTCTGAAAGCCGAGGGTTCCTATATTTTACCTGATAATGTACCGGCAAATGAGTTCCTCAACCTTGAAGGTGATAAAATCTCGACCTCAAGAAACTGGGCCGTTTGGCTTCATGAATATCTTGAAGATTTTCCGGGGAAAGAGGATGTTTTGAAGTACACACTAACGGCAAATGCTCCCGAGACTAAAGATAACGATTTTACATGGAAAGATTTTCAAACCCGCAATAACAGCGAGTTAGTGGCGATTTTCGGTAACTTTGTGAACAGAGCATTGGTTCTTACCGACAAATACTACAATGGAGAGGTTCCGCAGGTTGGTGAGTTAACTGAATATGATAAGAATACACTGAACGATATACTCACCCTCAAAACAGAAGTTGAGAAATCAGTTGAAACTTTTCACTTTCGCGAAGCACTAAAAAACGCAATGGATATGGCCCGTCTTGGGAATAAATACCTTGCTGATATGGAGCCATGGAAAGTGGTGAAGAGCGATCCCGAACGGGTTAAAACAATAATGAACACTGCGCTTCAGATTACCGCCAACCTGACAATTGTTTTTGAACCTTTTCTCCCTTTTACCACTCAAAAACTGCGCGGATTCATGAACCTTGATAAATATGACTGGCAGGAACTTGGAAGGACTAACCTTATTGCCGCTGGTCACAAAATAAATACCCCGGAGCTTCTGTTCGAAAAAATTGAAGATGAGGCAATTCAAAAACAGGTTGATAAACTTCTGGCCACTAAGAAAGTCAACGAACTTGAACAGGTAATTGCCAATCCCGCCAAAAACAATATTGAATATGAGGATTTTGCGAAAATGGATATCCGTATTGGAACTATTATTGCAGCAGAAAAGGTAGCCAAAACCAAAAAACTACTGAAGCTCACTATTGAAACAGGAATTGACACGCGAACGGTGGTTTCGGGAATCGCAGAATTTTTTGAGCCTGAAAAAATTATTGGACAACAAGTTTCGATTCTGGTCAATCTGGCACCTAAAACATTAAAGGGGATCGAATCTCAGGGAATGATTCTCATGGCAGAGAATTCGGATGGATCACTGGTCTTCGTTTCACCTGTCACAAAAATAAAATCAGGATCCGAAGTCAGGTAATGTTGAGCATTATAACAGGGAATTTGTAATGGATCCGGTACCTGAATAAAATCTTAGACATAAAAAAACCGCAGAATTAATTCTGCGGTTTTTTTATTCATTTACAGTAGCTTATTTCTTAACTTCTTTTGGAGCTACTTTTGCTTTTGGAGCTACTTTTTTGGTTTTCTTTGTAGCTGCTGGTTTCGTAGCTGGTTTTGCAGCTGGTTTTGCAGCATCGGCTGGTTTTGCAGCTGGTTTCGCAGCTTCAGTTTTTGCAGGAGCTTTCTTAACTTCTTTTTTCTTGTCCTGAGCGCTAACAGAAATCAAACCTAATACAAATACAAAACTTAATAATAGTACTAACTTTTTCATAATAGAGAATTTTTAATATTGTTTACGGATCAAATGTATTAATCCGAGAATGAAGGAATCGTGAAGATTTAAACAACAATATTTAAATTAACATTTTTTAACAAAAACTGAACTTTAAATGTCGATCCTTCCCCTTTAACAGATTGCACTTCGATGGATCCATTATGAAAGCTTACAATGCTACTCACAATTGAGAGTCCTAATCCCTGTCCTTCACCCGAGGTCGGGTCGGCTCTTTTAAAACGATTGAAAATATTAGGAATCTGATCCTCATCAATCCCTATTCCATTATCTTTCACCTCAATGCAGAATTTATTTCCGGTTTCAAAGGAAACGATGCGAATCCATCCCCCTTCGTTATTATATTTTATTGCATTGGAAACAAGATTAAATATCATAATATAGATCAGAGATTTATTTACATTGGACAACACAACATTCTGATCGGCTAAGTTCTCGATGGTAATATTTTTCATCTCAGCGCGGTCTTCAATATTAAGAATGATTTCATCGATAAGTTCTCCGATATTTATTGTGTCATTCTTTGCATACTGATCATTTTCAATCCGTGCAATCAGGAGCAATGCCTTTATAATTTGTTGTAAACGGTTCAGATTATTCTGCTGATCGATCACACTGGCGACAAATTGTTCCGGCAAATTACCGGAGGTCATCAGGTTCTCAAGCTTGCTCTGCATGATCGAAATTGGCGTAAACAACTCATGCGAAACATCGGCAGTGAATTTCTGTTGGTTCTTCAAAATCGTAATCACTTTATGCATTAACTCATTAAGTGCGTTATTGAGGTAGACAAAATCAGAGGTTGAACTTTTAAGCTCAGAATAATCATAAGTTTCGGGATTGGTGATAGTTTTTAATTTAGGAATTATTTTCCTGTTTAGGGGATGAAGCAAATATTTATTGATGCCGATATCAAATAACACAGTAATCAGAAGTACGGTTAATATTAATGTGATCGAAATATTTTCCAAAGTCCTGTTAAGGGCATTCAGCAGACGGATATTCTTGCCAATCTCCAGATTATAGTATTGATTATTAATTATAAAAGTATAGTTAAGAATACGAAAATTAAACTCTTCGTCTTCAATTATTCTCGCCTCATTTGAAAAGATCGTCTTCCCTAAACCTTCCTGAGAGTCCATATCAATTGTGATATACTCATCCTTTAGCATATTGTAACTGGCATAAACACTGTCTTTCTCTAAATTCAGAAACGAATTAATCCCAATTTTACCAACGATAGCCATCGTTTTTTCTTTCATTTTAACCAGATCACGATCAGTATGCAACAATGCCTGATTGCTAACCACTTTTTGAAGAAAGATAAAAAAAATCATAAAAATGACAATTTTGGAAAGGGCTCCTATCAGTGCCAGTTTGAATTCAAGTTTCATGCTCATATAATTTTATAAAGTTACATGGAATCAAAGATCTGCGAAGTTACTAACCAGATGGAAATATTCGTTCCAATTTGCATTTGGACAAAATACTCCAACAATAAATTGCAGGAAATTAATTTTTCCATTAGGTTTGAATGCTCAAATATCATGAAAAATTTTAATAAATGAAGGTATTAATTGTTGAAGACGAAATCCCTCTGGCAAATGAGGTGAAAAACTATCTTGAGAAAGAAGGGTTTTCATGCGATGAGGCACATACCGGAAGGATAGCATCTGATAAAATATTCTCAAACGAATACGATCTTCTCCTGCTTGATCTGGGATTGCCCGATTATGATGGGATTGACCTTTTAAAAGAATCTATAGCCAACAACCGGAACACTGCCATTATCATTCTTTCAGCAAGAGGTGCATTAGAGGATCGCATCAAGGGGCTAAACGTAGGTGCTGATGATTACTTACCAAAACCATTTTCACTGTTGGAATTAAAATCCCGCATAATGGCTGTTATGAGACGTAAGCACGGAATCAAGGCTAATATTATAAATGTAAACAAGCTCGAAATTGACCTGGATAAGCGGCTGGTTTCATTTGGCGCCAATATCATTTCACTCACCAGAAAGGAATATGATATACTTAGCTTTCTTATCCTAAATAAAAACAGGGTCGTTACACGCCTTCAGATCTCTGAACATATATGGGGAGATATCATTGAGGAAAATTATAACTCAAATTATATTGATGTACATATCAAAAATCTGCGTAAGAAACTCTCTGAATTTATTACAGGTGATTTTCTGGAAACTGTTAGGGGAATTGGCTTTCAATTTGTCGAAAATGAACCTTAACAGTTTTGAATTTAAGCTCCGGAGATCAGATTGAAATCAGTGAATTTCCTCGTGGAGAAATTTTCCTGAGATATATTTAACGGGTAACCAGGCAGCCAGGAAGCCTATCAGTACTACTGAACAGAATATCAAGAGAATATCAAGTGGGATGATATTCATGGGATAGGAATCGATGATAAATGACCCTCCGCCGCCTTGAAGTTTTACAAAACCATAGGCTATTTGCAACTGGCAGATTATAATCCCAAATACCGTTCCAATCACTGCTCCGAGAAGAGAAACAGACCACCCTTCAAATAAGAAAATATTGCGAATCAACGGTTTGTCAGCGCCCATACTCAGTAAAACCGAGATATCTTCTTTCTTGTCGATAATTAACATTGTGAGCGATCCAACAATATTAAATGAAGCAATAATAAGGATGAGAATGAGAATGAGATAAACGGCATATTTTTCTCCCTGCATTGTTTTATATAGGTAGTCGTGCTGCTGATAACGGTTTTTCACAATAAAACGACCCCCAAGTTTTGCTGAAATTTCCTTTTGAATCTGTTTCACAGGAGTACCATCCCTTAATTTCAGCTCAACTGAATTAACCTTCTGTGCCATATCAAAAATTTCGCGTGCAAACGAAATGGGCACTATAATATACTTTGAATCAATATCCTGCTGGACCGCAAATATCCCGGAGGGGTAGATAGAACCCTGGTTGAAACTCCCTTCGATTGACAACCCCGCTCTCCTCCCCTTCTGCGGAACATAAATATTAATTGGATTTATCAGATTTAGCCCAACCGAGAGGTAGTAGGCAACCCCTTGTCCGACAACAGCAAATTGCTTATCCTCCGCTCTGAGTTTAAACTTTCCATCCACAATCATCGTATCGAGCCCGGTCATCTGGCTATATTCGTCGCTGACCCCCTTTATCGTAGCCAGAACCTGCCGATTGTCGTAACGTAAAAGTCCGTTATCTTCGACTACTTCAGAGAAAAAAAGGACATCCTTCATCTTGCGTATATCATTAAACGCCCGATCATCTGAATTAAAGCTCTTTCCTTCGACCAGGGTTATTTTCAGATCAGGGTCAAAAGATGAAAAAAGCGATTTTATCAGGCTGTCGAATCCATTAAAACACGACAACCCAATAATCAATCCGATTGTTCCAATTGCCATGCCGGCAACAGATATTGCCGAGATGATATTGATCAGGTTGGTTCTCTTCTTAGAAAAGAGATATCGTTTCGCTATGTAAAAGGAGACGTTCAATTTGTCACTGAATTATATAAGTCACTTCTTGCAGGCTTTCACCAGCAGGCCCGTTCCTGAAATGTGCATGAAATTTACATCCAGATAGTTAAAGATCGCACAGAATGGAAAGGTTATCAGGTAGTAGATGGGTAAAAAAACAAAAAATATTTTTGATTTTCCAAGCATTAAAATTGGGTATTTCATTGAAAGTTTCCAGGAAAGAGAGCCGATAGTACCGTAGGTAAAACGGGCCTCAATTTCCGAAAACCCGGCCCGCTGCAATTTTTCTGTGATATCCCTGATTCCATAACCATCCCGAACATGCTCTTCGATAAATCCATGCGCTGAATCGTGATCATGTTCGTGGGTATCGGATCCTCCCTGATCGGATGGTGTCGAAATAAGCAGCACCCCATTTTTCCGAAGCGATTTGTAAAAATTACTGAATACCAGCTCGTCCTCTTCGATATGCTCCATTACATCAACAGAAAGAATAAGATCGTAACTATATGGTTCGCTGAATGTTGTGAGATCTGCAGATTCAAAGAACACCCTTTCGTTAAGTCCGCTTGAAGTAAAGAAACGGCTGCAATCCTCGATTTGCTCATCCTTTACATCGACCCCTTTTATAACGGAGCCACCGAAAATCCTACTCATACGATAGCTGTACTGCCCAAATCCCGAACCTGCATCAAGAATTTTAATGTTTCTTGAGAAAACCGTTCTTTTCAGTAATCTCAACTCCTTATAAACATACCATGCCCGAAGCAGTAAAAGATCGAGCAATGAATAAAATAATTTGCGCAAAAATGGGGTGCGGTTGAACACATTTCCAAGTCGCCTTTTAATCGGATCGTACTCCATAACGAACTTTGCTTATTCGATAATTAAACAGACAGCAGTTTATATTTTAATGCAAGAGCTTATCAATCTTTTCAATGTAATCAAGACTATCATCGAGGAAGAATTCGAGTTCCGGTACATGTCGTAACTGAAATCGTACAATATTCCCAAGCTCACCTCGCAATTTACTTTTATGCTGTTTAATATCCGCCAGCACCTCTTCGGCTCCTGCAGAGGGGAAGATGCTCAGATAGCACCGGGCTATCGAAATATCCCGGGTAACTCGCACTGTTGTGAGAGAAAGGATCCTTCCTTTTGCCAGAATCTGTGTATCGCGACGCAGGAGCTCACTCAATTCCTTTTGAATCAGCCTGCCAATTTTATTTTGTCTTGTTGAATATTGTTCCATTTTAACTCGTATTTGATACAAAAATAAATAAAATCAGCAGGTTCTGAAGTTTTAAACAATTATCTTTTGCAGCTAAAGCCTACCTTTGACCCGAACATTAATTGGTATACAAAGATTACCTGATTAATAATGTATCAGATTGATTTTATAGTTCACATGATTTATTCATTTCCACCGATAGCTGATTGTAACAGTAAGATACTGATTTTGGGAACGATGCCTGGAAAAGAATCGCTAAAGATGAATGCCTATTATGCTCATCCCCAAAATGCTTTCTGGAAGATTGTCTTTGCATTGCACGACCTCCCTTATTCGAAAGATTATCTCATCAGACAACGAGTAATACTCCAGAATGGAATAGCCCTTTGGGATGTACTCCAAACCTGTACAAGAAAATCTAGTCTCGATAATGACATCAGGATGGAGTCACCAAACAATCTGAAAACATTTCTTTCAAATCACCTTTGCATCTCCAATATTTTTTTCAATGGCAAGGGGGCAGCAAGCTATTTCAAAAAATATTTTCCCGATATTGACCTCCCTTGCTATATATTGCCCTCGACGAGCCCCGCACACGCAATCAATTGGGAAACCAAATTGACTGCCTGGAAATCCATTAAAATCGATGGGAATAAATAACCCCTCGTTAATATCTTTTTAATATCTTTGAGGACCCAGAAAAAATTAAAATTCAATATAATGAAGAAAAGTGAATTTAAACTCAAAACCTCACAATTAAAGGAGATTGCCCTTAATCTCGAGGATAAAATTGAGAATGGACTTAAAAATGACAATACAGAGGTAAAAAGTATCCCGACTTACATTCATCCGCTTTCAAGCGGTGCTGAAGGTCAGGCAGTAGTGCTTGATTGGGGAGGGACAAATTACCGTGCTGCAGTGATTAATTTTGCAGGAGGTATTGCTAATATCACCCCTAAAAAAGCAGGTGGAAAGGATCTTTCGGCAACCACTACCAAGGGTTTTACTTTGGAAGATCTCCTGGTTAAACAATCCGATTTTGTAAATGAAATCGAACTTCCTCAAAAAGCACCTATCGGTTACTGTTTTTCTTATCCGGCAGAGTGCTTACCTAATGGAGATGCAGAACTGATCAAGTGGACCAAGGGGATAGATATTAAAGAGATGATTGGTAATCCGGTGGGAAAACCACTTCTTGATAAGTTAAATCAGTCTGGTAAGGCAGAATTCACAGGAATTAAGGTGATCAACGATACCGTTGCCTCTTTATTTGCTGGACTGACAGATCCCAATTTTGATGCCTATATTGGTTTGATCGTTGGCACTGGCACAAATATGGCTGGATTTATTAATGCCAATAAAATTCCCAAAATTGATAGCAGTCTCAACTGGCAAGGTCTTACTCCTGTAAATCTTGAATCCGGCAACTTTAATCCACCTCATTTGACCAAATACGATGAGCTGGTAAATGAAAAGTCTGACAATGCGGGATCGCAAAGATTTGAAAAAGCGGTATCCGGAATGTACATCGGACAAATCCTCAGAGAAGTTTTTCCTGAAGATGGATTTAATGATCAAACAGATGGAAAGGCACTTACGGATCTAATCAATACTGCGGATCAAAACAAAAGCAAGCATGTAAAAGTTGCCAAAGCCATCTATAAAAGATCGGCAAAACTGGTCGCGGCTTCACTCGCCGGACTAATCGATTTGATGATCTCACATGATAAATCGATAAGAAAGGTGAGGATCACAGCTGAGGGAAGCCTCTTCTGGAGCGAAGTTTCCGGCTGTAAGGACTATAACAAGGTGGTGAAAAGCACCCTTAAGGAGTTGCTCAGCGAAATGGGTCACAAAAAGGTTAAAGTGAATATTGCCGAAATAGAGAGCGCCAATATGATCGGATCGGGAATTGCCGCACTTTCTTAATGATCGATAATCATCCCAATAAAGGGAAGTAGTTAAGTCTGCTTCCCTTTATTTATTAGAGAAATCTGAAAACTCTGCAAACAAGCATCTAAAGCAATTCTATTTCTTCTGAAATCCCATTATCAGTACAACTTGGTACCTATATCTATAACACTGAATATTAGCACATTGCGATTTATTATAGCTTTACGATTCACTTAAATTCCGGATTTTCCCTTGATTCCTCCAAGCAAAGGATTAACTTTGCCGGCATATGGTTGATTTCTTTTATCAATATGGGTTATTCGGACTTTTCCTTGCCGGATTTCTTTCAGGATCAGTCTTCCCTTTTAATTCGGAGTCGGTATTATCCTTACTGATTTACTCAGGATTCGATGTGGGTAGTTCTTTGATGGCCGCCACGGCAGGAAATGCATTAGGAGGAATATCCATATATTACCTTGGATATCTTGGAAAGATGGAGTGGATTGAGAAATACGCGAAAGTTAAACCGGAGAAGATCCATGCAATTCTTCCAAAATTGCAGAAGTATGGCTCTCTTGCCGCTTCACTTTCGTTCGTTCCCATTATTGGCGATGTAGTTATTCTGGGTTTGGGCTTTTTTCGCATCTCTCCTGTCCTGACAATTATTTTCATGACTATCGGAAAGATTGCCCGGTACATGGTGGTAATCGGTCTTATGAAAATGGTGATGTAATGCAGGATATTTTGTCATATCTGAATTTTCCTGGAAATGAGCATGCTTTCTCATTTCCAATTTTGGTTATTGTTGCAATTCTTTGGTCGATTTGTTAAATATAAACTTAAGCCAGATTTATGAGAGTTGTTATCCAGCGCGTATCTGATGCTTCTGTAACGATTGCCGCGGAAATGAAGTCATCAATCGGAAAAGGAGTGCTTGTTCTTGTCGGTTTCGAAAGTGAAGATTCCACAGAAGATCTCGACTGGACAATAAATAAAATCACCCAATTACGGATTTTTGATGATCAGAACGGGGTGATGAACCTGTCAGTAAAAGATACTGACGGTGAAATTCTTGTCGTGAGTCAGTTCACACTCCATGCGAAAACTAAAAAGGGGAATCGGCCATCCTATATCAATGCTGCTCCTCCGGAAGTGGCTATTCCACTCTACCACCAGTTTGTCGAAACCTTATCACAGAATCTTGGCAAGAAAGTTAAGACAGGTGAATTTGGTGCTCACATGATGGTGCAGTTAATTAACGATGGACCGGTTACAATTATCATCGACTCTAAAAACAAAGATTTATGAGAGAGGATATTACCATAAGAAATGCCCAGACGGAAGTGCACGAGTGGATTACAAAATATGGCGTCCGTTATTTCAGCGAGTTAACCAACATGGCCATCCTTAGCGAAGAGGTTGGTGAAGTTGCCCGTATTATTGCAAGGAAATATGGAGATCAATCTTCTAAAACCAGCGATTGTGCCGGCGATCTGGCCGATGAACTTGCAGACGTTCTTTGGGTGATCATTTGCCTTGCGAACCAGACAGGTGTTGATCTTACTCAGGCCTTTATTAAAAATATGGAGAAAAAAACGGAACGTGACCAGCTTCGCCATTTAAATAATGACAAACTTTATACATAGGTATTAAAAACAACATAAATATGAAACGGCTTTCAAAAATGAACGACAGGGAATTCCAGCAGGAAGAGGTGGAACAGGCTGTAGTGGAAATAATTAAAAATTCGGCTGAATTAATGAGTCGGGAATGGTTTGAACTTGCATTATCCTGTATCGATCTGACCACACTGAACTCAACTGACAGTCATTTGCAGGGAGAAAAAATCGCCTCCAAAGTCTCTGCGTTTTCCGCTAATTTCCCCGGATTACCCAACGTTGCTGCCATATGTGTCTACCCAACGCTTGTTGAATCTGTCAAAAGAAATCTTGATGCACCCGGCGTGAAACTTGCTTCGGTAGCTGCAGGATTTCCATCCTCTCAAACTTTTTCTGAAGTCAAAGTGCTTGAAACAAAAATGGCAGTGGCAAAAGGAGCAGGTGAAATTGATATCGTGCTTAATCTGGGGAATTTTCTCGAAGGAAATTATACTACAGTACAGAAGGAAATTTCAAAACTCAAGAGCACCTGCGGGACGGCCCATTTGAAAGTAATCCTCGAAACCGGGGCATTGAAAAGTTATTCAAGAATCTGGAAAGCCTCCTATCTTGCAATGGAGGCTGGTGCAGATTTTATCAAGACATCCACTGGAAAGCTTGAACCTGCCGCAACTCCTGAATCTGCCTGGGTAATGTGCAGTGCTATCAAAAGCTATTACGAGAAAACCAATATAAAAGTTGGCTTTAAGGCCGCCGGTGGTATTGTTGAAACCTCAGATGCATTGAAATACATTTCAATTGTAAAAGAGGTACTTGGTGACGAATGGCTGAATAACAAGCTGTTTAGAATTGGTGCCAGTCGTCTGGCCAACAACCTGCTCACTTCGATTAACGGAAAAGAGGTACTCTATTTTTAAAAATTACCATATCCGATGTTTTCGGCGAGTCACTGCTTATTCCTGGCAGTGATCCTTATTTTAGCTAACGCGGGAAGTGATGTAATTGACATACTCGATGAGCGCACGCTTCACCTCCGAATCGGGGTAAGCTGACAACTGGGCTATCGCTTTTTCGTTATATCCATTCATCACCTCTTCAGCATATTTAAAGCCTCCGTTAACCTCAACAAAATCAAAAACTTCCCTGAGATCTCCGGTACTTTTCGACCTTTTCCGGACAATCTTAAGGATACGTGATTTATCGCGACTCCCGGCGTGGTTAAGTGCATGAATCAAAGGCAGGGTGATCTTTTTTTCACGAAGATCGTTACCTGTTGGTTTACCAAGCAGATTTGATTTTTGGAAATCAAAAAGATCATCCTTAATCTGAAAAGCCATACCGGCATATTCACCAAAGAGCCGCATTCGTTGAATAGTCTCAACGTCAGTGGTGACCGAACAAGTTCCGACAGCCGCACTTGTAGCAAGTAAAGATGCCGTTTTCTTCCGGATAATCTCAAAATAAACAGCCTCGGTAATATCCAGTTTTCGGGCTTTCTCTATCTGAAGTATTTCACCTTCACTCATATCGCGTACAGCAGTACAGATGTGATCCAGTATATCGTAATCGCGGTGATCCACCGACCAAAGCAGTCCTTTAGCCAATATAAAATCTCCAACAAGTACGGCAATCTTATTTTTCCAGACCGCATTTACCGAAAAAAACCCGCGTCTTTGGTAGGAATCATCCACAACATCATCATGAACCAGCGTCGCTGTGTGTAATAACTCAATAGTCAAGGCGGCATGATAGGTTCGCTCGTTGAAGGCCCCATTCAATTTTGCAGCCAAAAAAACCATCATTGGCCGCATCTGCTTCCCTTTGCGACGTAAAATATAATTGATAATGTTACTTAACAACGGGAGGTCACTCCTTGTCGCCTTTTGAAAATAAGGTTCAAAGTTGTTTAGCTCCTCCCTGATTGGGGATATAATCAGTTCTTTAGATGACATTCTGTAAAAATTGCATTCTTTCTTTTTTTAATCTCCTTCCTGCCAAAGGTAAGCATTAATTTTACTTCAACATTATCGTTTCCAGCCTATGCAATTAACATTCCTACAATAAAGTAACTATTGTCAAATATCGAATTGGATTAATTTCGGTTTAAAAGAAAGGAAAATATCTTAAAAGATTTCATTCAAAACCGGTTTTTCATACATATACCATAAAAGCTTTTAAAACATATATTCCTATATTTGCACCACAAATTGTGAATTCAAAATTTACCAATATTATATACTTCCGGTTGCTATGAACTATTCTGATTTGGATATCGAGAAGTTAACTTTAGCGACTGAAATGCTAAAGGCAATAGCTCACCCATTACGCATTTCGATTGTTAAGTATCTTGACGAAGGGAAAAAGCTTACCGTTACAGAAATTCACGAGCACCTTGGAATTGAACAATCAACCGCCTCTCATCACCTTGGCATCCTTAAAAGTAAAGGGGTTCTCTGCTCGAAGCGTGACGGAAAAAACACCTATTATTATCTGAAACATTCTGAATTAACTGGAATTCTTGTCTGTATCGAAAAGTGCAATTGCCAGGATTAACAGATGAAACGATAATTTCAATAAGCCGACGATGATATTGTCGGCTTTTTTATTCAATTTTACTTCGATTTGATCTAAATAAACAGCTATTATGAATCGACTATTTTTACTTGATGCCTATGCCTTGATTTACCGCTCCTATTTCGCATTTATCAGTGCGCCGCGTGTCAACTCGAAAGGGTTGAATACCTCAACCATGCTGGGATTTGTTAACACGTTGGAGCAGCTTCTTAAAAATGAGAATCCTACCCATATTGCCATCGCTTTCGACATGAAAGGTCCCACCTTTCGGCACGATATGTTCCCTGAATATAAGGCCCACCGTGACGAGATGCCCGAGGATATCCGAAAATCAATCCCCTATATCAGAGAAATTATCAAAGGATATAACATTCCGATAATCGAAAAAGAGGGCTTTGAAGCCGACGATGTAATCGGAACATTAGCTAAAACAGCTGAAAAACAAGGATTTCAGGTTTTTATGGTAACTCCCGACAAGGATTATGCGCAGCTTGTATCCCAAAATATCTTTATGTACAAGCCGAAACGACTGGGTAATGAGATGGAGATACTTGGCGTTGAACAGGTGTGTGAGAATTTTCAGATTCAAAACCCGTTACAGGTCATTGATGTTCTCGGTTTGATGGGTGACACCTCTGACAATATTCCCGGATGCCCCGGAATCGGACCCAAAACAGCCATGAAGCTCGTTAGCGAATTTGGTAGTGTCGACGGTGTCTATAAAAATATTGACAAATTAAAGGGGAAACAAAGAGAGAGCCTTGAACAATTTGAAGATCAGGTCCGAATGTCACGAAAGCTGGCAGAAATCATTCTTGATGTACCGCTTGAATTTAATGAGAAGGAGCTGTTACTCGAAGAGCCCAACTACAAACATTTACGTGATATCTTCCTTGAACTCGAATTCCGGACCCTGGCCGAAAGAGTACTCCCGGCAGCTGCAAAAATTGCACAACCAACACCCGGCTTTGAACAGGGAACCCTTTTCTCGATGGGAGAGCAAACCCAGATGGAATCAGCTGCGGTTCACAGCGATATTCACGAAACGGAGCATCACTATCATTTAGCCGATAACCATGAAAAAATAATGGCGTTGATTTCGAAATTAGAGGGTCAGCCCTCTTTTTGTTTCGACACTGAAACAACAGGACTTGATCCTCATTCAGATCAACTCGTTGGATTATCTTTTTCGTTCAAAGCAGGTGAAGCCTGGTATGTACCGGTACCAGCCATTCGGGAAAAAGCAATGATCCTTGTTCAGAATTTTAAAAAAGTTTTTGCCAGTGGAAACATTCTGAAGATCGGGCAAAACATGAAATTCGATATACTAATCCTTTCGCAATACGATATTGAGATAAAAGGTGATTATTTCGATACCATGGTAGCTCATTACCTGATTCAACCTGAACTTCGCCATAACCTCGATTATCTTAGTGAAATATATCTGGGCTATAAAAAAGTAGCCACCGAAGAGCTTATTGGCAAAAGGGGCAAAAATCAATTGTCGATGCGACAAGTCGATCTTGAGCAAATAAAAGAGTATGCCTGCGAGGATGCAGATATTACCTTTCAGCTTAAATCATTGCTGGATGCTGAACTTGTGAAGGCGAATGTAAAGAACCTGTTCTCCGATGTTGAAATGCCTCTATTAAAGGTACTGGTTCAAATGGAACTTGCAGGTTTGAAAATTGATCCAAAGGTTCTCGATGATTATGCGGTGATATTGCGTGAACAGATTATTGAACTCGAAAACAGCATTATCGATCTGGCCGGGGAACACTTTAACATCTCTTCCCCAAAACAACTTGGGTACATACTTTTTGACAAGTTGATGCTCGATCCTAAGGCGAAGAAAACCAAAACAAAGCAGTACTCAACAGGAGAGGAGATTTTAGTCAATTTGCAGGATAAACATCCCATTATCAATAAAATACTGGAACACAGAGGATTAAAGAAACTACTTTCGACCTATGTCGAGGCACTTCCGAAATTAATTAATCCCAAAACCGGAAAAATACACTCTTCATTCAATCAGACCATTGCCGCTACCGGACGCCTAAGTTCCACCAATCCAAATCTCCAGAATATTCCCATCAGAGACGAAAACGGACGTGAAATCCGTAAGGCATTTATTCCCAGCGACAATGATCATCTTTTTTTGTCGGCCGACTATTCACAAATTGAACTTCGGATTATGGCTGCCGTTTCAGGGGATAACGTGATGACCGAAGCATTTCGCAATGGCGAAGACATCCATGCCGCAACAGCCTCCAAGATATTTGGAATACCATTAAGTGAAGTTACCTCAGATATGCGCCGGAAAGCCAAAACTGCCAATTTCGGAATTCTTTACGGCATCTCGGCATTTGGCCTTGCTCAACGTTTAAATATTCCCAGAGGTGAAGCGAAACAATTGATTGATGACTATTTTTCAAATTTCTCAATGGTCAGGAATTATATGGACAGTCAGCTTACCCTCGCACGCAAAAGAGGTTATGTCGAAACAATCATGGGGAGAAAACGGTTTCTGAGCGACATCAACTCCGCCAACTCAGCAGTCAGGTCATTTGCCGAACGCAATGCGATCAATGCTCCAATCCAGGGTTCGGCTGCCGATATCATCAAAGTAGCCATGATCAACATCAATAAGCGGTTCGAAGAGAAGGGAATCCGGACAAAAATGATCCTTCAGGTTCATGACGAATTAAACTTTGACGTTTTGAAGTCTGAACTCAATGAGGTGAAGGAGATCGTCAAATATGAAATGGAGAATGCCGTCAAACTGGCAGTTCCGCTTGAAGTTGAAATGGATGCTGCCGAAAACTGGTTGCTGGCACATTAATTTGATGTTGTAAAACATGAAATTATTTTGTTTTGGGTATTGAAAAACAAGCTATGTTTGCAGAACGGATCAGAACAGATTTATTGATGTGATGGCATTGGACAATTGCACGATAAAAGAGAGCTAAACTTTATTGTCATTGTTGATGCAGCTCTTTAATAACAATTGTATAGAGTAATTACTTTTAGACCGGGTGACGGTTTTCGGGTAGTACCTTTAAAAAAATTAAATCCTGAGATGATTGCGTAAAAAATGCTTGGATCAAATAAAGCATACCACAACAGAACAGAGGATGAACAAAAACCTGCTCCAACATTTTTTTGTCTCATCAATTGCAGATTAATTGACGTTTTCGTATTGAACCATTTCAAAACATGAGTATTAAAGAATTTTTCGTGCGTACCCAAAACGGGTCTAAGGCAAAAATCTGGATTTTGGTCTTCGGAGCCATAATCGGTTTGACACTTCTCGCTGCCGTAAATATGGTCTCCACCTACACTTCATCAGACAAATATTGTATGTCATGTCACGTTCATCCCTGGGCAGAGGAGTCGTGGCGTCTATCCCCCCATCACAATAACAGAACAGGATTAAGTGTCCAATGCGTTGAGTGCCATTTACCTCCAAAAGGGGAAGGATACCTTTGGGCTAAAGCGTATCATGGAGCAAAGGATGTCTACGGCAAATACTTTAAGGACAGTGCCAAAATTAATTGGGAAGCAAAAAGATTGCTTGAAAACGCAAAGAGCATTACCTACGAAAAGTCGTGTGTCAAATGTCATCAGAATCTTTTCCCTGTGACACTCTCCGTTAACGGAAGCAATGCCCATCTCGCCTATATCAATGCAAAAGAGGACCCAAAGCCCAATTGCATCAACTGCCATCTCAACGTCGGCCATTACGATAAAAATGCAAAACACGAACATGATGCAAATTTTGGCGTTGACGCAGCTGTAAGTAAAGAGAAATTTGCAGAAGCCACAAAGGTGGAGAAATTCGAAAATTTTACTGAAAAAATCCCCGGAACAACAGTTTCCTTTGATATGGTCGCCATACCTGAAGGGACATTCAACATGGGAAGTCCAAATAATGAACCACTGCGCAAGCCTGATGAAGGTCCGGTACACAAAGTGAAACTCTCGAAATTCTGGATGGGAAAAATCGAAGTCTCGTGGAATGAATATCTTGCTTTCTTCCAAGCAACTGCTTCACAGGGAAGAACCGAAGGTCAGGTTCTTAAAAATAGGAATGTGGATGCCATTACCGGGCCAACCCCTCCATGGGGAGCTCCTGACCAGGGATGGGGTAAGGGATCGCGACCGGCCATCACCATGTCGTTCCGCGCTGCCAGCACCTATTGTCAGTGGTTGTCAAAGGTTACAGGTAAGAAATACCGCCTACCAACTGAGGCTGAATGGGAATATGCCTGTCGCGGAAATACCACGACCCCTTATTACTTTGAGGGTGATCCAAAAAAATTCACCTCAAAAGGGATCTTTAAGAAGATCTTTGGACCTGACACCACCAACATTGCTTCCCATATTGTCTATATGGTCAACAGTTTTTCAAAGACAAAAGATCCTGCTTTGGTAAAGGAGAATCCATTCGGATTGAAGAATATGACGGGAAATGTTGCGGAGTTCTGCTCTGATTATTACTCACCCGATGCCTACAAAACAGGCGGAGGCGAGGTTGTCAATCCTAAAGGGCCCGAATCGGGACAGGAGCATGTCATCAGAGGAGGCTCCTTTAAGAGCGACGCCAAAGATGTGAGAAGCGCTGCGAGAGATTTTACCAAAAACCAGGCATGGCTGGTAACCGATCCACAAATGCCGAAGAGTGTCTGGTGGTACTCAGATTGTATCGACAACGGTTTTAGAGTGGTATGTGAGGCGGATAGCATTAAATGAAGGTATGAAAAATGAAAGAATGAAAAATAGTATGGAAAACGATTCAAAAAATATCAACAGAAGAAAATTCCTGGGAACAGGAGTTTTGGCAGGATTAGGTGTGGCCGGGGCTTCAGCTATCCTTTCATCATGTGAAAAAAAATTAGACAACCACGCGCTTGGACTTCCCCCGATTCTTAAAGGTGCTCCAAAAGGGAGAAAGCTCAAAGCAGGTCTTGTTGGCGCAGGAAACCGGGGAACCGGTGCAGCAATTAATTTTATCAGCGCTGGTCCCGATCTGGAAATTATTGCCCTTGCAGATGTTTTCCAGGATAAAATTGACAATTGCAGAAAAAGATTTGCCTCATTTGATCTTCCTATTCCTGCCGAAAACTGCTTTGTAGGTTTTGACGCCTATAAGAAATTAATGGCTATGCCTGATATTGATGTTGTAATCTGTGCGACTCCCCCCCAATTCCGTCCAGAACATTTCCTGGAGGCTGTTATGAATAAGAAACACTGTTTTCTCGAAAAACCCGTATGCGTCGATCCTGTCGGTGCCCGTCTGATGATTGCTACTGCAAAAAAAGCCGAAGCGTTAGGTCTTTGCGTTGTAACCGGAACGCAAAGACGCCACCAGGAAGATTACATCGAAACCTACAAACAAGTAGCCAACGGCGCCATCGGTAAACTGACATCGGCAAAAGCTTTCTGGAACCAGGAACATGTCTGGTTCAGAACCCGTGAAGAGGGGTGGAACGACATGGAGTATATGATCCGAAACTGGAATAATTTCTGTTGGCTTTGCGGTGACCATATCCTTGATACTCATGTTCATAATATTGACGTCATCAACTGGTTTATGGGTAAAAATCCTGAAAAGGCAATTGGTTATGGTGGTCGTGCCCGCAGGGTAACCGGCGATCAGTACGACTTTTTCAGCATCGACTTTGACTACGGCAACGGGGTAAGTTCCCACAGCATGTGTCGTGAATTAGACAGCTGTGCCAATGGAACCGGTGAATTAATCAATGGAACAGAGGGTTATACCAACTGTATGAATACAATCTGGAATCTGGACGGAAGCGTAAAATGGAAGTTTGAATATCCGAAGGATGAAAACGGTAATACAATGAACACCATAAAAATTTCTCCATACGTTCAGGAACATATGCACCTGGTTCATGCCATCAGAACCGGGAAATATGTAAATGAAGCCGAACGGACTGCTATCTCAACACTTACTGCAATTATGGGGCGTACCGCTGCCTATACCGGTCAATTGATCACCTGGGATGCGATCATGAAGTCGGACATGGACCTTGGACCTAAAAAAATTGAATTTGGACCCGTGGATATGGTATTCGAAACCCCTGTCCCGGGAACAGATGCACATATTTAATAATCAACAACCATCAACAACTAAAAATTAATCGCAATGTTAGACAAATCTACCAGAAGGGATTTTCTGAAACGATCTGCAACGGTGGCTACCGGTGCATTGATCCTCCCACAGATTATACCTTCAACTGCAATGGGTATGGGAGGTAAACTTCCCCCCAGTGACAGGATTGTAATGGGAGCTATCGGAGTCGGGTCACAGGGCCAAAGCAACATGAGGGATTTTATTAAGCTTAACCATCAGGTTCAGTATGTTGCTGTTTGTGATGTCGATGCAAAACATGCAGCAGAAGCAAAGGAGATGGCTGATGTAGACAACAAAAACAAAGATTGCCGTATCTATGGTGATTACCGCGAATTACTTGAAAAAGAGAAACTGGACGCTGTATCTATCGCCTTGCCAGACCACTGGCATGGGATCATTTATACAGCAGCAGCAAATAAAAAATTAGATGTTTATGGCGAAAAGCCCATCTGCCGCACAATCAAAGATGGTCAGACAATTGTAAGCGCCGTTCAAAAAAACAATATTATCTGGCAGACAGGTAGCTGGCAGCGGTCAAGACCCAATTTCCATCACGCGGTGGAGCTTGTTAAAAATGGAAGAATCGGGAAAATTAAAACAATAGAGGTTGGATTACCAAACGGAAGCAAGGGTATTGGTACCCCTCCTATCGTGGAGGTACCACCGGAACTAAACTGGGAGATGTGGTTAGGGCCCGCACTTAAAGTCCCTTACCGGGGAGTAAGTCACTGGAACTGGCGCTGGATACTCGATTATTCAGGCGGACAGCTCACCGACTGGGCAGGTCACCATATTGATATCGCAAATTGGGGTGCCGACCTTGAAAACACAGGCCCAGTTGAAATTTCGGGCGAAGGTGTTTATCCGAGAGATGGTATCTACAACGTCCCTGTTGAATACGATTTCCTTTGCAAATATGGCAATGGGATTGAAATGAGGGTCGCCAATAGTGCCCGTTTGGTGCACGGAGGTGGCGCTACCTGGTATGGCGAAAAAGGATGGATCAACGTTGACCGTGGCCGGTTGACCGCTTCCGATCCTAAAATTCTCGATGAAGTGATTGGCGAAAACGAGATCCAGATTTATAAAAGTGAAAACCATTGGCAGAACTTCGTCGATTGCGTCCGTTCCAGAAAGGCAACAATAGCACCTATCGAAGTTGCTTTTCGCGCAATCTCAGTAGCATTGCTGGGTGAAATAGCCATGACAACAGGTCAGAAAATTCAGTGGGATCCTGTAAAACAGGAGATCATTGGAAATCCGGTCGCAAGCCGCTTATTGAGTCGTCCTTACCGTCAACCATGGAGCTTACCAACAATTTAATTTGAAATAAAATGAAGAAACAATATCTGTTAATACTGGTTTTTGCCGGATTATTAACCGTTTTCAACTCGTGTCAGAAAAGCGCCAATTACAGGGCGCTGATCGTTACCGGCCAAAATAACCACAACTGGAAAGCCAGTTCCCCCATCCTTAAAACACTGCTCGAACAGACCGGTCTGTTTGCTGCTGATATTGCTCAATCGCCAGCAAAGGGTGGAGATATGAATACCTTTACACCCAATTTCTCAAAGTACGATGTGGTTGTTATCGACTACAACGGAGACTCATGGTCAGAGAAAACCAAAACTGCCTTTGTTGATTATGTTAAAAATGGTGGTGGTGTAGTGATCTATCATGCCGGAGACAACAGTTTTCCGGAGTGGAAAGAATATAACCTGATTATCGGTCTGGGTGGATGGGGAAACCGCACAGAAAAAGATGGTCCCTATGTCTATTATAAAAAGGATTCAATGATTATCGACACCACTGCCGGTAGAGGTGGATCACATGGTAAAAGACATGAATATGAGCTGAAACTCCGTAACCTGGAACACCCGATAACCAAAGGACTACCAGCCCGTTGGATTCATGGCGCCGATGAGCTATACAGTCAGTTAAGGGGACCAGCCAAGAACATGGAGATTCTGGCAACCTCATTTGCCGCTCCGGGTCAGGGTGGTACAGGACGCGACGAACCGCTGCTGATGACCATCAGCTATGGGAAAGGGAGGATCTTCCATACCGCACTCGGCCATGCCGATGAAGGTGGCGGTCCGGCAATGCAATGTGTAGGTTTTATCGTTACCTTCCAGCGTGGCGCTGAATGGGCCGCTTCGGGAAAAGTAACCCAGAAAATACCATACGACTTTCCAAATGTTGGAGCAGCCTCCTTTAGAACTGATTTTAAGGAGTTGACCCTGGAAGATGATCTGGTAAAAATCGCAAAGTACGACATCTCAAAAAGTACAAAGTATTTTGTCGATTTGCAGAGCCGCATCCGTAAGGAAGCCAAGACACCTGAAGAACTTCAGAAATTCGAGAAACTGATGATCAGAATTCTTGAAGACAAAGACGCCACCGACGACAGTAAGAAATTAATGCTTCGCGAACTGAGCTGGATGGGCTCAGGATTATCCGTCCCTGCAATTCAGGAATTGGTTAAAAATCCCAATCTGAAGGATGAAGCCGAATTTGCTTTGGCAAGACTGCAGGGAGTAAAGTAAACTACTAAGTGTAACAAAAAATTAAGGTTTAGGAGGGTGTCTAAAAAGTCTATTTAAACCGCAAAGTGCGCAAAGAAGGCGCAAGGAACGCTAAGTTGAGTTATTACTTTTTTGATCTTTGCGACCTTTGCGATCCGCCAGTTGGCGGACTCTGCGACCTTTGCGGTTTATTTTTATGCCTGTTTAATCAACCTTTTAAAATAACACATGCTAAATTCAAGAACAATGGACCATTTAAGCAGACGAGGTTTCATTAGACTCTCCTCCACCATAGGTGCAGGAGCAATAGCAGTCCCGACAATCATATCTGCATGTGCCCGCGGAAAAAACGGCCACGTCGCCCCCTCCGACCGGATCAACCTGGCATTCATCGGTTCGGGAAACCAGGCGATGAATGATATCAACGATTTTTTGAGAGATAAACGGGTTCAGATCACCACTATTTGCGATGTTAACAAACAAAGCACCGGATATTGGGACGGGAAATTGGGTGGAAGAGATGTAGGCATCAATCTGGTAAACGGATTTTACTCCCAAATAACAGGGAAAAAATACTCGGGTTGCAAGGGATTTACAGATTTCAGGGAGGTTATTGCACGAAAAGATATTGATGCAGTTGAAGTCGTAATCCCGGACCATTGGCACTCGATTCCCGTACTGATGGCAGCGAAGGCCGGAAAAGACATTTATTGCCAGAAGCCCCTTGCCTTAACCATCCCCGAAGGTAGGGCAATGGCCAATGCGGTGAAGAAATACGGTGTAATTTTTCAGACTGGCAGCCAACAGCGTTCCGACGAAAATTTCAGGCGCGTATGCGAACTGGTTAGAAATGGTCGAATCGGCAAACTTCAAACCGTGGAATGCGGACTTCCATCGGGTACTCCCGACTACGGAAGGACGGGCCATCTTACCCAAACAATTCCGGTTCCTGAAGGATTTGATTATAATACCTGGCTCGGACCTGCACCTGAAGCACCTTATTGTCCGGCCAGAACCCATGTCAACTTTCGCTGGGTACTCGATTATTCAGGAGGTCAGGTTACCGACTGGGGTGGCCATCATCCCGATATCGCCCAATGGGGAATGGGAACTGAATTAACCGGACCGGTAAAAATTCAAAATGCAAAAGCCACCTGGGCAGTTCATCCGGTGTGGAATACTGCAACAGATTACTATTTCGAATGTATCTATGCTAACGGGGTGAAACTGATCATTTCAAATAAGGTTCCCAGCGGAGTTACCTTTCATGGCAGTGAAGGATGGGCCAGGGCCAACCGTGGAAACCACCAGGTATTTCCTGAGACACTTAAGGATGCAGTGATCCCGGAATCGGGGATTCATCTTTATAAAAGTGATAATCATTTTAAAAACTTTATTGATTGCGTCTATTCCCGAAAAGAAACCATTGCCCCGGCAGAAATCGGACACCGGTCAATTACCATGTCACACCTGGGTAATATCGCGATGAAGTTACAGCAGGATCTGGACTGGAATCCGCAAACGGAACAATTTATCAACAACGATTTAGCCAATAGTATGCTGTCACGTAAAATGAGGGAACCATGGGCATCCATATACAGGGAGCACGTTGTTTAAATGATTTATTGTAAATTTACAATTGATAGTCGGCACAGATGCTATCTGTTAACAACAATACTATGCTCTCAATCGTAATTCCTATATTCAATGAAGAAAATCTGATCGGCGATCTTGTTGAACGGACAGTTACCGCATTGGAAGGGTTTACTAATGATTACGAAATCATTTTTGTTGACGACGGAAGTGAAGATCAAAGCCTTAAGAAACTGCTTCAGTTGCAGGATATAAATTCAAAGATCAAGGTATTATCGCTTTCCAAAAACTTCGGACATCAGGCAGCATTTACTGCCGGACTCGAACATGCTACCGGTGATATTATAGGAATGATGGACGGCGATTTGCAGGATCCTCCAGAGTTATTCAGGGAGATGTACAGAAAAATCACCGAAGAAGATTTCGATATTATCAGCGGTAAACGGAGTGGAAGAAAAGGGAAAAACAGCAGGAATATATACACCTTTCTGTTCCACTTACTGTTCCGCAATATTTCGGCCATCAAGAATATGGAAAATACGGGGAACTTTTCGATGATGCGGCGTGAAGCAGTGGATGCCTTGCTGAAAATGACTGAAAAGGTGCGCTACCTGCCCGGTCTCCGGTCATTTATCGGATTCAAACAGGGATATGTTGAATTTATCAGGGATGAACGGTTAGAAGGCGATCCTAAAATGAACCTTTCCAAACTGTTTACCCTGGCAGCCGATGCCATTTTTGCATTTTCAAGATTTCCGATCAGGATGTGCCTGACCCTTGGACTAATCGGAACAATCGTATTTATGTGTGCAGGGATCTATGTGCTTATTGCCAAAGCTTTTGGGTTTGCACTGATCGGGTGGTCCTCCACCCTGCTCAGCATCTATTTCCTGGGCTCAATCCAGCTTGTTTCACTTGGCATTGTGGGTGAATATGTTTATCGCATTTATAAGGAATCGCAAAACAGACCGATCTATTTCATAAGGAAATTCTACGACGCGAAAGCAGCAAAATAATGAATACCAACCGTTTGAAATATCTCTTTTTCACTTTTGCCACGTTGTTGCTGCTTTTTATGATGAAGGGTGGTGTGGATGCCGGAATATCGGGAGATGAATATCTCCATTATAATCAATCTGTTTCGGTATACAATTATTTTGCCTCGTACGGGAAAGATGTTTCAGCGCTCAATACCCCACACACCCATCTGAAATACTACGGCCAGTCAGTCGATAATCTGACAACCATTTTGATCAGGTGGTTTAAGATAGATGATATATTTCTCTTCCGCCATCTCACCAGTTCCTTCCTCGGATGGCTCACGGTTTTAATCACAGCTCTTTTTGGGGTATGGCTTGCGGGATACGGTGCAGGCATTATCGTGCTTTTGTTGTTTGCCCTCTCCCCCACTTTCCTGGGACATGCTCAAAATAACCTCAAAGACATCCCGTTTGCGCTGAGTTATATCTCGGCCATCTTCTTTACCCAAAGATTGCTCTTCAGTGAAAAGAGGAACAAAATTTACGATGCCCTACTACTTGTGGCATCAATCGCATTTTCAATCAGTATCCGACCCGGAGGTCTGATTCTCATATGCTATCTGTTCCTTTTTCTTTTCCTATACTTCATTTATACCTGGCAACACGACCATCATTTCGACAAACAACAGTTCCGGAAAAAATTCATTTATGCTTTACTGATTTCACTGACTGCCTGGCTACTTAGCGTGATGCTGTGGCCCTATGCCCAAAAAAATCCAATCCTCAATGTCTGGAAATCGTATCAGGTGATGACCCAGTTTCCTACCACGCTCATGCAGCTTTTCGAAGGAAAGATGGAGTGGTCCGATCTGATGCCATGGTATTATTTACCAAAATACATGCTCATCACAATTCCACTGATCGTATTTGCCGGAGTAACACTGTTTCTCATTTATGCCAAAAAGATTCTACGCTCCTCAACCCTTTTAAAATACGGGTTCCTTGGTTTTTCTGTTCTGTTTCCGATTCTCTTTGTCCTTTATGAAAAATCGAATCTCTACGGCTCGTGGCGACATTTCCTGTTTGTCTACCCTTCGATCATCCTTCTTGCCGCTATTGGGTTTTCCGCATTGATCAGTAATCTGAAAAAACCAGCTCACATCGCGGTAGCCCTTCTGTTTTCCTTAATCCTCTCATGGCATCCCGCAAGGTTTATGGTAATGAACCATCCTTATTACTATCTTTATTACAATCCAATCGTGGGTGGCCTCAACGGAGCCTATGGAAAATATGAAACCGACTATTACTACCATACCATACGGCAGGGTTCTGAATGGCTGGATCGCTATCTGGAAACCAATCAGGCAGTTGAAACGGTCAAAATCGCCTCCAATTTTCAGGCAAACTGGTACTTCCGAAATAAACCAAACGTAAATGCATTCTATTGTCAGTACGATCAAAGAAGTCAGTTTGACTGGGATTATATGATTGTGGCCAACAGTTATATCCCGGTCGATCACCTTCGCAACAAGAGCTGGCCTCCAAAGAATGCAATTCATGTGATCTATGCCGATAAGGTGCCTATATGTGCTGTTTTAAAGCGGGAAACAAAATTGGATCTGTTGGGTTATGAAGCTTTAAAAAGGGGGGATGCACCAAATGCAACAACATTTTTTGCCAATGCACTTAAAATTAATACACAGGATGAATTAATCTTTTATAATTTTGCCACCGCTCTTGTAGATGGAGGAAAAATTGACAGCGCGCGGATGGTTCTCCGGTCGGCGTTGAAAATTAATCCGGTGTATGACCCGGTCCTGATGTATCTTGGGAATATTGCAGTGGTACAAAACAGACCCGATGAAGCCATCGGATATTATGAAACCCTGATCGGATATAACCGAAAATATTATGAGGCGTATGTCGGACTTTCGAAGTTGTTGATGGATAAAGATAACAAAAAGGCCAGGATTTTATTAAAAACCTGTTTGACCCTCGATCCGGGCAATAAACCGGCGATTCAGGCCCTGGCCGATTCGTACCGGAAGTCTGATCCGGAAGTAGCAAAGAAATATGATGATCTTGCAAATTCAATTAAATAATAAGTTTTTTAATAATTAAAGTATGAAGAAGGTAATTTTAATGATTTCGATGGCAGGAATGTTATTCCTGAGTGGTTTGGCGCAAACACAGCCTGCAGCCAAAAAAGATTCTGTTAATGCGGATAAGGCTGCGAAACCTGTATTCTACAATGCAGCTGAAGAGGAGACTCCTAAAAGTTCAGGTCCCAATTATGCATTGATTGGTGGTGCAGTAGTTGTTCTTGGAGCAGCCGGCTTTTTTCTGATGAAGAAAAAGAAAAAATAATCAGTTCATTTTCAAAGCCCTGTCAGGTTTTTGAAACCTGACAGGGCTTTTGTTTTGATTGATTTGGGTTCCGCGATTTTCAATCGCGGAAAATATCCGAACAAGCCGTTTTATATTGGCAAATCGAAATTCGAATCAATATGCCCCGTGCCTATGGCACTCACGATATGTCCAATTGGTTCCATTTTCCCCAGGATTAAAATCCTGAGCTACAAGATGAGCCATTCCTACGGAATTATCCCGTTGCCGTGCCGTAGGCCCGGGCCATATTGTAGGGATGAAATTTATTTCGTCCATACCCGGGAAATGCCCACAAAACCAATTCCCCGTTGCCGTGCCGTAGGCCTGATCCATTTTGTAGGGATGAAATTTATTTCGTCCACGTAGGCCCGATCCATATCGTTGGGATGAAATTTATTTCGTCAATACCCGGGAAATGCCCACAAAACCAATTCCCCGTTGCCGTGCCGTAGGCCTGATCCATTTTGTAGGGATGAAATTTATTTCGTCCATACCCCAGATAAAATTATCAATACATCTTCAATACACGGGCATCAACCCCGGATGATCTCCCGAGATGTTCCTCCCTCCCAGGGGGGTGACGATAAAGGTGTTCTCAATCCCAACCATCCCAATATGGGGGATCCCCTTCTTGGGCTCAATGGCAAAGACCATCCCCTCCTGGATGGGCTCATCGAAGCCATTGGCAATGACCGGTAATTCATCGATGGTTAATCCGATCCCATGACCCAGAAATTTCACCTTGCGTGTGCCAAATCCCATAAAATTTTCCAGAAATTCAGGGCTCAACCCATTCATAATTTCGTTGTAGATTACAGAAGGTATTGCACCCGGCTTTAACATGGCTGCTACCCTGTTTTGTATATCAACACATTGCATATGGATTTGAATGGCCTCATCGGGTAACGACTTCCCGAACATATAGGTCATTGTTTTGTCAGTATGATACCCTTCGACTCCACAACCTGTATCGACGAAGACAAGATCCCCCTTCCTGAGTTTCCTGTTTCTGCTCCCGTGAATAGGGACAGCTGGACTCATGCCGTAATTCCCTCCCGGTCCATTAAACGATGTAGGATAGATGGAACTTTCTCCAAAGGCTATCTGCCCCAGAATCGACTCCGTGTCAAACATCCCGAAGCGCGCCACACCATGATGCCCTTCATGAATCAGTGTGGAATAGAGATCACAGAAGAACTCCATCTCGCTCATCCCCTCTCTCAGCAATTTGGGAACAAGCTCCTCGGTAACCCGCTGATGAATTTTCCCCGACTGCTCCATTAATGCCAGCTCATATTTGCTCTTAATTGACCTCACTTTTGCAATCTGAACATCTGCCGATTCGATCACCGTAAACGGGAAGTATTTCTGAAACCGCTGAAGCATGGCGACAGGAACGATCTCTTTCTCAATATAAATTGCATCCGGAAGGTTTTTCATCGTAACGGCAGCATCGCGGTAGCTCTCCATGAGTCTGATGGAAGGAAAAAGCGACTCTTCAATTCCCCGTTCATAACTGCGGCGTACCCAGAAAACTGCCTCATCGCTCCGGGGAACAAACAATATCCCTTCCTGCATCGTCCCGGTAAAATAGTAGAGATTGATCTTGCTGAAAATTGCCACAATCTCCCATCCGGGACAACTCTGATCCATCTGTTTTCTGAAACGCTCAATCCGCGAGTTCAGTTCTTTTAAAGGTACTCTTATCTGCATTGATCATATTTTGAAGACCCTCAAGGTTTTTGAAACCTTGAGGGTCGGAATTACTTGTTGCAAAATTACAAAGTTTTGATTTTAATTGGAGAATTCATTCAGAATAGTGTTGGGAACATTATTAAATAACACTTTACGTCCCGAATAATTAAAATTGGTATTAATAATTCACAAGCCATTTTTAAGGATTCATCACACATTTAACGGGAATGCACTATCTTTGTGT